>Ga0207828_100070_pt1 | contig 146720 bp, 125 predicted proteins | sample TtaePargueraPR_11_FD_187276 | JGI IMG/M metagenome (GOLD analysis project Ga0207828, IMG submission 187276) | Aerobic enrichment media microbial communities from Bioluminiscent Bay, La Parguera, Puerto Rico - Tt and P2 (3) (SPAdes) | ecosystem: Environmental > Aquatic > Marine > Unclassified ... | reverse complement strand
CACCGTTGCGCTCTTCGATACCGCGCGGCTGCCCGAAGTATATGCCGCCGGTCAGTTCCCGCACGATCATGATATCCAAGCCCGCCACCAGCTCCGGCTTCAGGCTGGAAGCGCTGGCTAGCTGCGGGTAGAGCATGGCCGGGCGAAGGTTGCCGAACAGGCCGAGATTCTTACGCAGCCCCAGCAGGCCTTTTTCAGGGCGTTTGGAGAGGTCTTCGAGTTTATCCCACTTGGGGCCACCCACCGCACCCAGCAGAATGGCGCTGGCAGCTTTGGCTTTTTCCAGTGTTTCGGCGGGCAGCGGCTCGCCGTGGACATCGTAAGCGGAACCGCCCACCAAGCCCTCTTCTACCTCGATATCCAAGCCCACCTCTTGGCAGGCTTTCAACAACCGCGCCGCCTGGGCCGCGATTTCCGGGCCGATGCCGTCACCGGGCAGCAGTAACACTTTATGAGTCATGCTCTATCCTTAGCACTTATAATTTAGATATTCATAGCCCATGGCAACTCTCTGCGAGGGCGCTGTGAACCCCTCCCTGGGCGCTACTTTTGCCATCCATGGCAAAAGACCCTCGCATAGACTTGCCCTTGCCATTACTCGGTGAGTGGACGCTAAGCTGGCTGGCGGAACAGCCACGGGCGCTGCTGGCGGTGCTGCGCTTCGAAGCTGCGAATGGCGTCTTCGTCTTGCAGAGTGATGCCGATATCGTCCAAGCCGTTGAGCAAACAGTGCTTGCGGAACGCGTCTACCTCAAACTCCAGAATTTCGCCGCTGGGCGTGATCACCCGCTGGTGCTCAAGGTCGATATCTAACTGATAGCCTTCGTTGGCCTCCACTTCAGCAAACAGGCGATCCACTTCTTCTTCCGCCAGGGTGATCAGCAGAATGCCGTTCTTGAAGGCGTTGTTGTAGAAGATATCGGCAAAGCTGGGGGCAACCACTACCTTGAAGCCGAAATCTTCCAGTGCCCAAGGCGCGTGTTCGCGGGAGCTACCGCAACCAAAGTTACGCCGCGCCAGCAGTACCTCAGCGCCCTGGTAACGTGGCTGATTCAAGACGAAATCCGGATTCAGCGGGCGCTTCGAGCAGTCTTGCCCCGGCTGGCCCTCATCCAAGTAACGCAGCTCGTCAAACAGGTTGACGCCAAAGCCGGTGCGCTTGATGGACTTCAAAAACTGCTTGGGAATGATCAGGTCGGTATCGACATTAGCGCGATCCAACGGCGCGACCACGCCTTCAAAACGTTCGAACTTTTTCATGGCTTAGGCCTCCTGCGCGTGGGTGGCGTCGTTGGCGGGCAAGGTGCGTACGTCGACGAAGTGACCGGCAATGGCGGCAGCCGCTGCCATGGCAGGGCTGACCAAGTGAGTACGACCGCCGTACCCCTGACGTCCCTCGAAGTTACGGTTAGAAGTAGATGCACAGTGCTCACCCGCGCCCAGCTTATCGGCGTTCATGGCCAAGCACATGGAGCAGCCCGGCTCGCGCCACTCGAAGCCTGCGTCGATGAAGATCTTATCCAGACCTTCCGCTTCCGCTTGGCGCTTCACCAAGCCAGAGCCCGGCACCACCATGGCCAGCTTGATGGAATCGGCCACCTTGTTGCCCTTCGCCACTTTGGCGGCTTCGCGCAGGTCTTCGATGCGCGAGTTAGTGCAGGAGCCGATGAAGACTTTATCCAGTTTGATATCGGTGATCTTCTGGTTCGCCTGCAGGCCCATGTACTCCAACGCGCGTGCGTGGCTGCGCTGAACGGTCTCATCCAGAGCGGCTTGCGGGTCGGGCACCTGTCCTGAGATTCCGGTGACCATTTCCGGGCTGGTGCCCCAGCTCACCTGCGGTTCGATCTCTTCGGCTTTCAGCGTGACCACTTTATCGAAATGGGCGTCCGCATCCGACACCAGGTTGCGCCAATCGGCCACGGCGGCTTCCCACTGCTCGGCGGTGGGCGCGAAGGGGCGTTTGGCGAGATAGTCGATGGTGGTGTCGTCCACGGCGATCAGGCCGACGCGAGCACCTGCTTCAATCGCCATGTTGCACACCGTCATGCGGCCTTCCATGGAGAGCGACTCGATGGCGCTGCCCGCAAACTCGATAGCGTAGCCTGTACCACCAGCGGTGCCGATCTTACCGATGATCGCCAACACCACGTCTTTTGCGGTGACGCCCAGGCCCAGCTCGCCTTCGACGCGCACCTGCATGTTCTTCATTTTCTGCGCCAGCAGGCACTGGGTCGCCAAGACGTGCTCGACTTCCGACGTGCCGATACCGTGGGCCAACGCGCCAAAGGCACCGTGGGTGGCGGTGTGGGAGTCACCGCATACCACGGTCATACCCGGCAGTGTGGCCCCCTGTTCAGGGCCCACTACGTGGACGATGCCCTGGCGCGGGTCGTTGATCTTGAACTCTTCGATGCCGTACTCGACGCAGTTATCGTCCAGGGTTTGCACCTGAATGAGCGAGACCGGATCTTTGATACCGCTGTTGCCTTCAGCGCGCTCTTTCACCGTGGTGGGCACGTTGTGGTCCGGCGTGGCCAGGTTGGCATCCAAGCGCCAGGGCTTTCGGTTGGCCAAACGTAGGCCTTCGAACGCTTGCGGCGAAGTGACTTCGTGGAGCAGTTGGCGGTCGATGTAGATCAGCGCGGTACCGTCGTCGCGCTGCTTCACCAAATGCTGGTTCCAGAGTTTGTCGTAAAGCGTTTGGCCTGGCATGTGGCTCTCCTGGGCGGTGCCCTGCTAGTTCGTATTGGCAGCCTCTGCGTGCTGCTTCTATGGCATGCCAGGAGTGTTACGCGACTCGCGCATAAAAGCAATTCATGTTATTCATACTTTAGATTCCAAACAGGAATAGATGACCAGGAGCCGCCGTGGATACTCAAAGCCTGCAAGCCTTTCTCGCCGTGGCGGAGACCCAGAGCTTCTCCCGCGCCGCCGAACAGCTCCACCTCACTCAACCTGCGGTCAGCAAGCGCATCGCCACGCTGGAAGACCTGCTCGGCACTCGGCTTTTCGACCGCATTGGACGGCGCATCGCGCTCACCGAAGCGGGCAACGTGCTGCTGCCCAAGGCCCAGCGCATCCTGTTTACCGTGGAAGATAGCCGCCGCGCGCTGGCGAATCTCTCTGGCCAAGTGGGCGGCAAACTGACGCTTGCCACCAGCCACCACATTGGCCTGCACCGCCTGCCGCCGCTGTTGAAGCAGTACACGCAGCATCACCCGGAAGTGGCGCTCGATTTACACTTCGTGGACTCCGAACTAGCCTATCAGGGCGTGCTGGACGGCACGCTGGAAATGGCCATCGTCACCCTCGCCCCCCATCCCGTCGAACAGCTTCACGTCGTGGAGCTATGGCGTGACCGCCTGTGCGTCGTGTGCGCCAGCGACCATCCGCTTGCCCAGCGCAGTCGCGTGAACGGTAAACCACTGAGTCTGGCCGAGCTATGTGAGGTGAACTGCGTATTGCCGGGGGCCAAAACCTTTACCCGCACGCTGATCGAACGGCGCTTCGAAGAAGCAGGCCTGACCCTGCCGGTGAGCATGTCCACCAACTATTTGGAAACGCTCAAGATGATGTGCAGCGTCGGGCTTGGCTGGAGCCTGCTGCCGGAAAACATGATCGACAGCGAGCTGGTGGCGCTACCGGTAGACACCGCGCCCATTCACCGCCCGCTCGGCTATTTGGTGCACACCAACCGCACCCTTTCCAACGCCGCGCGCAAAATGATCGAAGAGCTGGAGCACAGCCGCCAACATTCTAACGACTAGACGAGTGCGGTGGCCGTGGATGACCGTGGAGATTAGCTATCGATACCCAAAAAACGCGACGTCACTTCTGCTGACGGCACCATACAGGCATTTTTCTTACCAAAGAGCCGATAGCGATGCCGCGCGAATAGTTTGTAAGCCGCATCCCTGATCGGCCTTGGCACAACCTTGAATACATAACAGAACCGCCACGGCCGTTTCAGGTCTCTGGCGATCTCAAGGGCCGCATCCGAGAGCACATAACACTCACCCTCCTTGATCAGCACCAAAGTATCCGTGCCCACATTGGGGACGTTGAAGCGCTCCGTCAGCTCCTGGGCCAACTCACTCTGCATCGGGGTGAAGGCAAAAACGCCCTGTGGATCTCGCTGGATGATGAACTTCACAGCACCGCTGCAGAAGTTGCACACACCATCGAATATGACGATATATCGATGTTCCATAGGCTCCTGAGGGAAGATGACGTTCGTTTGAAATGACCAACTTGCCTGACGCTACGGGCAACGGCGCACCATTGCAATCCGCTGCATCGGGTCGGGAAGCGTTGCCCACTGTTCTCGCAAGATAGCGCAAAGCGTTGGGCCACACTCTTCTTCCGGAAGCCTCACAAAACCATGCTTCTCGTAGAAGGGCTTATTCCATGGTAAATGCGCATAGGTGGTAAGCCAGAGGGGGCTATGATCGCTCCATGTAATAGCATGATGAATCAGCATGCTACCTATTCCTTGCTGCATATGGCCCGTGCGTACGGAAAGTTGATCCAGATAAGGCTCTCCATCAACGTCACCGAGGATCATGAAGCCGACAGGCCTATTGCCAGTGTCAGCGGCCACCAGGGCAAGCCCGCGTTCAATGGCATGGGCCCACCGCTGCTGTTCGGATACGACAAAAGGATGCCCCTGCTCGATATCAATGTCGAGCCCAGCACGAACGAACAGCTGGCCCGCATCATCGTCGATGGCTACCAGCGCCTCCAGCTCATTAACGTGAGCTCTACGCAGCGTTACTCCGTTCATGATGCCGCTCCTTGACTGTTCAAACTCCTATTGAACGAGAAATATTAGCCAACATGCCTAGTCGTTTCATGAGGAAACGTTGCTCGTAACGATCTGGCCAGTAGGTTGTTGAGCTGGCGTAGCGGTCGGTGAGAACCACAGCACGGCCACCATGCCCACCATTACCAGTACCACGCCGAGCACACGCCCCAGGCTGACCTCTCTGACGGGCAAGTTCATCCAACCGAAGTAATCCAGCAGCAGCGATGCGATCAACTGCCCTGCAATCACACACACCATGAAGCTGGTGGCCCCCACCCGCGGCACCAATATCAGCGCCGACGATACGTAGATAGCGCCTGCGACGCCGCCCAGCCATGCCCAAGCGGGAAGATGCCGGATACGCCCCAGCTCGGGCGCTGGCGCCTGCATGGCCAACACGATGGGTATCACAATGGCAATGCTGACCACCAAAGAGACCAGCGTCGCCCAAAGAGGATGGCCCAGCGCTCGACCTAGTTCTGCATTACTACCGGCTTGAAATGGCACCAAGGCGCCTGCGATGACCGCTACTGCCGCCAGCGCTACCACGGTGAAGGATGAGTTCATGACAAGACTCCTGATGCGTCTGAAAGAGTCTTTATCTTGTATAATTCATTTCATTAATTGAAATTCCATTTTTTATTTTTCATTATTCGATCTATGAATAACTTAAGGCGCATCGATCTCAATCTGCTGGTCACGCTGCACGCGCTACTGACCGAGAAGCACGTCTCGCGAGCAGCAATACGCTTACATAAAAGCCAGCCCGCCGTCAGCCATGCGCTCGCTCATCTGCGCACTCTGTTTGACGACCCGCTGCTGGTGCGACGAGCAGGCAAATTGGAACTCACTTCCCGCGCCAGCGAGCTACTACCGGCATTGACGGAAGCACTGCATCAGGTAGGCACGCTGCTCGACCAGCCCGCCTTCGACCCTGCCCAGGCAAAGCGGGTGTTTCGGCTCGCCATGTCGGACTACGGCTCTCGGGTCATACTGCCGGGCCTGGTACTGCGCTTGCGTTCTTGCGCCCCAGGGATCGATCTTCAAGTCACGCAAGGCAGCCGCGCCTCGATGCTGGCAGGCGTGCAGGATGGGGAGATCGACCTAGCGTTTGGGGTGTTCCCATCGCCGATTACCGATGAATTACGCACCCATACACTTTTCATCGAGCACTTCGTGAGTGCGGCGGATAAACACACCCTGCCCAAGTCCGGCAGCCTGGATAAAGATGCGTGGCTCTCGCGGCCCCATGTCCTGGTCGCTCTGCAAAGCAACGAAGCCGGTGAGATAGAACACGCCCTGCAGCGCGAAGGCGTTAGCCGCCGGATAGCGATGACCCTGCCCCACTGGGGCATCGCTAGCAGTTTAATAGCCAATACGGATTTGATAGTGACGGCTGCGCAGCGAAGCTTCGATCTATTGTCGGAGGACTCACCGCTACAGCTTTTCGCCCCGCCCTTTGGCATCGACCCGTTTGCCTACGAGATGGTCTGGCACTCACGGCGGGAAAGCGATGCCGGGCACAACTGGCTGAGACAAACGATCGTTGAGATGTTGGGAAAAAGCGCGTGATTTGGCAGCATCAGATCGCGACGGTGATACGCACCACCCAGGTCAATACCCTTGTAGCGCGTGGTAACGAGCGATTAGCGAGGCACCCGCGAGGCCGCGCCACCAAGACATTATCCATGCTAAAGATGGTTCAGTACGACGTGGTTAAGAGCACTAGTAACTACTGTTGAACGCTTAGCAACCCCGCGAACCACAAAACTAGTGGGCGCTCAGCGTTGGAAAGTCGGTCGTCGTGAAGTCGTTAGCTAGAAGAAATTGGTCGGTTGATTCACTTACTGGGCGCTCTCAGGCACCCGATTTCTCAGCCTTTCGCAACAGACTCTTTACCTCGTCGAGAGATCTATTTTCGTTGCCATAGTGTACTACTGCATGGCAATTGGGACAAAGTGGCACCAAATCTTTTGCAGGATCGACTTTGTACCTTGAACCAACTTTGGAAACAGGGATTTTATGATGCACGTGGATAAAGCCTTGAAATTGCGTTCCGTATTTTTTTCCAAAATCGAATTCACAAATAGCGCAACTAGAGCCGTTTGCTTCAATGCAGGCCGCCCTAGCATCAGCGTTACGCTCATAAATATTTACTGATATGGTGCGCTTTCCACCTTCCCACATTGATGCTGGCACTTCCTCAGGCAAAGCGGCTGTTTCATCTGTTACCTTTAAGGCAACTACTTTGAAACCTAAACTATCTAGCTTCGGAACAACTGAAGCCTGACCACCCGAAAAATCCGTATTGAGTAACGGCCGACCAAACTGGTGTTGATATGCTGCCCCGACAATCGCTTTTGAATCGTACTGGTGCCCATTGTAAATGAGCATAAAGCTGAGCGCCTTGCCGTAGCCATATTTTTCGAGGAATTCGATGCGACCAAGTGTGTCGAATTCTTCGATAGCTTTTAGTACCGCAAGACGGTCAGATAAGTCTCTATAGTTTGCCATTTTCCCTCACTTTGGCATGACGCCTAACGCCTCAAACACCGGCTTGGCAGAGATGGCAGATTTTTTGAAAAAAAGGTGACAGCTTTGCCAAGTCCACGTGCTTAGACTTGTTATAGGGCTTCACTGACCAAACTTCCTTTTTAGAGACTCAATTACAGGAGCATTACCTACCCCTTCTGGAATTAGAGGGTCATCATCTGAATGAATGGCCATCACTTCTATATCATTTGGCCCTATCTTCCATGCTTCTAAAACATTAATATCAAACTTTCGGATGAATTTTTTATTCTCTAATGAGTTCTCTACAATCCGTTCATCCTTAACTACTGCATAGCTCAAAATATAGCTTTTTCGCTCGTCAAATGCAGATAGAAACCTATCAAGATTTTCAGTTGTAGAAGGGGTCATTGTGTTATTTCTGGCAACCATCTGAACAGTTTTGTTTGAGTCAAAAGTGATGTTTTCACTAATGCAAACTCTGTAATGCGCAGGATTTTTTCGGTCAATATTTCTAATAATTGATATTCTTAATCGATCTCCTTTGTCTTCACTACCAATTTCATTTTCTAAATCTGCAAAAATAGCTTCTGCGGCCTGCTCATCATCAAAAAGCAAAGTTAATTCAATGTCTCCATTGGGATAAAGTGCATATCCAGTTCCACGCCATACAGTTCTATCCCACAACCTTATTTTGATAAGATACTGTACCTTAATATCTTTATGGGACAAGCTTTCACCATCAATCAACCCTTCGGGTGGTTTTCCCTTGCCAGGCTTAAAATCGGTCAATGGTTTGCTCGCCGGTTTAGACTTTGGAAAGCTAGAGTCCCATGGCAAAGAACGGAGAATGTCGTATTTTTTGTATTCAGATTCACGCAGAAGAGACTTAATACGACTAACTGCATCATTACCCATTATGTTTTGTAAACCAACAAAGCATGACCCAAATGGTACGGAACGCTCTAGAGCCCTGTCTTCGCCAAGCATCGATTCCAAAGTCTTCTCTGTATTTTTGGGCCTAACCATGCGTGAGAATACGTCAATAACAAAATAATGAAGCCATTCTTGAATAATTTTTTGCCCAGAAATGTTCAACATATCAGGAGTGAATGATGAACACAGAACATTCATTTTCAGAGTGCCACTTGCATCATCTACTTCATGTGATATCTCAATTTCGTCATCGTCATCGGCTGTAATTTCAATTTCAAGGCGAGACTCGTATACAAATACTTGATCAACCATTCCTGTTGATAAAAAACCTTCTATGACAGAAAGCAGTGTTTCCGCCAGTTCCACCAAAGGACTTCTAAAAGGAAAACAAACTCCAATTTCACAACCCAAAACGTAACTTTTCAAGTAACCATATCTTTCTTCACAATCAATTAGCTCTGGTACAGCCGCACCTAAATCCGCATCTCTAACCATTATTAGATAATCTATATACTCGTTGTCAATATTCAATTCATATTCATTTTCTACAAGCTCTTCATGACCTAGTGAATATAACAACATGGATCTACTAACGAATAGTTGCGCCTTATCCAAAAGATCGGGTAAGCGTTGAATAGAACTTAGTCCATCGAAAGGGGTATTGAGTATGCATTGAGACAAATATGCATCAAAAGAAAGGTATTCAGTTTCTGATATGGTTTCTTCTTCAACCTGAGACGAGACAACAGATGCCAGCTCCCACCATGCGAGAGCGTAATTTAAGCGGCCTAACTGAAGTTCAACTTTAGCAAGCCGTATATATGCGTATGCTTGGGCAGATAGAATGTCACCGCTACGCCAAAATTCGTCTGTAGCTATTGATGCAGCGAGCAATAAATTCGCACGCGATGCCCAAAGCAAACCAACTTTCGCGTAAGCTGCTGAAAGAATATTTAATGCGGCATAAAGGTCTTTCTTGGACTCCTTTTTGTATAACGCCGCAAGAGATTTACCAATTAACTTTATTGATTGATATGGTTCGTTAGATTCTAGGCGCCTTGCGCCCCTTTTTAGCCAGAGAACAGCGCCCCTAACTTCGCCCTCACGACGCGAGGTATACTCTGTGATATAGTCAAGTAAATTTTCATAACTTTTTAATTCGCCAAAAAAACTATCTAACTCGGTAACCAAGTCGGATACTTCATTAAATGAGAAACCTACTAAATTCTCACCTTCTTTCATAATTTCGTGCATTGATGAAAATATGGCTGAAGCTTGGGCTATATTCTTGATGGAATGCAAATTTAGCAATTCAATATAGACCCGAGACATTAGAGAATTACTAGGTCGTTCATCCTTTATTGCAAGCTTATTTAGTTCACCTTTTGCCTCTGACAGAAGTGATTCGATATCCAAATCACTTTCACCTTCACTACCTCGATAGTAGCTCGAATAGAGACCAAGAAGCGATACTGTATCTCCCCATTGGCCCGATTGTTCAATTCCTTTCGCTAACTGCAAACATAACAATAGTTGCTCACCAAATATAGCCATGTCTTCAAACCACCAATAGGCAGCCCAAGCATACTGATAATGAGCATTAAATCGATGGAAAATTGTGCCAAAGTTTTCAGCTGCTCTAATAGCTCTTAGAAAAAGACCTTGCGTTTCAATTGAGGGCTTTTCGAGCTCTTTTGACAATACCGCGATTTCTAATAACCAATCCAATTGGTGAGGAAGAACTTTACTAGTTTCTATTTCATTTCTTATTGCTACTTCGAGCTCATTTAGCCTTACATTTCTAGCGTAGTCATTAACTCCGATTTCTATTTCTCGGCGCCAGTCTATATCAATCGACAAGCAATCAATTGCTAATTGTTCGTATCCATTGGTGAATATTTGATCCAGTATCCAAGAGATATCTAGAATTCTTACATCAATTCCAGTTTCTTTATTTAAGGAATCTTCCAGCTCACTGCGCTGATTAGCTTTTGCATACATATTTGTTACATAAAATGCTTTTGTGTAATCTCGTCCAGTGGCCTTTATTTTTCGAACATCTTTCTTGCACTTGGCTTTCCAATCTTCTTGTGTGCTTACTGCAAAAGCCCATCGTTCGTTATTGGAATTTCCTTCAACTCCTATATACCAAAGAACTTTAGATTGTTCTGATACAGGAAAGGTTTGTGTATCTACTTTTCCATCACCACCAGCAATCGGACCTGTTTGTTCCAGCAAATTTGGGCAAATTACTTTCTCACAGAGTTTTTTAGCGAAATCTTCAAATGCCAACTCCATATTTCTTCTGTTAAGCGTAGACAGCTGAAATTCCAAAACAGAACGATCTAGTTTACCTACATCCTTAGTTATTGAATCCGAAAAACGCTCTGGCCTTCTAGCTTTTAGAAATGCCCTTGGTGAAATACTTGAAGTACTTGCTATCTCTGCTTCCATTTTTCACCCATTTTCTTATAAAGATTTAAAGCTATTCTTTTAAAGGCTCAACGTTTAGTAGGGCTTTAATCTATCAAACAGCCCTATAACAGTGGTTATATAGCCCGCTACATAGCCCAATAACTGGGCGGTCACAGCCATTGATGTTATATAGCCCCAAAAAATTCTAAGGCCTTGATTTGAAATACTATTTTCTTAGGCTAGGCTACATATCCCCTATTATCGTGCCCGCTCGTTTTGCCTGTTTAATCATACTCTATTCATAAAATTTGATTAGGTCACCTATCTGGCGAAAATTTTCATGCTTGGGTGATTTGCAGTGCTTCGCAGGTACCTCACCGCGTTCGTTACGCCGCGCTACGGGATCGGTGGCGTTATCGTTGGCCTGGTGGCTGGATCATCGCGCGCTGAAGCGCTCTCCCACTCCTGTCATCTTCCACACCTTCAATCTTTCACCTCTGTCACCTCCCACACCTGCCATCTATAACACCTGTTATCTCAATTACCCCTTTACTTCTTGCTACTGGCCTTCTCTCGCAAACCCGATTAGCCTGCTAACTCAACCAGTAAGGGATTGAGATGCAAGAGACGACGACGCGGCAGCGCTTGGCGGGGGTGTTGGTGCTGCTGGGGCTTTTGATGCAGATAGTGGACTTTACCGGGGCGGTGGCTACCGCGCAGGCGGTGAGCTATTTGCTGTGGGCGGCGGTGGCGCTGCTGTGGCGGGATATTCCCAAGCGTTCGCGGATTCAGGCGGGGGTGTTGATTGCCCTGGGTGTGGTGATGCTGGTGGTGGCGCAAACCGTGTATGGCGCGGCGGTGAACTGGCCTGCCATGCTGCAGGGGAACGTGTTCGTGGCTTCCATGCTGGTGGGCGTGAGTTTTATCTCGCTGATTGGCACCCAGGGCAACAAGCGTGCGCCGGGTAAGCGGGTAACGGGGGCGGACGGCGTGATGCGCACCTGGCTGGGGGTGCATTTTCTCGGCACGATTTTGAATCTTTCCACGGTGTTCATGGTGGGCGACCGCTTGGCTCGGCGTGCGCCGTTGAGCACGCCTCAGCTCTTGGCGCTGAACCGGGGGCTCTCCAGCGCCGCGCTTTGGTCGCCCTTCTTTGCCTCCATGGCGGTGGTGATTGCCCTGGTGCCATCGGTGCAGTACGCCCAGATTGCCGTGGTGGGTTTTCCGATGGCCATGCTCTCGGGGCTATTGACCACATTAGAGCTGCGGCGGCGGTTCGATTTGGCCGAGGTGGATGGTTTTTCGCTATCGCCGCGTAGCCTGCTGATGCCGACGGGCATGGCGGCGCTGGTGATGCTATTTCACTTCTGGATCACGCCGTCGCTCACTATAGTCAGCATCATTACCTTTTTACTGCCGGGGGTGGCGCTTTTAAGCAACCTGCGGGAAGGGCCGCGCTTTACCCTGCGTCGTATTCGCCAGCATACCTTGACCCGCCTGCCCGCCATGCGTGGGGAGATTTCGCTGTTTCTAGCGGCGGGGTTACTGACCTTGGGGCTCTCGACGCTGGTGGCCGCCGCTGCGGGCGATGAGTGGACGCTGTTTGCCCGCTTTGGCACCTGGCAGGCCATGGCCAGCTTTGCCGCCATTACGCTGAGCGCGCTGGCCGGGCTACACCCGATCATTGGCGTTTCGGTGCTGGCGTCTATTTTGGAGTTGAGCGGCGGCGAGCAAACGCTGTTCGCCTTCGTGGCGCTGAGCGCCTGGGCGGTGGGCACCAGCGTGGGGCCGCTTTCCGGTATCAACCTTTCACTGCAGGGGCGCTATGGGGTGAGCGGTTATCGAATGATGAAAGACAACCTGCCCTACGCGGCGATGATGAGCCTGCTCTCGCTGGGGGCGATCGCAGGCTTGGGCGCTTGGCTGGGTTAACCATCAGGTTTCGATGATTTTATTGGGGAAGCGGTAGAAGTAGCGGTGGCCGCACTGGTGGCAGGGTTCCAGCCGGGCGACCTCGTTGAGCATTACCTGGGCATCGCAATGGGTGCAGGCCATCAAGCCAGGGGCGGCCATTTCGCCTTCGCAGTAGTCGGCGCGGGCGGCTTCCAGGTCATCCTCGAAGCGTTCGCGCTCGACGATGCTGCGGTCGGCAATCGAGAGCAGCGATTCCGCCACGCGGCGGGAGAGCTGATCGATATCGATCCCTAGCCAGCTTGCCACCTGCTTGCCGGTATCGGCCATGTAGTAGCGCATGTCTTTCAGGTCGCGCTCTACCCAGGCGCGTAGCAGGGCCAGCTCGTCTTTGGTGTACTCTTCCAGCTCGGCTTCGAAGGCAACGGCGTCGTCCAAATCCTTTTGCAGGTTGTCCCAAGTGAGCTCGTTGGCGCCATCTTGCATGCGCTCCAACAGGCGCTCGTAGCCTTCGCGAAGGCGGTGATCGTTCTGTTTTTCCATGGGTCCTCTCCTTTTGTTGCCACAGGTGATGCCTATCATCGGCTAGCCGTTCAAGGATACACCCGCATAGGATACAATCGACGCTACTTATCTGACAGTCGTCATCTATTATTCACTTTGCGCCCTTAGCTGGGCGAATGACCCCAAGGCATTGAAAACACCGATGGACGCACATTACAGCCCCCGTGATATCGAACGTGATGCTCAGCAGTACTGGGACAAGCACCAGTGCTTCAAAGCCGTAGAAGACGCCAACCGCGAGAAGTTCTACTGCCTATCCATGTTCCCCTACCCCAGCGGCAAGCTGCACATGGGCCACGTGCGTAATTACACTATCGGCGACGTTGTCTCACGTTTCCAGCGCATGCAGGGTAAAAATGTCATGCAGCCCATGGGCTGGGATGCGTTCGGGATGCCGGCGGAAAATGCCGCGATCCAAAATCAGGTGCCGCCTGCCAAGTGGACCTACCAAAATATCGATTACATGCGCAACCAGTTGAAGGCACTGGGGTTTGCCTACGACTGGAGCCGCGAATTCGCCACCTGCGACACCAGCTACTACCGCTGGGAGCAGTGGTTCTTCACCAAGCTGGTAGAGAAAGGGCTGGTCTACAAGAAGATGTCCACGGTGAACTGGGACCCGGTCGACCAAACCGTGCTAGCCAACGAACAGGTCATCGACGGCTGCGGATGGCGTTCCGGTGCGCCGGTGGAGCGCAAAGAGATCCCGTTATGGTTCCTGAAGATCACCGACTACGCCGATGAACTGCTGGCGGATTTGGATAACGTCGAGTGGCCCGAGCAGGTCAAAACCATGCAGCGCAACTGGATTGGTAAATCCCGTGGCGTCGAGCTGAGCTTCGATATCAAAGCCGCCGATGGTAGCGCCTGCGAGCCGCTGGCGGTATACACCACCCGCCCGGACACGCTGATGGGCGTGACCTACGTGGCTGTGGCCGCCGGGCACCCGCTGGCCAAACAGGCCGCCGAGCAGAGCAGCGAGATCGCGGCGTTCTGTGAAGAGTGCGCCAAAGGCGGCACCTCTGAAGCGGAAATGGCCACCAAAGAGAAGCTGGGCATGGCCACGGGCCATAAAGCCATTCACCCGTTGAGTGGCGAAGAAGTGCCCGTCTTTGTGGCCAACTTCGTGCTCATGGAGTTTGGCACCGGCGCGGTGATGGCCGTGCCCGCCCACGACCAGCGCGACTGGGAGTTCGCCACCAAGTACGGTGTCGAGCTGAAGCCGGTGGTCGCCGACGAGCACGGCAACACGCCGGATATCTCCGAAGGCGCGTATGTCGAACACGGCACGCTGATCAATTCCGGCGAGTTCGACGGCCTGGAATTCCAAGCGGCGTTCGATGCCATTGCCGCCAAGCTGGCCGAACTGGGCCGTGGCGAAGTGAAAACCAACTACCGCCTGCGCGATTGGGGCATTGCCCGCCAGCGCTACTGGGGCGCGCCGATTCCGGTGAAGTACGGCCCGGAAGGCCAAACCGTACCGCTTTCCGATGACGAGCTGCCCGTCGCCCTGCCCATGGAAGTCACCGTAGATGCCTCCGGCTCGCCGCTGAAGAAGATGCCGGAGTTCTCCGAGCTGGGCGACGGCTGGGTGCGTGAAACCGACACCTTCGATACCTTCATGGAGTCCTCCTGGTACTTCGCCCGCTTCTGCTGTGCGGATAACCACGAAGCCATGCTGGACGAGCGCGCCAACTACTGGCTGCCGGTGGATCTCTACATTGGCGGTATCGAGCATGCCATTCTGCACCTGCTCTACGCCCGCTTCTTCCACAAGCTGCTGCGCGATTTCGGCATGGTCGATTCCGACGAGCCGTTCCAGCAGCTGCTCACCCAAGGCATGGTGATCGCCGAAACCTTCTACCGCATTAAAGAGAACGGCGGTAAAGAGTGGTTTAACCCCGCCGATGTGGAAGTGAAGCGCGACGAGAAAGGCCGCCCGCTGAGCGCCGTACTGATGAGCGACGGCCAGCCGGTGGAGATGGGCGGCATCGAGAAGATGTCCAAGTCGAAGAACAACGGCGTCGATCCGCAATCGATGATCGACAAGTTCGGCGCCGACACCGTGCGCCTGTTCATGATGTTCGCGGCACCGCCCGAGCAGTCGCTGGAGTGGTCGGACTCCGGTGTGGAAGGCGCGCACCGCTTCTTGAAGCGCATCTGGCGTCAGGTCAGCGAGCACTTGGAAGCAGGCACGCGGGGCACGCTGAACGTCGACGCACTCGACGACGACCAAAAAGCTTTGCGCCGCAAGACCCACGAAACCATCAAGAAAGCCAGCGACGACATTGGCCGTCGCACCACGTTCAACACCGCCATTGCGGCCGTGATGGAGCTTTCCAACGCGGTGGCCAAGTTCGAGGACACCTCCGAGCTGGGGTTGGCGGTCAGCCGTGAAGCGCTAGAGGCCTGCGTCCTGCTGCTGGCCCCAATCACGCCGCACCTCTGCCATACCCTGTGGCAGCAGTTCGGCCACGAACAGCCGGCCATCGAAGCCCAGTGGCCGGACGTCGACGAAGCCGCCCTGACCCGCGACAGCATCGAGCTGGTGGTACAGGTGAACGGTAAGCTTCGCGCCCGCCTGGAAGCTCCGGCCAGCGCTGATAAAGCAGCCATCGAGCAACTGGCGATGGAAAACGATAACGTCCAGCGCCATTTGGAAGGCAAAACGGTTCGTAAGGTGATCGTGGTGCCCGGCAAGCTGGTTAACATTGTGGTGAGTGGATGAATCGCCGTCGCTTCTTGATCCTGAGCACTGCCGCCTCGGTGGCGGTGCTGCTCAGCGGCTGTGGGTTCCGCTTGCGCGGTTCGGAATCCATGCCACGTCTTCCTGCGCTATCGTTAGAGGGCGATGACAATAGCGCTCTCGCTCAGCAGCTTCGCACACGTCTGCAGCAACTGGGCACCGAGGTGACAAGCGGGGCGCCCTGGCGCGTGACGCTGGGCACGCCCTCGCTACAGCAGCGGCCCATCGGCACCGAGGGTCGCGCAAGCCGAGAGCATGAACTAACGCTGAGCACGTCGCTGTCGGTGCAGCAGCGCGACACCGGCGCGTACGCGTTGAACGATGCTACGGTGGCGACCAGCACGCGCATCCGCGTCAGCGATGACGACCTGCTGAACCGGGAGACGCTCTTCCAGGAAGCCCAGCAAACGCTGACCCGCCAGCTTGCCCAGCGCATCATCGAACGGTTGGCCAATCTCGAGGCGCTGCGGTGAAGGTATTTGCCGATCAATTGCCTGCCGCTCTGGCCAAGAAGCTGCCGAAAGCGGTGATCGTGGCGGGTGACGAGCCGCTTCAGCATCGTGACGCCTGCGATGCCGTGCGCGCCGCCGCTCGCCAAGCGGGTATCGAAGAGCGCGAAGTGCTGGACGTGGAGCCCAACTTTGCCTGGGGACGGCTACTGGAAACCGCGAGCAACCTCTCGCTGTTTGCCTCTAACAAGCTGTTGGAGCTGCGTTTGGGCAATCAAAAGCTGGGGCAGGAAGGCACCAAAGCGCTGGCGCAGTACGCAGACATGATGGATGGCAGCGACGACCTGCTGCTGGTCAGTATGGGCAAAGTCGATGCCAAGCAGCAGAAAAGCGCCTGGTTCAAAGCCTTGGACAAGCATGGCCTGTTCGTGCCCGTGTGGCCGGTCGATGCCTCGCGCCTTGGCTACTGGCTGCGCGATAGGGCCTCGCATCACGGCCTGCAAATCGACCTGGAAGCGGCGCGGCTTTTGGGGGAGCGCACCGAGGGCAATCTGCTGGCGGCGGATCAGGAACTACAGAAGCTGGCGCTGATCTACCCGGCCAACACTCGGCTCAACGTCGAACACATTGCTCAAGGCGTCGAAGACAGCACCCGCTTCGATGTCTTCAATCTGGCAGACGCCTGCTTGAAGGGCGAACCCAGCCGCGCCTCGCGGATCGTCCACGGCCTGAAGAGCGAAGGCGTGGAAGCGCCCATCGTCCTATGGGCGCTGACCCGCGAGCTGCGCACCTTGCTGTCCCTGCATCAGCATCTCGATCAGGGCCAGAGTTTCGAACACGCCTGCAAAACCCAAAAGCCGATGATTTTCGATAAACGCCGCCCGGCCTATCAAAAAGCCGTTGGCCGACTCTCCATGAAGCGCTTGCACAAACTGCTGCTCATGGCGCAGCGCTTGGACTTGGCGGTCAAGGGCGCCTCTGTCGTACCGCCGTGGCCGGGGCTGCACGATCTGGCCATGACCATGGCGGGCGCCAAGGGCATTTTAGCGGAAACGCCCTGGACCTATCGCATTAGTGCAAATAATTAGTACTTTGCATTTTTATCTTAAAACCGCATCTGTTTGTTTCTATACTATTTAACGGGCCCTTGATGGCCTGCTCCCCGACCAGTCTAAGGATGAAGACGATGAAAACAGTGCGTGCTTACCTCTCGACCCTTTTGATTGCTGCGTTAGTGCTTACCAGCCTGCCCGTCGTGGCGGCTCCTACCGCTCCACAAGGTATGGATCTGGTCTCGACGCAGACTGTTTTGGCAGGCGACCGTGCTGGCGCTGACCGCGAGCGTATCAACGAAATCCTCGCCCGTGCCGATGTGCAAGATCAACTGCTCAAACAGGGCGTCAATCCCGCCGATGTCGAGGCGCGTGTTGCAGCCCTTAGCGATGCCGAAGCTCAGCAAATGGCACAGCAGCTCGAACAACTGCCTGCCGGTGCCGGTGTGATCGGCGCGCTGTTCGCGGTATTCGTCATTCTGCTGGTAACGGACATCCTAGGGTTGACCGATGTTTATCCGTTCACTCGCTAACGTATTGGTGACCATGGACCGTTCCGTTAACGCCCGCTCTGCGGGCGTTTTGGTGTTGAGCCTGCTGATCCTGCTGCTAACCGGCTGTGCCCGCAGCCCCGTGCTGCTGGAAAGCACCAAAGCAAGCCTTACTCCGCAAACCGAGCTTACCGACGTGCCGTTTTACGCCCAAACCGAGTATCAGTGCGGTCCGGCAACCCTGGCGATGGTACTCAATCACGAAGGCGTGGACGTCGGCTTGGACGAGCTGATTCCTCAGGTCTTTTTACCGGGCCGAGATGGCAGCGTGCAGCCAGAGATGTTGGCTACGGTACGCCGCTACGAACGGCTGGCGATTCCCATTCGCGGCACCATGGACGCCCTGCTCACGCATCTGGAAGCTGGCGACCCGGTCGTCGTGATGCAGAACCTCGCCCTGCCCGCCTTTCCCATGTGGCACTATGCGGTGGCGATTGGTTTTGATTTGCCGAACGAAACGCTGGTTTTGCGCAGCGGTGAGATCGAGCGGCATACCCTATCGTTTAGCCGATTCGATGCGACCTGGGCTCGTTCTGAGCGCTGGGGCTTTGTGGTCAGCGAGCCGGGCAGCCTACCCAAGGGCGTAACCGCACGTAATGCTCTGGAAGCGATTAGCGCCTATGAAGAGCAGCATGGCGCCGAGAAGGCACTGAGTAGCTGGCAGGCGTTTGTCGAGCGCTTCCCGCAAAACCCGATGGGGCAGTTTGCGCTGGGCAATGTGCTGTATGCCGACCAGCAGGCGAGCGCGTCACTGAGCGCGTTCAAGTCTGCCACAGAGCTAGACCCCACGATGGGCGCAGCGTGGCTGAACCTCGCTATTTTACAATACCAACAAGAGCGCATCGACGACGCACGAGCATCGCTTGAGCGTGCCGCTGCGCTCGAAGGCGAATGGCAGCCCCGTGCACGGCAGCTGCTGGAGTCGCTGTAAAGGCCTAACCGCTGGAAAGTGGTGTGGCAACAGGAAGGGGGCATCAGCCCCCTTTTTATGGGCGCTTAAAAAACGCGATTCAAACCGTTTTGCGCGGCGACCCGGTAGGCTTCGGCCATGGTCGGGTAGTTGAAGGTGGTGTTCACGAAGTACTTGAGCGTATTCGCTTCACCCTCTTGCTGCATGATCGCCTGGCCGATATGCAGAATCTCGGAGGCTTGGTCACCAAAGCAATGGATACCCAAAATTTCTAGCGTGTCCTGGTGGAACAAGATCTTGAGCATACCCACGGTATCGCCGGTGATCTGAGCACGGGCGGTGTCCTTGAAGAAGGCCTTGCCCACTTCGTAGGGCACTTTGGCTTCAGTCAACTCACGCTCGTTGGGACCAAAGGAGCTGATCTCGGGAATCGTATAAATACCGGTCGGTACATCGCTAACGAAGCGGTACTCTTTCTCCAAGAGCTCGTTACAGGAGTTCAAGCCCTGATCGTAGGCGGCGCTGGCCAGGCTTGGCCAACCGATCACGTCCCCTGCCGCATAAATATGCGGAATCGACGTTCGATAGTGTTCATCGACGCTGAGCTGGCCCCGACCGTTGGCCTCTATGCCGATGTTCTCGAGCCCCAAACTGTCGGTGTTACCCGTGCGGCCGTTGGCCCAAAGAAACGCATCGGCGCGGATTTTCTTGCCGGATTTCAAGCGGACCACCACGCCCGCCTCGTCACCCTCGACGCTCTCGTACTCTTCCTTATGACGAATTAGTACGCCATGTTTGCGTAGGTGGTACGAGAGCGCATCGCTGATCTCGTCGTCCAAGAACGACAGCAGACTATCGCGGTTGTTGATCAGATCGACTTTGACGCCCAACCCCGAGAAGATGGAGGCGTACTCACAGCCAATGACACCGGCGCCAAAAATCACCAGCGTACGCGGGGTATGGGAAAGGCTTAGGATGGTATCGGAACAGTAGATGCGCGGATGACGGAAGTTGATATCCGCCGGGCGATAAGGGCGTGAGCCGGTGGCGATGACGATTTTCTTGGCCACTAACTCTTCCATCCCCTCTTGGCGGTCGCGAACGACGACAGTATGTTCGTCTTTGAAACGCGCGACGCCGTGAAAGAGGTCGATTCGATTGCGCGCGTAGAATGTCGTACGCATTTCGACCTGTTTGTCGATCGTGCCGCGCGAGCGCTCCATGACTTTGGGAAAAGAGAACCAGCGCGGTTCACCGATATCGCGGAACATCCGGTTGGTATTGAACGCCATGATCTGCTTGACCTGGTGGCGCAGCGCTTTGGAAGGAATGGTGCCCCAGTGGGTGCAATTACCACCGACCTGGGTCTGTTTCTCGATGATCGCCACCCGCATACCGTGTTTGGCAGCATTGATGGCAGCGCTTTCCCCGGCGGGACCGGTCCCGATAACCACGACATCGTAATTGTGAACCGCCATACGGTTTGGATCTCCTCATTCCTTTATATTTTCGCCAACACATACGTAAACGCCCGCGATTAAGCGAGCGTTGAACGTGTGTGCGTGTATATCATGAATCGCTAGCCGTGATGCGGCTCAACGGCGTGTCGCATCATAGCCTAGGTCTGCTCCGCGGCTTTCGTCGCTGCGACGGCGCACGCTGCCGCGTTTGCGGTTCTCTTCTTCGCAAACCTCGTCTTTGCCACCGCAAATATCGCAACCCTCTTTCATGCCTATTTGGTTCAAGCCGCCGCAGGAGCCTGCAATGGGTTTACGGCCCATCAAAACACCGACGGCCATGGCCCCCATGATCAGCGCCATAAAACCGAATACCAGTAGCCAAATTGCCATGTGGTCCTCCCGACATTGCATTGAGTGCCTTACCTGCCGACAGCCATCGCGCCGATAAGTGCCTTAAAAAATTATCCTCTATTGTACCCCAGCCAATGCAAAATGATCAGGCATTCCGGGCAAATTCCCCACGATGTGCATGTCGATCACTCCATAAACGAACGGGGCTAGCCCTAAGGCTAGCCCCGTGTCTAACGTCTGCGGATGCGACATTAGCCGCCGAAATCATCCAACAGGATGTTTTCCGGCTCGACCCCCATATCAAGCAGCAGCTTGATAACGGAGGCGTTCATCATGGGCGGCCCACACATGTAGTACTCACAATCTTCAGGAGCCGGATGGTCCTTCAGATAGTTTTCGTAAAGCACGTTGTGAATGAAGCCCGTCGGGCCTTCCCAGTTGTCTTCCGGCTGCGGATCGGAGAGCGCCAGATGCCACTCGAAGTTGGGGAACTCTTCTGCCAGCTGATCGTACTCTTCGTTGTAGAAGGTTTCACGCCAGGAGCGCGCACCGTACCAGAACGAAATCTTACGATCGGTCTTCAGACGCTTGAGCTGGTCGAAGATATGGCTACGCATCGGCGCCATGCCCGCACCACCACCGACGAAGATCATCTCGGCATCGGTGTCTTTGGCGAAGAACTCACCAAACGGCCCCATGACGGTCACCTTGTCACCCGGCTTCAGGCTGAAGACGTAGGTCGACATGAGACCCGGGGGATGGCTGGTGCCAGGAGGCGGCGTCGCGATACGAATGTTGAACTTGAGGAGACCTTTCTCTTCCGGGTAGTTCGCCATGGAGTAGGCGCGGATGATTTCCTCGTTGTTCTTGTGGGAAATGTCGAACAGACCAAACTTTTCCCAGTCGCCACGGTACTCTTCTTCGATATCGAAGTCCGAGAACTTGATGTCGTAAGGCGGAGCCACGAGCTGAACGTAACCACCTGCACGGAAAGCGACTTCTTCGCCTTCGGGCAGCTTCAAGTTGAGCTCTTTGATGAAGGTCGCGACGTTCGGGTTGGCCGTTACTTCGGTTTCCCACTTCTTCACGCCGAAGACTTCTTCCGGCACTTCCACTTTCATGTCCTGCTTCACAGGAACCTGACAAGAGAGGCGCCAGCCTTCTTTCTTCTCGCGCATGGTGAAGTGCGACTCTTCCGTCGGCAGGATAGAACCGCCGCCCTCTTCCACGCGGCACTTGCACTGGGCGCAGGAACCGCCCCCGCCACACGCTGAGGAAAGGAAGATACCGTTGGCCGCCAGGGTATTCAGTAGCTTGCCGCCGGCTTGGGTCTTCAGGGTGTGCTCGGGGTCGCCGTTGACTTCGATCGTCACGTCCCCGCTACTCACTAGCTTGCTGCGCGCTGCCAGAATGATCGCCGTTAAGCTAATAACGATGACCGTGAACATGACAACACCGAGCAAGATGACAGATGTATCAACCATGTCGGTTTCCTATTGCTGAAGGTTTTCTGAACCTCGGCAGCCAGGGCTGCCGAGAAAACCGGCTCCGATTAAAGCTGAATGCCAGAGAAGGACATGAAGCCCAGCGACATCAAGCCAACGGTGATAAACGTAATGCCAAGACCCTGCAAACCGCCCGGCACGTCGCTGTACTTCAGCTTTTCACGAATGCCTGCCAGCGCAGCGATCGCTAGCGCCCAACCGGTACCCGCGCCGAAGCCATACACCACGGCCTCGCCAAAGTTGTAGCTACGCTCCACCATGAACAGTACGCCACCTAGGATGGCGCAGTTAACGGTAATCAGCGGCAGGAAGACACCCAGGGCGTTGTAAAGCGACGGTACGTACTTATCAAGGAACATTTCCATGATCTGTACCAGGGCCGCGATAACACCGATGTACGAGAGCAGACCCAGGAATGACAGGTCGATGTTTTCAGCACCGCTAATGCCGGTCCAGGTCAGCGCGCCTTCTTGCAGCAGGTACGTGAATACCAGGTTATTGACCGGCACAGTGATCGTCAGTACGACGATCACCGCAATACCGAGACCGATGGCAGAAGACACCTTCTTGGATACCGCGAGGAACGTACACATGCCCAGGAAGAAGGCAAGTGCCATGTTCTCGACGAATACCGAAGCGACGAAAAGGCTCAGATAGTGTTCCATGTTACACGGCCTCCTTCGGCTTGGTGTTGTGCTTCATCTTGAACTCGTTCTCTTCGACTTGCTCCGGGTTGACAGAGCGCAGTACCCAGATCAACAGACCAATGATGAAGAAAGCAGACGGCGGCAGCAGCAGCAGACCGTTCGGCACGTACCAGCCACCATTCTGAATGGTCGGCAGCACGGTGAAGCCGAAGACGCTACCAGCACCCAGCAGTTCGCGGAAGAAACCTACCACCATCAGGACGAAACCGTAGCCCAGGCCGTTACCGATACCATCCAGGAACGACATGCCCGGCGTATTGGACATCGCAAAACCTTCCGCGCGGCCCATTACGATGCAGTTGGTGATGATCAGGCCGACGAACACCGACAGCTGCTTGGACATTTCGTAAGCATAGGCTTTGAGGATCTGGTCGACCACGATGACCAACGAGGCAATGATGGTCATCTGAACGATGATACGAATCGAAGACGGAATGTGATTCCGAATCAACGATACGAACAGGTTCGAAAAAGAGGTTACGAAAATAACCGCCAGCGACATGACCAGCGACACGCTCATGCTGGTGGTCACCGCCAGTGCAGAACAGATCCCCAGAATCTGAAGCGCAATGGGGTTGTTCTTGAAAATAGGCGCCGTTAAAACGCCTTTTGCATTTACATCCGCCATGATCAGGCCCCCTCAACGTCGTCGAAGTCAGTCTCGGTGTCTTCGGCGTCTGATGGCTCGGTTCCGCTGCGGAATTTAGCCAAGTAAGGAGCAAAGCCCTCTTCACTCAGCCAAAACTGCAGCATGTTGGTCACGCCGTTACTGGTCAGCGTAGCACCGGAGAGCGCATCGACTTCGTGCTCGTTACTCGCACCGCCTTTGGTCAGGTGGATTTCAGGAGAGAGGTCGCCCTCTTCGCTGTAGATCTCTTTACCTTCCCACTGGGCTTGCCAACGCGGATTGTTGACTTCGGCACCCAGGCCCGGCGTTTCACTGTGGTCGTAGTAAGTGATACTAACGATGGTGTTGCCGTCACCTTCTACCGACAGGAATCCCATCATACGGCCCCACAGGCCCTGCCCACGAATAGGCAGAACGATCTGGTCAGGATTCTCAGGATCGCCTACTAGGTACACAGTCGCGAAATTTTCTACGCGCGAGAGTCCCGCGATGTCACGATCGCCAGACAGCGTACGGCCAGTGGCCGGATCGCGTGCAGCTTCGAAACCATCGAAGGTACTGGGGTCGAACTGTTCGGTGTAGTCACCGGTTTCCAGCTCGACGACGCGGGCAGTGATCTGATTGCTGAACGTCTCTTCCACATCCATTCCTGGCTCGTAAAGACGCGCCACGTTGAGGATGTTGGTTTTACGGTCCAGCTCCTGATTGAGCTGCTGCGCTGGGCGCAGTGCCACGGCCGCCGTCGAGACGATGACCGAGCACACGATGCACAGCGAGAAAGCGACAATCAGAACTTTCTTGATGGAGTTGTTACCTTGTGCCATTAGGCAGTCTCCTCGGCCGGTACGCCAGTACGCTTGAGACGGCGCTTAACATTGGCCTGGACGAAGTAGTGATCGATCAGCGGCGCAAACAGGTTGGCGAACAGAATGGCCAGCATGATGCCTTCCGGGAAAGCCGGGTTGACTACGCGGATCAAGACCGTCATCACACCGATCAGGGCACCGAACACCAAGCGACCTTGGTTGGTCATCGCGGCAGACACTGGGTCGGTCGCCATGAACACCATACCAAAGGCAAAACCACCAATGACGAGGTGCCAGTACCACGGCATCGCGAACATGGCGTTGGTCTCGGAGCCGATCAGGTTGAACAGCGTGCTGGTGATCACCATGCCCAGGAAGACGCCCAGCATGATGCGCCAGTTGGCGATCTTGGTCCAAAGCAGTACGGCGGCACCGATCAGGATAGCCAGGGTCGAGACTTCACCCACGGAACCTGGCACGAAGCCCAGGAACGCATCCCACCAGCTATAGGTGTTGGTCAGCGCAGACATACCGTCTTGGAACGCCATGGAGAGCGCTGTCGCACCCGTGTAGCCATCGGCGGCGACCCACACTGCATCACCGGAAATTTGCGCCGGATAAGCAAAGTACAGGAACGCGCGACCCGTCAACGCGGGGTTCAGGAAGTTCTTACCCGTGCCGCCAAAGATCTCTTTGCCGATCACGACGCCAAAGGTAATCCCCAAAGCGACCTGCCAAAGCGGGATGGTGGCCGGCAGAATCAGCGCAAACAGCACGGAGGTCACGAAGAAACCTTCGTTGACTTCATGGCCACGCTTGATGGCAAACAGCACTTCCCAGAAACCACCCACGACGAACGTCACGAGGTAAATGGGCAGGAAGTAAGTCGCGCCAAGAACGAAGTTAGCCCACAGGCTGCTGGGATCATGACCGCCCGCGAGGGTCATCATGATGGCTTCGCGCCAGCCGTTCATGGAGGCATAACCCGCTTCGATGGCAGTGTTCGCCTGCCAGCCTGCGTTCCACATACCGAAGAACATGGCCGGGAAGGTGCACATCCATACCGTGATCATGATGCGTTTCAGGTCGACGCCATCACGCACGTGAGCGGTGGTTTTTGCAACGCTGGGGGGCGAGTAGAAAATCGTATCTACCGCTTCATAGAGCGGATAGAACTTTTCGTACTTACCACCTTTGTGGAAGTGCGGCTCGAGATTATCGAGTGTTTGTCGAATACCCATCATCAGGCCTCTTTCTCGATCATGGTGAGATTGTCACGCAGGATTGGGCCGTACTCGTATTTGCCGGGGCAAACGTAGGTACATAGCGCCAGATCCTCTTCGTCCAGCTCAAGACACCCAAGCTGCATGGCAACCTCAATGTCGCCCACAATCAGCGAACGCAGCAGTTGCGTTGGCATGACATCCAACGGCATGACGCGTTCGTAGTTACCCACCGGCACCATGGCACGCTCGGAACCATTCGTCGAGGTGGTCGGCGCGTAATTGCTCAGGCCTTTGATTTTTGAAAGATAGATGCCCATCACCGAGTGGCGATTGGCACCGGGAGAGAGCCAACCCATGAACGTGCGCTTGTTGCCCTCTTCAAGCAAGCTGACTTGGTTGTGGAAACGCCCCAAGTAAGTCACCTTGCCTTCTGCGGCAGCGCCAGAGAAGACCGAGCCAGAAATCACACGGGTGTCTTCTGGTTGGATGATTTCACCTGCCAAGAGTTCCTCGGTGCTCGCCCCGATACGGGTGCGCAGCAGACGAGGCTTTTCAGCACGCGGGCCACCCACCGCAACGATGCGACTCATGTCCAGCTTACCTTCGGTAAACAGTTTACCGAACGCAATCACGTCCTGATAACCGATGTGCCACACTTTTTTGTGCAGCGCGACGGGCGAAAGGTAATGAATATGCGTGCCTACCAAGCCTGCCGGGTGCGGCCCAGCGAAACTTTCTGTCTTGACGCCGCTAATATCGCCGCCGGGTACGGAAGCGTTTGCTCCGGTGCACAGAAAAACGTTGCCCTCGGTCAGGCGGGTTAGCACCTTGAGGCCGTCTTCGAATGCTTGAGCATTTTCGTTGATGATAAAGGCGGGGTCAGCGCTCAGCGGATGGGTATCCACGGCGGTGACGAAGATATCGGCAGGCACACTGTCGATAGCTGGCGTGCGTGAGAAAGGACGCGTACGTAGAGCGGTCCACATGCCAGACTCGACGAGCTGGTCGACAACGGTTTGACGATCGAGCTGTGCTAAAGCGCCACGATCATGAGAAGCAAATGTCATCGCTTCTTCATTTTCATCGACTTTAATGACCACAGACAGTAGACGTCGTTTTTCGCCACGGTTAATAGCGACCACTTCACCACCGGCAGGCGCCGTAAAACGAACGCCGTCGATTTTCTTGTCGGTGAAGAGAAGCTGGCCTAATTTGACCTTATCCCCTTCCTGAACTTCCATGGTTGGCTTCATGCCAACATAGTCAGTGCCCAGGATTGCCACGTGACGCACAGGCTGCGCATTGTCAATACGCTGCTCGGGCGCTCCCGTGATGGGGAGATCCAGGCCTTTTTTGACTTCGATCATAGTCTCGCCCAGTTGATGGATCGGATATACGAAGGTAAGGGGTTCGAATGCTTATTTTCTGTTCAGTGAATTCTTGTTTTGCTGTTCAGATCGTTACCAGTCAGGCTCAAGCACGCTTGAACCACCCCGAAAAATCTATCGCATTATAAAGATAAGCGCGGCCAATGACCACATCCCTGATGGCCTCCAAAAGTGCTATGTGCCGTTCTAGGCCATTTGTTTCTGGAACAAAAAAACGCCACCCGAGGGTGGCGTTGGTCAAACCGATGTCGCTGATACGCTAATTTAGCGTTTACCGCGTCTATAGCCGCATCGGCTTAGTGTGGCAGCTTCAAAAATTGCACGTTGGACATGTGCTGCAGAATGCGAATGACCTGGCAGCTATAGCCAAACTCATTGTCGTACCAAACGTACACGACCGCGTGGTTGCCGTTGGCAATGGTCGCTTTGGCATCGACGATGCCCGCATGGCGGTTGCCGACGAAATCCGACGAGACCACCTCGGCCGAGTCGACGAAATCGATCTGTTTTTGATAAGCGGAATCGATGGACATACGACGCAGATAGTCGTTGAGCGCTTCGGCGTCGGTGCCTTTCTCCAGGGTCAAATTTAGAATCGCCATGGAGACGTTCGGCGTGGGCACGCGGATGGCGTTACCGGTCAGCTTGCCTTCCAGCTCCGGCAGCGCCTTGGCAACGGCTTTGGCAGCACCGGTTTCGGTCAGCACCATGTTCAGCGCTGCGCTGCGGCCGCGACGATCGCCCTTGTGGTAGTTATCGATGAGGTTCTGATCGTTGGTGTAAGCATGGACAGTTTCCACGTGCCCCGTCACCACGCCAAACTCATCGTTGAGCACCTTGAGAACCGGCACGATGGCGTTGGTGGTGCACGATGCCGCCGAGACGATACGGTCGCTATCGCCGATCGACTCGTGGTTGATACCGAACACGATGTTTTTGATATCGCCTTTACCTGGAGCGGTCAGCAGCGCTTTTGCTGCTCCTTTGCACTCCAAATGTTGCCCCAGGCCCGCTTCGTCGCGCCAGATACCGGTATTGTCGACGATGACCGCGTTGTGGATGTCATAAGCGGTGTAGTCGATGTCACTCGGAGAATCCGCATAGATCACTTGGACCACGTTGCCATTGATGGTCAGGGTACGCGCGTCGGCATCGACAGTGATGGTGCCATCGAACGGGCCGTGCACAGAATCACGGCGCAGCAGGCTGGCGCGCTTCTCTAGATCTTTAGCAACGTCACCTCGTCCACGTACCACAATGGCACGTAGACGCAATAGGTTACCGCCACCGGCTTTTTCGACCATGACCCGGGCCAGCAGGCGTCCAATGCGCCCAAAACCGTAAAGCACTACATCTTTTGGCTCACCCGTGCTGGCACCCGGCTGGTAGCCGTCGATGATCTCGTTCAGCTCCTTGTTCAAGAAGGCATTCAGGTCACCTCCACCTTGCCGCTTGAAGCTGACCGCCAGCTTGCCTACATCCACGTGGGCAGGCCCCAGGTTCATCTCGCTCATCGCCTTAACGATGGGAAAGGTATCCGCCACGGACAGCTCGGTCCCTTCGATCTTACGCACGAAACGGTGATCTTTGAGAATGCGAATGACCGACCGCTTAATCAGAGAGCGTCCGAACATCGTGGCCACAACGTTGTTCTGGCGATAGAGCTGCCCCACTAGTGGGATCATTTGCTCCGCCAGAGCTTCGTTGTTTTGCCATTCTTGAAAAACGTTTTCGAGCGCTTGCTGACTCACGTGCGGCCTCATTGAGTTATGAACGGGGATGTCCTGAGTATTATCCGGAGCTTATTAAGGTGCCGCAATGAATGGATAGTCGCACAACATGTAGGGGTATTACAGAAAAAGGGTATTGACTACAAACGCCAATGATGCAGCGACCAAGCGATCTTAACGCCCCATGGCGCCAAAGCCTCTGCGCCAAAGGGCGGATCGTGTATGATCTTGGTTCCGTTTCTGCGCAAAACGATACCTTAATTATGTCTTCTTTCTCTCTGCTCGAACCGCCTCAGCCGCAAGGGATACGCGACACGCTTTACCTGAAAGCGCCACCGGGCAGTGCGACTGCCTTGGCGCTCGCTCAGACAGCCTCCCATGCGCCACTGCTGGTGATCACCCCCAACACAGCCAGCGCGCAGCGTCTGGAGCAGGATCTGGCGTTTTACAGCAGCGTGCCCGTACTCCCCTTTCCCGATTGGGAAACGCTGCCCTACGACAGCTTTTCGCCGCACCAGGACATCATATCTGCGCGGCTGAGAACGCTGCGCCAATTGCAAGATGGTGTGCGCGGCATCGTGCTCGTGCCGATCAATACGCTCATGCAGCGCCTGCCGCCGGTCTCCTATATCGCTGGCCGCGTAATGACGCTCAAGGCTGGCGCTACGTTAAACCGCGAGACGTTTCGTGAATCGCTCTCCCGGGCAGGCTATCGTGCGGTCGAAACGGTGTACGAGCCAGGCGAGTACGCCATGCGTGGCGCCATCATCGACCTGTTTGCCATGGGCATGGACGAACCGATCCGCATCGATCTCTTCGATGACGAGATCGATACACTGCGCCACTTCGATCCTGGCAGTCAGCGTTCTACGGACAAAGTCGACACCATCGAGCTGCTGCCCGCACATGAGTACTCGTTGAGTCGTAGCGCGATTGCCTGCTTCCGCGAACAGTTCGAAACGCTCTTCGACGTCGACCCGCGCCAGTGCCCACTCTACAACGACGCGCTGAAAGCGATCCCCTCTCCCGGGCTAGAGCAGTACTTACCGCTGTTCTTCGATGAAACCGCCTCCCTGTTCGAGCACGTCACCGACGACACCCGCGTCGCCCTTCTGCCAGGCGTATTTGAAGCTGCCGAGCAGCACTGGCAGGCCATCGAATCGCGTTATATCAATCTTGGCGTCGACCCGACGCGCCCGCTCTTGCCGCCCCATCGCGCTTTTTTCCCGGTCAACGAGGTGTTTTCCGCCATCAAAGCGCGGCCGCGCCTGGAGCTCACCGAGGACGACACCCAGCGCCACGCGCTGAGCCCACTGGCACAAGCCCTACCCACCCTCTCGATCAACGCCCGCGCCAAGCAGCCGTTGAGCGAGCTGGCCAATTTTTTGGAACAGCACTCCGACACCCGTGTGCTGTTCGTCGCGGAATCCCGCGGACGTCGGGAAGCCCTGGAAGACGTCCTCGCTCCGCTGAAACTGTCGTTGCCTCATAGCGACAGTTTCCAAGCATTCCTGGCCGGCACCCAACGCATGGCGATTACCGAAAGTTTGGTCGGCAGCGGCCTCTGGCTCACCGAGCCGGATGTGGCGGTGATCAGCGAAACCGAGCTGTTTGGCGACGTGGTGCGCCAAAGCCGTCGGCGGGAAAAGGCCACCGACGACAATGAATTGGCGGTAAGACACCTCTCCGAATTGCGCGAGGGCGCACCGGTGGTTCACCAGGCCCACGGCGTGGGTCGCTACCTGGGGTTGGAAACCCTAGAGGCAGGCGGGCAGGCCAATGAGTTTCTTGCCCTCTCTTACGCCGACGGCGCCAAGCTGTATGTGCCGGTGGACAGCTTACACCTCATCTCCCGCTACAGCGGCGCCGATGACGAGCTCGCCCCACTGCACAAACTGGGCTCCGATCAGTGGGAAAAAGCCCGTCGTAAAGCCGCCGAGAAAATCCGCGATACCGCTGCCGAGCTGCTCGACATCTATGCGCGCCGCGAAGCCCAGCAGGGCGTGATCTACGAAACGCCTGGGGAGGAGTACGTGCGCTTCGCGGCCAGCTTCCCCTTCGAAGAGACACCCGACCAGCAGGCGGCCATCGAGGCCGTCATCGGCGATATGGTGTCGCCCCAGCCGATGGACCGGGTGGTGTGCGGCGACGTGGGCTTCGGTAAAACCGAGGTCGCCATGCGGGCGGCATTCCTCGCCGTGCAGTCCGGCCGACAAGTCGTGGTACTGGTGCCCACCACCCTGCTAGCGCGCCAGCATTTCGAAAACTTCCGCGACCGCTTTGCCGATACCGCCGTCAATATCAGCTTGATCTCGCGTTTTACCGGCGGCAAAGAGATGACCCAAACGCTGGAGAGCATCAAAAGTGGCCAGACCGATATCGTCATCGGCACCCACAAGTTGCTTTCAAAGAGCGTCGAACTACCCAAAATGGGCCTGTTGATCATCGACGAGGAGCACCGCTTCGGCGTCGCCCAGAAAGAGAAGCTCAAAACCCTGCGAGCTGAAATCGATATTCTCACGCTAACGGCCACGCCGATTCCTCGCACGCTCAACATGGCCATGAGCGGCATCCGCGATCTGTCCATCATCGCTACGCCTCCCGCTCGGCGCCTGTCGGTCAAAACCTTTGTGCAGCAGCGAGACAACAGCGTCATCAAAGAGGCGCTGCTGCGGGAGATTCTGCGCGGTGGCCAGGTGTACTTCTTACACAATGAAGTCAAAACCATCGAGAACGCGGCTGAACAGATTCGCGAACTGGTACCCGAGGCGCGCGTGGCCGTGGCCCATGGTCAGCTCCCTGAACGCAGTCTCGAGCGTGTCATGTCAGACTTCTATCATCGCCGTTTCAACGTGCTGGTTTGCTCGACCATCATCGAAACGGGGATCGACGTCCCCAGTGCCAATACCATTCTGATCGAGCGGGCCGACAAGTTTGGCTTGGCGCAACTTCACCAGCTGCGTGGCCGCGTGGGACGCAGCCATCACCAGGCTTATGCGTACCTACTGACGCCGCCCCCCAAAGCCATGACCCGCGATGCGGTCAAACGCCTCGAAGCCATCAGCGCGTCTGACGATCTCGGCGCAGGCTTTACACTGGCCAGCCACGATATGGAAATTCGCGGCGCCGGAGAGCTTTTGGGCGACGAGCAGAGCGGCCAAATGGAAACCATCGGTTACACTCTCTACATGGAAATGCTGGACCGAGCGGTGAAGGCCATTCGCGCGGGCAAAACGCCCAATATCGACGCCCCCTTCAATACCGGCGTCGAGATCAGCCTTAATCTGCCCGCCTTGATCCCAGATGACTACGTGCACGACGTGCAGCAGCGTCTGGTCATGTACAAACGCATTGCCAACACTGAGTCGGATGCCGAGCTGAAAGAGCTCCAGGTGGAGCTAATCGACCGTTTCGGCCTACTCCCCCAGGCATTGAAAAACCTGATACGCCAAACCAAGCTACGCCACCGAGCCGAGCAGCTCGGCGTGGCCCGCATTGAAGCGGGCGAACAGCGCGGGCGAGTGATCTTCAATAGCAGCACCGAGATCGACCCGCTGACGCTTGTCACCCTGATCCAGACATCCCCACAGCACTACCGCCTGGACGGCTCTGACACCTTACGATTTGAATTTCCAATGGAATCGGCCGAACAGCGTTTCGAAAAGATCGAAACCCTGCTCACGACCCTCAATCAAAAAGTAGCGGCAGCGTGAACCTTGGGGCAAACTTATGTTTAAGCAGCACACATCGGTTACGCAACGCTGCCTGTTACCATGCGTACCAGCCGTGCATACATTGACTAGGATCGACCATGACCATTCGTAAGACTATCACCCGTTGGGGCCCCACTAGCCTAGCCGTATTGCTAGCAGCCAGCCTGGCGGGCCCCGCTCATGCACAACCGTCGGCCGAACAAGCCGAGACGACGGTGGCCATCACCGGCGATGCCGCTGCCAGTGCCGAGCAGGTTGCCGACGCCCGTGAATTGCCGCGTGGCCATTTCCGCTTACCCGAACATGGCGACATCATCGGTGAGTACTACACCGTCACCGTCGATAATCCGGAAGAGACGCTGATCGACATCGCACGTCGCCATAATATTGGCTACGAAGAGATTCGCATGGCGAATCCAGACGTTAGTCTATGGGTACCGGGTGAAGGTACCGAGGTAGTGATTCCGGCGCGCTACATTCTGCCGCCTGCGCCACGTGAGGGCGTGGTGGTCAATCTCTCCGAGCTGCGCCTTTACTACTACCCTGCCGACAATCCCGGCATTGTGGAAACCTACCCTGTCAGCGTTGGCCGCGAGGAGTTCGCAACTCCGGTAGGCATCACGCGGACCACGGTCAAAGTCAAAGACCCTGCCTGGGCACCGCCCGCCTCGATGCGTCGTGAAGCGGCTGCAAGGGGCGAGCCTGCACCCGCTATCGTTCCACCAGGGCCTGACAACCCGCTTGGCCGTCATGCCATCTTGCTGGCTATGCCGAGCTACTTGATCCATGGGACCAATCGTCCTGATGGCGTGGGTATGCGTGTCAGCCGTGGCTGTATTCGCATGTACCCGGAGGATATCGAATCGCTCTACGAGCGTCTGCCTAGCGGCACTCAAGTCAACCTGATGGACGCACCGTTCAAAGCGGGTTGGGCAGCTGACGGTACGCTGTTCGTGCAGTCTTATCCGCAGCTGGAAGAGAACGTCGGTGACTTCGAGCCGCTACTCAATGCCATCGAGCGCGTCAGCGAACTTGCTGAAGATCAAGCGGAGATAGACTACGAACAGGTCAAGCGTGCGGTAGAAGCGCCAAATGGCCGTTTCGTGGCACTTTACGGCCCACAGGCACCTGCTCCTGAGCCAGAACCCGAACCGCAGCCCACACAACAACTGGAAGGGATTTTGGAGGGTGTCGAGCTCTCCACTACCGTCCGTGTGGAAGGCGATGCCTGATAAGGCAAACGCCAGACAACAAAAAACCCCGCCAAGGCGGGGTTTTTCACATCTACAGCAGCCACCGAACATGCATCATGTCCGGTGGCCCAAGCAGAATTACTTCTGCATGGAACGCTGGAACATGCGGTTCATTTCTTCACGGTTCTGCTCAGACATCTGCAGAGCAGCTTGCGCGTCGCGCTGAGCTTGGTTTGCAGTGTTCAGAGCTTGTGAAGCCATGCTGCGAGCTTCTGCAGCGTCAGCTTGTGCAGATTCAGCAGTCATGCGAACTTCTTCCAGAGCGCTGGTAGAAGCACAGCCAGCCAGGATTGCCAGAGAAGCGGCAGCGGCAGTCATCTTCAGAGCAGTCTTCAGAGTCATAGTGTTCTCCTTGAGTCTTCCTTGGGTACTACGTTAAGGGTATGACAAAAAATAAGGCTAAAACGTTAGCTTAAATTTGTCTACCTGCGGTGCAGGTTCGTTACAGCGACTTGTACCAGGGTTACGTACCAGGGCACGCAAGTCAAACGCTGTTTTATAATAGACCACAGCGGTTGTCTATAGCCACGTGTTCAAAACCTAGAACTTCCTTCAACAACACAAGCCTAGCGGATCACCACGCGAGTGCCAACATCTACTAGCTGGGCGACTCGCTCGATCTCTTCGTTGGTCACCGCCACACACCCTTGGGTCCAGTGGAAGTTACCGTGAATGTCTGGATCACCGCCGCCGATCCCGTGAATGCCAATAGCGCCTCCCAGCGCCGTATTTTGCGGGGGAGAGCCAAAACGCCGGTAGTGATCGAAGTAGGCCTCATAATCCGCTTGGGAGTAGATACCTGCATCGAGCGCCATTCGGGCGTGAGGTGGCGTAGGATAATCGATACCGATGAAGATATGCCACTGACTTTCGTAATTAAATCGATTGATCCGAAACTCGCCCAGCGGCGTGACGTTATCACCTCGAACACGCTGGGTCTTGGCCCCACCACGGCCTAGAGAGATAGGCGCGAAACGTTCGATCAACGCATTGCCACGGAAAATACTCAGCGTAGCTTCTTTGTCGTCGATCAGCACCCATAGCTCATTGCTATGGCGCGGCACTGGCGCACGAGTAAGCAACGTCGCCACTAGGTCGGGCGGCGCATAGTCGTCGACGGTGCTGGTCGTCGCAGCGGTGGCTACGGCGGGCCAGCTCAGGGCCATCGCTAAAAATCGGCGGCGGTTCACAGGCATCATTATGGCTCTCAAAAAAACGGGCCAGCGGTGCTGACCGACAATGCGTTAATGATGGCTGTTATACCTTAAAGATGCCGCCATTGTCAGCGTATTAGCAAGCAATATGCGTTGATAAGCATCGCTCGCTCTACACGATGCGCCAGCAAAACGGTGCAGTCGATGGCGCTACATTGAGCAGCCCGCACTTAGAGATCGTCGAACTCTTGCATGCTGACGACGAGCTTGCGAGCCTCTGCGTTGTGGCCTTGAGCAAGAGCATTGAAAAACGTTTCCTCTGGCTCGATTTTGGCTCGCGACGCCCGATGCTCATAGAGGCTCTGAAGCTTACGATGAGCCTCTACTGCCGTCTCGGTTAGCTCATCGATGGAGCCCGCCACACTCTGCTCGGCAAGCGCTTCCAGCTCAGGGGGCTGCGGGAAATCGCTGGAATCATCGAACCAGGTCTCCAACACTTCGCGGTGGTCTGAGCCATCATGAAACAGCGCTTCTAGCCCCGTTTTCATTTTCAACTCGCTGTCCGTTAAATAGCGTAGCGCCATGGCCAAACGTTCGTGCTCGGCTTGACTGGCAGCATCGCTATACTGACGCGCCATACGAGCATGATAGCCTGTCGCCCACTCGATGAGATCCTTGACTTGGTTGTAGCGCATCCGTGTCTCCTCTGTGGTTGTATTAAGAACCTGAGGGCGAATCAGCCCATTTCAAGGCTAACGCACAGCGCCGATTTCCTCATCGCGCCTCCCTCGACCCTATGTCAGCAAAGTGCTATCTACCACTCCTCGCTGGTCTCTCTCAGCGAAGCGATCTCTCGTTTGGCAGCCGCTAGGTTGTCCAACAGCTGCTCTGCCAGCGAGCGCTGGCTGCCAACGGCGATCATGGCAGGGTTCTGCACGGTGCGCCGCGCGGCCCCTTCGTCACTGTGCAGCTTGTCTAGCTGCCCCACGAGCCAATGAAGCCAGTGGTCGGGTTGATGCATGGCGTCACGCAGACGCTGAAGCTCGGCCACATCGGGCCCGTCATTGGCGAGTAGCGCGCGCCAGTCATGGTTCGTCAAACGTGCGTGCTCGGTCACCTCTTTGAGCAGCGAGCCCAGTGCTAGCTCGAACAGCGCCAGCGCGCTCTCTTCGATGGCCATCCGACGGGCAGGGCTGTGCTCGTCATCGCCTACCGGTAGGCCTACCAGCAGTTCGGCCTGATACAATAACTGGTTAGTACGGGAACGCGGGCTCACTTGCGTTTATCCTCCACGTGCCATTTGCCGCCTTCGAAGGTTGCTTTCCACCCGGTCGCTTTACCCTCTTCGTCGGTCATCACGTACTGCTCTTTGTTTTTACGTGAGTAGCGAATTTGCGCAGGACGACCATCCGGGTCTTCACTCGGCGCTTTCAAGATGAAGTGGTACTTCTCCGGCAGCTCATCGGCATGCGCTTTGAGTTCCTTGACCAGCGGCGGGCGTGTTTCCCGGTTTTTAGGGAATTTACTCGCCGCCAAAAACAGTCCGCTTGCCCCATCACGCAGTACATAGTGGTCATCTACCTTTTGGCAGGCCAGCTCCGGCATGGGGATAGGGTCCATTTTGGGCGGCGCTACTTCGCCGCTGCGCAGCAGCTTACGGGTGTTTTTACACTCGCTGTTGGTGCAGCCAAAGTACTTGCCAAACCGCCCGGATTTGAGCTGCATGTCCGAGCCGCACTTATCGCACTCGATGAGCGGGCCGTCATAGCCTTTGATCTTGAACTTACCGCTTTCGACTTCGTAGCCTTCGCAGTCAGGGCTGTTACCGCAAATGTGCAGCTTGCGGGTTTCATCGATCAGGTAGTTATCCATGGCCGTGCCGCATTTCGGGCAGCGGCGCTTGGCGCGCAACGCATCGGTTTCCGCCTCTTCACCGGCATCTTCTGCCACCGCTTCCTCGCCAGGAATCAGGTCGATGGTCGTCTTGCAGCGCTCTTTGGGCGGTAAATTGTAGCCACTGCATCCCAGGAAGACGCCGGTCGAGGCCGTGCGAATCTGCATTTTCCGGCCGCAGCTCGGGCAGTCGATGTCGGTAGGCACCGGCTGGTTGGGGCGCATGCCCTCCTCGCTTTCGGCCTTCATCAACTCCATGCGGAATTCATCGTAGAACGCGTCGAGCAGCGCCTGCCAGTTACGCTCGCCTTCGGCCACCTCATCAAGGCTATCTTCCATGCGCGCCGTGAAGGAGTAGTCCATCAAATCCGGGAAGGATTCTTTCAGCCGCTCGGTGACGATGTCCCCTAGTTTTTCGGCATAGAAACGGCGGCTCTCCAGCTTCACATAGCCGCGGTCCTGAATGGTCGAGATGATCGACGCGTAGGTCGAAGGGCGCCCTATGCCCTGCTTCTCTAGCTCTTTGACCAAGCTGGCTTCGGTATAGCGAGCAGGCGGCTTGGTGAAATGCTGCTGTGGATCGAGCATCTCGAGACGCATGTTCGTGCCGGTCGGCAGGTCCGGCAAGCTTTGGTCTTCATTTTTGCCGGTGGGTTTCATCACCCGTGTGTAACCATCGAATTTCAGCACGCGGCCTTTGGCTCGCAGCTCATAGCCATCCACTTCCACACTCAGCGTACTGGAGAGGTATTCGGCAGGCGTCATCTGGCACGCCACGAATTGTCGCCAAATGAGCTCGTAGAGACGCTCGGCGTCGCGCTCCATGCCTGAGAGATCCGTTGCTTTACGCTCGACACTCGAGGGCCGGATGGCCTCGTGGGCCTCCTGGGCGCTCTCTTTGCTGCTGTAACGGTTGGGCGACTCGGGCAAATAGCGCGCCCCATACTCATCACCAATAAACGAACGAACGCTCTCAACCGCATCTTTCGAGAGGTTGGTGGAGTCAGTACGCATATAGGTGATGTAGCCCGCTTCATAGAGGCGCTGAGCCATGGTCATGGTTTTCTTGACCGAAAACCCTAATCGACCACTGGCGGCCTGCTGAAGTGTCGAGGTAATGAACGGTGCAGTGGGCTTGGAACTGGTCGGCTTATCCTCGCGAGAGGTGATCGACAGCTTGGCTTTACGCAACTGAGCGATGCGCTCCATCGTCTCTTGTTCGGACGTGGGGCGAAACGCCTTCCCATCTTGCCTCGCCAGAGCAAACCGCACCAGCTCGCCTTCTGGGGAGACGAGGTCCGCATGCACATCCCAAAACTCTTCGGGAATGAACGCACGGATCTCCCGCTCACGCTCGACGATCAGGCGCACCGCCACCGACTGCACGCGTCCAGCAGAAAGCCCTCGAGCAATTTTTGCCCACAGCAAAGGCGACAGCATGAAGCCCACGACACGATCGAGAAAACGACGTGCCTGCTGGGCTTCGACACGGGGCAAGTTAAGCGCGCCAGGCGCTTTAAAGGCATCTTGAATGGCGTTCTTGGTAATTTCGTTGAACACCACGCGCTTATAGCGGCTGTCGTCGCCCCCAATGGTCTCGCGAAGGTGCCACGCAATGGCTTCCCCTTCGCGGTCCAAATCCGTCGCGAGATAGACGGCATCGGCTTTCTCGGCGAGCTTTTTGAGTTCGGCGACGACCTTCTCTTTACCGGGCAGCACCTCATAGTGAGCTTCCCAGCCGTTATCGGGGTCGATACCCATACGCCGAATCAACTGATCGTGGGCCTTGCGCTTTTTATACTCAGCCTTCTCTTCCGCCGACATCTTACGCGTTGCCGCGGCTTGGCGAGCGCGCTCCTTCGGGTCGGAGGCTGCCTTGCCTGAGCCGCTGGTCGGCAGGTCACGGATGTGGCCCACGCTCGACTTGACGATGAAATCGTTGCCGAGATACTTATTGATCGTCTTCGCTTTCGCGGGCGATTCGACGATGACCAGTGACTTGCCCATAGTGCTCCACTTTCCTATTGCCCAGGCGCTGTCGCCCATGCTCTGAATACGTTGCCGCCACCACCTTGGCATGACGACCATGAAAAAATGCGCCTACCCTACCCCAGCCCTTGATGAAGCGCCAGTAGCAACCTAACCGGGAAATGCAGGGTTGACGCTTCGCATCGTCAGTGCGTCACACTCGAAAGATAGGGGATGCCGTTTTATCAAGGGGTAGCTAGACACTAGACTGCCGCTTGCCGCTCGGCAACCCAAACAGTCGCCTTGCATAAAAAACGCCCCCACGAGTGAGTGGGGGCGCAGCGACGTCAGGCAAGCGTATTATTGCTTGCGCTGGGTTCCTTTTCGCTGGCTTGGCGCTCGACGTGAGGGCTTTTTAGCAGCCGTATCGCTGGCCGTATCCGGCGCGGCGTTAGCAGGGGCCGCCTCCTTTGTCTTGGCACTCTCGACGGAGGCGTTCTCAGCCTCGCCGGACGCCTTGGCTGCAGGTGCGCTCACGGCTTTGGGGCGCGCCTTGTCAAACAGAGCCTTAACCTGCTCGAAGCGTTCGGCCGCGTGCTCCGAGAGCTCACCGCTCGCCGCAAACACGTGTTCGAGGTGAGTGATATAGCCATCGATGCGCTCGTTGCTTTGACCCTTCAGCAGCGTGGGCAGCGATGCTAACGCTTGCTCCCTATCGAGCTTCAGAATGAAGAATTGCTCGCGAACCAAACGCTTGAACTCACTAAGCGAAGTGCTCGGCTCGAGTTCTGCGCGTGATGCACGCAACCGCTTGAAGTTGCGCTCGTCGGTGGCCGGTGCACCGCCAAGCACGTAAATAACGGAGCGCATCACGGCCTCATGAGCCCCCCCCTGGGCAATTTTGCGGCGCAGCTCGTTTTGACGATGCTCGATAAAACGGCGGTGCTCAGGCTCGGCGCCCGGACGGCGACGATGGACGTGGGCATCGCCGTACAAGCCGACGGCTGCTTGCAGAAGCGGCTGACCGTAAATATCCATGAACATCCGCTCAGTGCTGCTATCGCGCAGATCTCGCCAAGCATCCAAGCTCGCCACGATCTGATCGGACGCCATGCTTTCCAATGCTTTGAACATATTGTCCTGTTCGACCGGCTGACGATGACGACGAACGTACTCTGCCATGACGGGTAGCGGCACCGTCAGCGGATTGCGATCTGAGAGGAGCTTGTATCCTAAGCGGATGGGATGCATGCGCCGAATCCAGCGGGCAGCTTCAGGTGTCATGACAGCCTGTAGCCAGGGCTGCAGGTAAAGACGGTAAAGTCCCAAATTGATTTCGGAGATACGCGCGACCGTCGCAAAGCGCCGATCATCCTCGGGCTTGTGCATCACGTCTTGGTCGAGTTCTGCGAAATTACGCGGCGTGAACTCCAGCAGGTAGTCCCGCTCGATCAGTTCGGCATCCGTACGCTCACTGGCATGGGAGATGGTCGTCTCGTAGAGCCCCGGCGGCATGACGTCGATATAATCCATGTTCGCCGTGAACTCGGAGTGCTCTTTACGCGAGACGCTACCAGAGACGAAAATACCCAAATGGCCGGTGGTATCGTGCAGGCAGTAGATGATCGTTTGCTCGTTGGCGATGATATCTTCCTCGCCTTCGTAAAGATCACGAATCCAGCCCAACGCTTGGGGCGGCGGCGTAATGTCATCGCCCCGCGAGCAGAACACCACGACCGGCGAACGCACGTTGCGCAGATCGATGCGGCGACCGTCGCGAGTGACCAGTTGCGCGGTCGAGAGACGATTGCCCACGAATAGGTTGTCGACGATGTACTGAATTTCGTCGCCGCCCAATACCACGTGGCCTCCCCACCAACGTTCGAACTCCAAGTAGCGCTTGGTTTCGGTGTCCACGTTGGCGTAAAGGTGGTACTGCTTCTTCCAGTAGGTGTTGGCCGGATTGAGGCGCTCGAAGTTCTGTACCAGCCAAGCGCCGTCGAACAGACCATTGCCGATATCGCTGGTCAGCGCCGTGATCCAGCTACCGCCCGTCATGCCACCGGTGTAGCGCATGGGCGCTTTACCGTGCTCGCCTGCCCAATAAGAGAGCGGTGCTCCGGCAATCAGGATCGGGCCGAAGACATCGGGCTCCAAAGCGGCCGCCATCATGATCTGCCAGCCTGCCTGACAGTTGCCGACCACCATGGGTTTTTCGGTGGTTTCTGGGTGCAGCTCGATGACGTGGCGTAAAAACGTCACTTCCGCCTCGACCACGTCTTCGACGGTTTGGCCCGGCTCTGGGAAAGGCAAGAAGCCAATGAAGTAGCAAGGATGTCCCGCCTTCAAGGCAACACCAAGCTCGCTGTCCGGCTTGAAACCGCCGATCCCAGGACCATGGCCCGCGCGGGGATCGACCACCACGAAGGGACGTTTTTGTGGGTCGACCTGGACATTACTAGGCGGAAGAACGCGCAGCAGCTCATAGTTCGTCGGGTTGGGCAGCGTACGCCCATCCATCAAAACTTCTGTCTCGAACCCCAACACATTGGGCTTGGTCTGCTCCATGTGCGCTAGATATTGGTTACCGCGTTCACGCATGACATCCCAGTAAAGAATGTTACGCTCGACGCTGTCTCGCCAGTAGTTCATGGCCGCACGTCCGAACCCAAAGGGGTCCATCACGCTTGCGAGCGCGTCACTGCTCGATGTCGACGCCAGTAGTGGGTTTGCGAGAAAGTTCATAGAGTCTCCCGTTGGGTTGATGCTGGGCACCCGTCCCGAAGCAATGATGCTGCAATGCAATATAGTTTAGGCCACTCCCTGCCTAACGTCGATGATTACCGCCCGCTTTTGTACTTGCCCCTCTTTAAGCCACCCGCACCAGAGTCGTATCCCCACAGCTTTCAAAGCGGTAGCGCTCAATCAGTGGTAGCATTTCACCGATGACGCCGCGCTTATCGCTAGCAGTGGCGCCTGCGCATCTCACCTAGAGGAAGCTTACCCCGAGGTAATTATGTCATCCCCCACGCTGCTCAACCGCTTAACGTTCCGTCAGTTGCAGGTGTTTCAAGCGGTACATCGTCAACGCTCTTACTCCCGAGCGGCCGAGCAGCTAGGCTTGACCCAACCTGCCGTGAGTGCGCAGATGCGTCAGCTAGAGCAAGCCGTTGGGCAGCCGCTGTTCAAGTACGCGGGAAAAACACTTCACGCTCTCCCTGCTGCCGATACGTTGGCGCTCTCGACACGGGAAATTTTTGGGCAGCTCTCTCGTCTACAAATGAGCCTTTCAGACATTAACGGCAAAATCAGCGGCAAGTTGAACGTCGCTGCCGTCTCCTCCGCGCAGTATGTCGTGCCCTATGTGCTGGCTAAATTTCGCGCACGCTATCCAGACGTGCAGCTACGGCTAAAGGTCTGCAATCGCAGTCAGGCACTCGAACGGCTGGCCGAGCAGCAGGATGACATCGTTATCATGGCCATGGTGCCCGAGGACGATGGCTTAGTGGTCATGCCGATCCTCGAAAACGAATTGGTAGCGGTGGTATGGCCAGAGCATCCACTGCTCAGCATGCCTCGCCCGACGCTGGTCGATTTCGCGCGGCATTTCGTGTTGATGCGCGAACCAGGATCAGGGGTGCGCAGTGCCTTCGAGCAGCTCGCCGTGGATCAGGAAGTGGGGCTTGCCCACCGTATCGAGCTGGGCACCAACGAAGCTATCAAACAGGGAGTCATGGCTCACCTGGGCGTCGCCGTGTTGCCCCGTTTAGCCGTACAGCGCGAGCTCGAACAGGGGTTGCTAGCCACCCTGGCACTGCCCAACTTCCCCATTCGCCGCGCTTGGTGCACGGTGTATCGCCGCGACCACTTCCCGACGCCAGTGGCCGAGCTTTTCTTACGCTTCGTCCGTGAGCATCTAGGCGAGTTCCAGCGCCACTTTCAGGCCCCGGCTAGCCCGCTACCCAGTCATGGCGTTTCCTGCCTGCCCCCTCTCTCATTGGCACACGATGAGTAGCGGTACACGGTGTCTTGTTGATGTTCAGATATGTTACATTATCTACAACCTACGTATCCGTTAGCGTTACTCAGGGCATGGCAGGCAGTCGCCGAGCGACTCCGTTAGACAAACGTGGTTTGCAGCGTACCTCGTGCGATCGTTCCCTTTGCCAGCCGCACAGTAGAGAGGCTCTCTCCTATGAGCAACACCCCTTCCCAGCGCGTGCCCAGCGGCGAAAAATTCCGTAACGAACACGGCATGACGGTGATCAAAGACGGCATGAAGCAGCGCAAAGCGCAGGTGGATGCCCCGTCACTCGAGCGCAAGCCTAAGTGGCTGCGCGCGCAAATTCCCGGCGGCGAGCGATTCGACGCCGTGAAGAAAAACGTGGCCACTCACCGCCTAAGCACCGTTTGCGCCGAGTCCCACTGCCCTAACATGGGCGAGTGCTGGAGCAACGGCACCGCGACCATCATGCTAATGGGTTCCGTATGCACGCGTGCCTGCCGCTTCTGCGCGGTGGACACGGGCAACCCGAAAGGCTGGCTGGACCACGAAGAGCCCGACAACACCGCGAAGTCCGTCGAGCTGATGGGGCTGCGCTATATCGTGCTGACCTCCGTCGACCGTGACGATCTCGACGACGGTGGTGCCACTCACTACGCCAACTGCATCCGTGCCATCAAAGTGCGCACGCCCGATGTCGTCGTGGAAGCTCTCACACCCGATTTCGACGGCGACAAATCTGCCATCGAGCGCGTAGTGGACTCGGGATTGGAGGTGTTTGCCCAAAACGTCGAAACCGTCGAGCGGCTGACCAGCAAAGTGCGCGACCCTCGCGCTGGCTACCGCAAAACGCTCGACGTATTGGCCCACGCCAAGCAGTATCGCCCCGACATCATCACCAAAACCAGCTTGATGCTGGGGCTGGGAGAAACGGACGAAGAGATCCTGCAAACCTTCGACGATTTGCGTGAGATTGGTGTCGATATCGTGACGCTGGGGCAGTACCTGCGCCCGACGAAAAACCACCTAGCGGTGGAGCGCTGGGTCAGCCCCGACGAGTTCGAGCGCTATCGCGTACTGGGACTTGAGAAAGGCTTCATGGAAGTGCCTTCTGGCCCACTGGTGCGCTCCAGCTACCGGGCAGACCGCGTGTTCGAAAAGAACAACTTGGGTCTTGCCGCTCCTGCGGCCATTCCAGGTCAAGAGCCGGACAGCAACCGCATCCCCGCCTTCAACGTCGGCTAACTCGCCGCGGACTGCCTGCATACAGCGCTCTGCAGGCAGTCTTCGTTACGCAGGCACTACCAGGCTACGCTTCAGTCGCGCGGCCAACGCCTGCGCAAGCCGTTCGCCAACGTCTTTAACATTAGTCCCGTCTTGTCCATGAGAGAGATCGACCAAATCGGCAAGACGAGTGACCTGCATACCCGCGTAGCCACAAGGATTGATACGCGCAAACGGCGACAGGTCGCCGTCGACGTTCAGCGCGACGCCATGGTAGCTGGCCCCACGACGAATACGCAGGCCGAGCGAGGCGATTTTGGCCTCCCCCATGGCCGTTTCTACGTAAACCCCCGGCGCATCGAGCTTGGCCCAGCCGCGCACTCCATACGCGTCTAGCACGTCGATCACTGCATTTTCGAGCGCCGTGACCAAGTCACGCACGCCGATCTTGCCCCGACGCACGTCCAGCAGCGGATAGAGGACCACCTGCCCCGGCCCGTGATAGGTGACCTGTCCGCCCCGGTCGGTATTGACCACGGGAATATCGCCCGGCATCAACAGGTGCTCTGGCTTGCCCGCCTGCCCTTGGGTAAATACAGGCTCATGCTCGACCAGCCAAAATTGATCCGCCGTGTTTTCATCGCGCGTGTCGGTAAGCTCACGCATGGCTTCCCATACTGGTAGATAGGGGCGATGACCGAGGCGATGCAGAGCAATCGGTGCGTCGTCGCTCATGGTCATACCACCATGTGCACGCGGCCAGTGGCCTTCAGCTCGTCGAACAGTTGGCTCAACTGCTGTTCCCCTGTGGCCACGATGGTGACTCGAACGGACTGGAAACGACCATTGCGACTATCCACGACTTCCAACGTGGTCTCATCGAAGTCAGGCGCGTGACGCACGATGACTTGGCACACGGTGGCCGGAAAATCGTCAGCCGCATCGCCCACGACCTTTAACGGGTAATCGCACGGGAAGGTAATTTTGGGTGGCTCTTTCGCCACGGGCTGGCGTAAATCACGCAGCCCTTGCTTGGCACCTTTTTTCATAACTCGCCTTTACATTAAGTGAATCGTTGGGCTAATCCCAATAAATAAGGCCCAGACTCTCACAATACAAGGCGTATGGTGAGAGGCTGGGCCCAACACTGGCCGTTTAGCTGGTGAAATTACTGATCAAGTTGCTGAAGAAACGCTGCACTTGATCGAACAGGCGCTTGAACAGCCCACCCTCTTCGATGTTTTCCAGCGCGATGAGCTGGCGTTCTCCCACCATCTCTTCGCCTAGATAGACTTCCAGCGTACCTACGTCGTCACCTACTGCCACGGGCGCTTGAATGTCAGCATCCAAATTTAGACGGGCGCGGAGCTCTTCATTGCGATTGCGGGGCAGCGTCATGAAAACTTCTTCATCCACCCCCACACGTAGCTCGTTGATGTCCCCGCCCCACACGCGCGGCGTTGCCAGCACGGCGCCGCGCTCATAGAGCTTCATGGTTTCATAGAAACGGAAGCCATAGCTCAGAAGCTTTTGCGATTCCTGGGCACGCGCCTCATCGGAACTCGTGCCCATCACCACGGAGATCAGACGCATGCCATCACGCTGCGCCGAAGAGACCAGGCAGTAACCTGCTTCGGTGGTCCAGCCGGTTTTCAGGCCGTCTACGGTCGGGTCGCGCCACAATAGGCGGTTACGGTTCGGCTGATCGATCCCCGCAAACGAGAAGTTACGCTGTGAATAGATGGCGTAGTGCTCGGGATAGTCGTTGATGATGTGACGAGACAGACGCGCCATATCATGGGCGGTCGAGTAGTGATTCTCATGGGGCAAGCCAGTGGCATTCATGAAGTGAGTATCGTTCATGCCCAAACGCGTGGCGTGCTGATTCATTAGGTCGGCAAACGGCGCTTCACCACCCGCCAGATGTTCTGCCATGGCCACGCTGGCATCGTTACCCGAGACGATGATGATGCCATGAAGCAGATTATCCACCGAAACACGATCGCCCACTTCGATGAACATCTTCGAGCCGCCGGTACGCCAAGCGTTTTCGCTGATATTGACCATATCGGTCAGGTTGATGGTGCCACGATCCAGCTCGCGTTCGACCAGGTACGCGGTCATCAGTTTGGTCAAACTTGCAGGCGGCAAACGCTCATCGGCGTTGTGCTCTGCAAGAATCCGCCCACTGTTGGCGTCCATCAAAATCCACGAACTCGCGGCAAGCTGTGGTGGTGCAGGGATGATCGTTTGGGGTTGAGGGATCACCTGAGCCATCGCCGGGGCGACGACGGCCGTCATCGCTGCGAAGAGGCAGAGCTTGGCGGTACGGCGGATTGACATCATTACATTCATCACATACTTCTCACTGACAAAGAAAAATGGCGGCGCATGATACGCCACTTGGGCACATATTGAGAGCGATTATCTCACGACAAATACTTGAGGAAAGCCTGCGCGACGAAGTTCTTCACGGGCCTGTGTCTCTTGGCTGGGACTGACGGGGCCGACCTGAACGCGGTGAACGTCGGCCTCACTTTGCACTCGAACGCCGTGGGGTAACTCATCCGACAGCCGCTGTTGTAGCTGCTGCGCTCCTTCGGCACTCCCCAGCGCGGCCACCTGCAAATAAACGGCATGACCACTGCTCGGCTCGGCTGATGCCGCCCTAACAGGCCGAGTCTCAGAAACAGGCGTGGAAGCCGCAACGGCGGGGGCCGCCGATGTGGCTTGGGGGGACGAAACGCTGCCCCCTCGACCACGCTCGGCTAACCACTGAGCAGGGTCGATCGCCTCGACGCGCACGGGCCCGGTTCCGTTATCGAGAATCCCCAAGCGTGCTGCCGCCGCATAAGAGAGGTCGATTTCACGATCGCTATGGAACGGGCCGCGGTCATTGACGCGAACGATCACCGAGCGTCCGTTGTTCAAACTGGTGACCCTGGCAAAGGTGGGCAGCGGGAGCGAGCGGTGAGCTGCCGACATTTTGTACATGTCGTAAATCTCACCGTTGGACGTGGCGTAGCCGTGGAATTTTTCACCATACCAAGACGCCGTACCCTGGCGCGCATAGCCGCGCGAGTCGGGGAGCACGTGATAGGTTTCGCCCCACACTTCATAGGTGGAACGGTTGCCCGCCCGGGAAGGCGCTTCGATTCGCGGCTCGGCATCGGGTACGGTGCTGACATCCGGCGGCGCCACGGGGTAGGCATCCCCTGACATGGCGTAGCGCTCACCACTGGCGGCCGCCGGAGCATTGGGCGCTGGGCTGGCACCGCCTACGTCTCCCGCCACTCTTTGCGGTGAAGAAGAGCTGGCGCAGCCGCTGATCAAGGCCGCGAGTAACAGCGAGCCGCTTAACAGGCGCACATCGATCCGCAGTTTAGTCATTCTCGGCCTCGGCTTGCTGCTGGATAGCTTCTGCCAACTCGGCGACCGCCATGGCGTAGAGGTGGCTGTGGTTATAGCGCGTAATCACGTAGAAGTTGAACTCCCCCAGCCGATAGCGCTCTTGGCCGTCAGCGACCTCAAGCAGCAGTGGCACCACTGGCGTATCGGGCGTTAAGGAAGTTTCCGTCACCACACCCTGCTCAGCGGCTTCGGCAGCCGTCGTGCTTGGGCGCACCGTCTGATTGAAGCTCAGCGCTTCAGGGAGTTCTTCGGGGCCTTCAGCTTCATGGTAAATCGCGCCGCCTCGTTGCCAACCATGCTCGGCGAAGTAATTGGCAACGCTACCAATCGCATCGACTGGGTTATTCCACAGATCGCGCTTCGCGTCACCGTCAAAATCGACGGCGTAAGCTTGATAGCTGGTAGGTATGAATTGAGGGTAGCCCATGGCCCCTGCATAGGAGCCGTAGAGCGATTCGGGTGCCACCTCTTGCTGATAGGCGATGGTCAAAAAGGCCGCTAGCTCGCCGCGAAAGAAATCGCCGCGTACCGGGTGGTGAAATGCCAGCGTGGCGAGAGAGTCCAACACTTTATGACGCCCTTTGTGGCGACCGTAGTAGGTCTCTACACCCAAGATGGCGGTAATCACTTCCGGCGGAACGCCGTATTCCGACTCGGCACGCGCCAGCGCATCGGCATGGGCCTTCATGAACGCGGCCCCTTCGTCGATACGCTGCTCGGTTAGAAAAATATCGCGATACTCGAACCAGCGCAGCCGACGCTCGGCCGCGCCTGCCATGGCATCCAACACTTCCTGTCGATAGCTTGCCTGAGCCAGCGCTTGCTCCAGCCACGCATTTGGCACGCCCTGCTCGGCCAGCTCGTCAGCCAATTGCTGGGTTTGCGGATTATGCTGCGGATCGAAACTGACCGTTTCCTCAGCGACGACCGCCGGGGCCGAACACGCTACTAGCATGGCAATGGCATAGCCACCCGCTTGACTTCGCGCCCTGTTCATTTGCTCACCACTCCTGTGAATTCATACTGCCACGACCTTGACCGTCAGCGTGGCAGTAACCGCCGATGGGCGTGTATGGACATGAGAATACCGAACCCCGCTAACAAGGTCACGCTAGAGGTGCCGCCATAACTGACCAGTGGCAGCGGCACGCCCACCACCGGCAAGATGCCACTCACCATGCCCACATTGACGAATACATAGATAAAAAACGTCAGAATGATACTGCCTGCGAACAGGCGACCAAAGGTATCTTGGGACGATGCCGCCAGCCACAGCCCGCGGCCCACGATCATCACATACAGCGTCAGCAGCACCATCATACCCACCAGGCCAAACTCCTCACCCAACACGGCGATGATGAAATCGGTATGCCGCTCGGGCAAGAACTCGAGTTGGGACTGGGTACCTTCTAACCACCCTTTGCCCCATAGACCACCGCTGCCGATGGCCGTAGTGGATTGTATGATATTCCACCCGGAACCCAGCGGGTCGCTATCGGGGTCTAGAAACGTCAGCACCCGCTGTCGCTGATAGTTGTGCATGTTCATCCAAAGCACCGGTAGGCCCGCCGCGCCCAGCGCTGCGACCAAACCGATCAACTTCCAGGAAAGCCCTGCCAGCAGCACGACGATCACCGCCGCGCTGGCCACCAACAACGAGGTACCAAGATCTGGCTGAATGGCCGTTAGTACGACCGGTACACCAATGATCACCGCGCAGACCACGATATCGCGAAGACGTGGCGGCAACTGGCAGCGGTTCAAATATGCGGCCACCATCAGCGGCACCGCCAATTTCATCATCTCCGAAGGCTGAAAACGGATGACGCCAGGAATCTCAAGCCAGCGCTTGGCCCCCATGCCGATATCGCCAGCAATTTCTACCGCAATCAGCATGGCAAGACCCACCCCGTAGGCCAGCGGTGCCCAGCGTAAAAACGTCGAGGGGGAGAACTGGGCGATGATCACCATACCCGCCAGCGCCACGCCAAACCGAATGGCCTGGGCGATGACGGTATCGAGCCGCTGCCCCGAAGCGCTGTAAAGCACCAATAGACCCGCGCTCATCAGCACCAGTAGCATGCCGAGCAGCCAGGGATCGAGGTGGATACGTTCCCACACACTTTTGCGCCGGGCGATACCGCTGTCCGGCGGACGCGTTGGATAACGCCGCAACGAACGGGTAATCAGTTGCCAAGGCATCGCTAGTTGCCCTCCACGTTGGCGGTATCTTCCTCTAACACCTCTTTGACTTCCTCGACCTCGGGGGCATCATCTTCGAGCAGCCAAGCATCCGTCATCGCCCGTGCCAAATGCGCGGCATGAGTGCTGCCGCCCCCCGCGTTTTCGACGATGACCGATACCGCAATTTGTGGGTCGTCGATGGGCGCAAACGCCATGAAAAGCGCGTGATCACGTAGGCGCTCTTCGAGCTCTTCCGCGTTATAGCGCTGATCTTGACCAAGCGAGAACACCTGGGCCGTGCCTGACTTGCCCCCCATGCGATACTCGAGCCCCACCCCAGTTCGACGTGCCGTGCCCTCGCTGCCGCTGAGCACTTTTTCCATACCGCTATATACCCGATCCCACCAGTTATCGTTGGCCAGTTCGATATCGGGCAGCGTATCGGGGAGCTCTTCGGGCACCGGCTGCTCGCCAATACGCAGGGCCAAGCGCGGCTTCACCCAATGGCCACGATTGGCCAAGGCAGCGGTAGCGCTGGCAAGCTGCAGCGGTGTGACCTGCCAATACCCTTGACCAATGCCTACCGAGAGCGTTTCGCCGGGATACCACGGCTGATTGAACCGCGCCCGCTTCCAGTCACGCGAGGGCATCAGCCCCGTGCTTTCTCCCTGAACGTCGTGCGCCACGCGTTGGCCAAAGCCGAAGTTGGTCATCTGTTCGTGGAGCTTATCGATACCGAGGTCGTGGGCAAGAGAGTAGTAGTAGGTGTTATTCGATACGGCAATGGAGCGCTCCATATCGACACGCCCGTGACCCCAGCGCAGCCAATTACGATAGCGGCGAGAATCGTTGGGTAATTGATAGAAACCGGGATCGTTGATGGTGCTATCCGGGGTGATCACGCCCTCGACTAACCCTGCCAGCGCCAAGAATGGCTTGATGGTCGACCCCGGCGGGTAGTGACCGCGAATGGCACGGTTGAACAGCGGCAGGTCGATATCTTCCTGCAGCGCTCGATAAGAAGCGACATCAATGCCGGTCACGAACTGGTTACTATCGAATCCAGGGGTCGACACCATCGCCAAAATTTCGCCAGTGCTGGGCACGATAGCCACGATGGAACCGCGTCGCCCATCAAGCAGCTCGTAAGCCAGCATTTGCAAGGAGCGGTCGAGCGTCAAGGTGAGGTTGGCACCGGGCACGGGGTCTGTACGGCCCAATTCGCGTAGAACGCGGCCCCGTGCGTTGGCTTCGACCTTACGTAGTCCGGCCTCGCCGTGGAGTTCAGTCTCGTAAAAACGCTCGACGCCGGTTTTGCCAATGAAATGGGTACCCGCATAGCGTCCTGGGTCGAGCTCCTGTAGCTCTTCTGCGTTGATACGCCCGACGTACCCCAGAGCGTGGGCCATGACGTCCGCATCGGGATAGTAGCGAAGCAGTTGAGCCTCGACTTCGACGCCGGGCAACCGGTGGCGATTGACGGCCAGCCGAGCGATCTGCTCTTCGCTCAGGTCGCTCATCAACAGCGCAGGCTGAAACGGTCGCTGGCGCTGGCGGGAACGCACTTGAAACGCCTCGATCTCCTCCTCAGGCAACTCCAGAAGATCGACCAGCAAAGAGAGCGTCTCATCGAGATCATCGACTCGCTCACGCACCAGGGTCAAATTGTAGGTAGGCCGGTTCTCCGCCAACAGCACACCGTTGCGGTCGTAGATCAACCCACGATTGGGCGGCAGAGGCTCGACCCGTACGCGGTTTTTTTCAGAGCGAGTGCTGTAGAGATCGTGCTGCACGATCTGCAGGTAGCCTAGTCGACTAACCAACAGGCTAGTCAGCACCACGACCACTAACACGGCGAGCAGTGCCCTGACACGGAAAATACGCAGTTCTTGCTCGGGAATTTTTAGCGTGTCACGGCGCTGAGGCATGGCAACAGAGGACTCTCACAAAACAATAAAAGCGGCGGCCCCAGTGGGGAGTAAACACAATTTAGCCGTCGATCGGCCTTTAACGCCTAGCGGTGATAGGGATGACCCACCAACAGTGTCCAGGCGCGGTAGAGCTGTTCTGCCAGCATGATTCTGACGAGTGGGTGGGGCAGCGTCAGCGGCGAGAGAGACCACGCTTTGTCCGCCGTGGCGGACAGAGAAGGCTCCAAACCGTCCGGACCGCCGACGAGCAGAACAACGTCCCGCCCCTCCATACGCCAAGCATCTGCTTCTCGGGCGAGCTGCTCGGTGGTCCAAGGCTTCCCTTTGACTTCGAGCGCGACCACGATCTCATCGCCGCGCAGTTTTTCGCGAATGCGCTGTGCTTCTTGCGCACGCGCTTTGGCGATATCGGCATTCTTACCGCGCTGACCAAGAGGAATTTCTTCGATTTCGAGCGTGAAATCCCGAGGGAGCCGCTTGCGGTAGGTCTCAACGCCCTGCTCTACCCACGCGGGCATTTTGGTTCCCACCGCCAACAGCCGAATCCTCATGACATCGTGGCTCGCTCTTCGAACTGCTTGAGCGATTCACTCACCGCGCCAGCATCGCTGGGCAAGTCTGCCCATAGCCGCTCGAGATCGTAAAGCGCACGCGCTTCGGGCAGCATGATGTGGACAACGATGTCACCCAGATCGACCAGTACCCAGTCTGCATTGTCGCCGCCTTCTACACCGCGGGGATGAAGTCCGGATGCTTTGGCTTTCTCGACGAGATTTTGGGCCAGCGCCGACACGTGACGAGTCGAGGTACCGCTGGCAATCAGCATCAGGTCGGTCACTTCGGTGAGTTTGGCAACGTCGAGTTGCGTGATATCACGTGCTTTGAGTTCTTCTAGCGCGTCGATCGCTAGGTTTTTCAGTGTATCGATGTGCATGACTCCTGAAGGCAACCCCTTGTGGTAGTGACGTATGGTGATGACGTGTCGATTGATAAAATGCGATGACGGCACCACCTGATCGGTGGCACCGAACTGCAAGCGGGCCATTGTAACGGCTTCTTTCGCGACTGCCAGCGCTATTCACCGGTTTGATAAAGCCGCTCACTGAAAATTGCTTGCTCCACCGCTTCAGGCACCAGATACCGCACGCTTTTCCGCTCTTTCAACCGTTGGCGTATGTACGTTGCCGATATCGCCATCCGTGATGGCAGCTGCAACTGTAAAACACCACCCCGCGTGCGCGTCATCAGTTCGCTGACACTACTGACTTCGCGATGGCCAACCAGTTCCTTCAGTGCGGATGGCCAAGGCGATGGATAGCCTGGACGCGCAATGACCACCACATGTGCCAGCCCAAACACCTGCTCGGCGCGGTCCCAGTTGGCCAAGCGTAAAAACGCATCCTGGCCGATGACCATGACCAGCGACACCTCGTCGCCGTAGTGCTGGCGAAGCTCCGCCAGCGTATCGACACTGTAGGAAGGGCCCTCCCGTCGAAGCTCACGATCATCGGCTACGAGACCACAGGCATCGCCAATGCCCGCTTGCAGGAGCGCAAAGCGTTGGGCGGCCGATACTTGGGGTGTATCGCGCAGGGGCGGCTTTGGCGCAGGCACCATGTGCAGCGTCGCAAGCCCCAGGGCTTCACGCACTTCCAATGCACTGCGCAGGTGACCATGATGAACCGGGTCGAAAGTGCCCCCCATCATGCCCACCCGCAATGGCGGCGGGCGTCTTGATGTCTCGCTCATTGGCGAACCTGACCGTCACCTAGCACGATGTATTTCTGGGTCGTCAATCCTTCAAGTCCCACCGGCCCACGGGCATGCAGCTTATCGGTAGAAATACCGATTTCAGCGCCTAAGCCGTACTCGAAGCCATCGGCAAAGCGAGTCGAGGCATTGACGACGACCGAACTCGAATCCACCTCTGCCATGAAGCGTCTCGCCAATGAGTAATCTTGTGTCACGATGGCATCGGTATGGTGGGAGCCATAGCGCTCGATGTGTTCGATGGCCTCGTCCAGGCCGTCCACCACTTTGATGGCCAGGATGGGAGCCAGGTACTCTGCTTGCCAATCCTCCTCGCTGGCCTCGAGCGCCTGGGGCAATAGTGCTCGTGTACGCTCGCAGCCACGCAGCTCGACGTCGTGCTCGGCATATGCCCGGGCCAGCTCTGGCAGTAAGATATCTGCAACCGCAGCGTCCACTAACAAGGTTTCCATGGTGTTGCAGGTGCCGTAGCGGTGAGTTTTAGCATTGACCGCTATGGACAGCGCTTTGGCAGGATCGGCCGTCGCATCGATATAGACATGACACACGCCGTCCAAATGCTTGATGACGGGCACTTTGGCATCGCGGGAGATGCGCTCGATCAGCGATTTACCACCCCGTGGAATGATCACGTCGATATACGCTGGCATGGCGATCATCTCCCCTACGGCGGCACGGTCGGTCGTCGCCACGACTTGCACGGTGCCTGCTGGAAGCCCCACATCGGACAGCCCTGCCTGTAAACAGCGGCTCAGCGCCGCGTTGGAAGCGCTTGCCTCAGAGCCACCGCGCAACACGCAGGCGTTGCCCGACTTCAGGCACAGGCTAGCGGCTTCGATGGTCACGTTGGGACGCGACTCGTAAATGATGCCGATCACGCCCAGCGGCACACGCATTTTACCCACTTGAATACCGCTCGGGCGATAGCGCATACCGTCGATCTCGCCGACGGGGTCCGGCAAAGTAGCTACTTGACGAAGTCCCTCGATCATTGCGTCAATGCGCTGATCATTGAGCGACAAACGATCCAACAGCGCGCTATCCAGGCCGTTTTCTCGCCCTCGCTGCATGTCTTGCGCGTTGGCCTGTAAAATCTCGCTGCGCGCGGCATCGACGCGCGATGCCATGGCGATCAGCGCTTGGTTCTTGACATGCGTATCGGCGCGACGCAGAACGCTGGCAGCGGCTCGGGCACTTTTCCCTACCTGCTGCATGTACGCGGGCACATCTCCGGCAGCCAGATGGTGTTGGGCGTCTTGTTGGAATGTCTCAGAACCGCGCATGCGATCTCCCTGTGTCGTAAGCGTTACCGATGAAGTGCGGCGTATCGTATCGCCGAATGGCCTAATACTGAGTGATTCGAAGGACGAGGCCAAGCAATGCGTTATGCTAGGGACATTCGCCATCAGGTAAATAGTAAGCCACCATGCAAAGCAAATACAAAATCAGCCTATTGAGGGCTAATCTACTTGCCGCGGCCGTCGCTTTATCGCTCTGGATACCCAGCGCGGAACCTGCAGCGGCCGTCATGATGTGGCTCTCCATCGGCTGGCTCTTGATCACCGCCTTGATCTTGGATTTTAGCCATCGCCGCTCCCGAGGTTTGCCCTGGCAAATGCTCGCAGGCACACTTCTGTTGGGACTTATCGCCTCCGCACCAGACCGACATGCGCTACTCATTTGGGCTTGGGGGGCCGTGTTCATGCTACCCCAGGATCGTTGGGCGGCCATTTTCAACGGTGGCGCTGCGCTGGTCAGTTGCCTCGTGCTGATGCCTCATATCCCGCTCCCCGAATGGCTGTTGATGACACTCTCCTTGAGCATCCTACTGCTGCTGGCCATGTCGCGCACCCACCAACTGCTGACGATCAATGGCGTCATTCGTCAGCGGTTACGCCTCATACCCGGTTTGAATCTGTGGGCTGGCGAGCAGTTGTTGCGAGACTTGATACGCGAACAGACCCGCTCCGAGCGTGAAGCCATTCATGCCGACGTACTCATCGTTCGGGTAAGAAGACGCCAGCTTTGGCCGGTGGCACAAAAACTATGCGAACTTACCTACGATTTCGAGAACGTCTACCGTCTCAACAGCACGACGCTGGCTACCTTGATGCTCTCCAAAACCCCAGGAGAAGCTGACAGCCGCCGGACGCTATTAGTGGCCGCCCTGCCTGATAACGTGCTCACGCAACACACCCCCCTGATGGACATCGAGCTTGCCTCGTTGACGCTCGACGAGTTGAGCCACTTTCCAGCATCCCACCTACGTGAGGTGGCATGAATACCCTCTTTTCCCCAAAACGTCTCATGACCTTGGCTTACGGTACTAGCATTATCGCGATGGTCGCCTATACGCTATGGCTCTATGCCATGGGTAGCTACCGCGAGTTGCTGGTGCCTCTGTTCGTGTCACTCTTGCTATTAGCGTGCCTGTTAATGCACGTGGGCCAGGGCACTCAGTCGGCGCTGCCTCGCTTGGTACTGCTGATCAGCACCTACGTCGTCGTGCTAAGCGCGGTGAATGCCAACGTGGAAACGTCCTCCCTGTGGTGGGGATTACCGATTGCTGCGACGTTTTTGCTGCTTCCTTTATGGAGTGCGCTGGCGGTCAACACGGCGAGCTTGATCGCCTGGTGGTGGCTGGCGCCGGTCGGCGTCATACCACTTTCGCTAGGTGTTGTCGTCTTGGCCCTGCTGCTTGCACTGCCTCCTTGGGAACACGCCCGACGTCGCGCATTGCTTCGCGCCACGGACCCCAATGACAGTGACTGCAACGCCTACCATGTCGACACGTTAAAAGAGCGCTTGAACAACGAATTCCAGCGTGCTGCCATGTTGAACAAACGCTTGGCCGTCTTGGTGCTCCACCTCCCGCAATTGGACATGGCCGGAGAGCAGTTTGGCCAGCGGGCCCAAACGGCACTGTTAGCCGCGCTGTGTCAGGAGGTCAACAGTCGCTGCCGAGACCACGACATTCTGGGCCGCGCAGGCAGCGCTACGTTTTGGCTGGTGCTGCCAGATACCAGTGAGAGCGGCGCGCTGCTCGTGCGTGAACGGCTGCAGCGGTCGCTGTCACACTGCGTACTGGTCGAGACCGGACAGCTGGAAGTCCGCATCGCCACCTGCCTGCCGCTACGCAAAGAGAGCTTCGAGCGCTACATACAGCGACTGGAAGCACGCGCCGACGCGATGGCCAACGTCTAGTTTTCTTGTTTTGTGGATGGATTCACTCTTGCCGACTGCTGACACGCTCCTTTCTCTTTCGCTTTCGCCGACGGCGCTATTACTTCTGGTACTGGGCATTGCGCTGATTGAATCTCTCGCGCTGGTGGGATTACTCGTGCCAGGCGTCGTACTGATCACGGCGGCCGCGTCGATGGCAGGGCATCAGATGATTGCCCTCCCTTGGCTAATCGGCGCGGCTTTCATCGGGGCCGTACTTGGCGACGGCTTGAGCTACTTACTGGGCGCGCGTTACAGCGAGCGTGTGCTGACACGCTGGCCGCTATCGCAACATCCAGAGTGGCTGGGCCGAGGAGCGCGCTTCTTCGAGCATTACGGCGTTTACTCGGTGTTCATTGGCCGTTTCGTCGGCCCGGTGCGCCCTATCATTCCGCTTGTCGCTGGCATGATGCACATGCCAACGCGAACTTTTCTACTGGCCAACATCACGTCGGCTGCACTCTGGGCTCCGGCCTATCTGCTACCAGGCTACTTGCTGGGCCACACCTGGCAGCAACGGCTCGACCTTCCTGCTAACGTGGAGATGGCCCTTTTTGTCATGGCCGCCAGCATCGTGGGGCTCGCTATCGTGTTCTCATGGGGGCGGGCTCAGGTGGGACGTGATGGCCGTGTGTATTTCTTCATCGCTCGGCTGGCTCGGCGCGTACCCGCCATACGGCGCCCCTGGCTAGCCATGAGCCGTAGTGGCGAGGTGCCCTTGGCGTCGCTGTTCTTATCGCTCCTCGCGCTCACCTTGGCATGCGCGTGGACACTGCTGGTGCTGAAGCACCCCGAGCCACTGATGATCGACCTTCAGGCACAGCGGCTCTTCGCTTGGCTCGACACCGACTGGCTGACGGCGACCAGCCTGGTGCTCGCCAAAATAGGTGACAAGGCTGGAATCGTCGCGCTGACGCTCCCTTGGTTCGGCTGGCTCGTCTGGATCAAACGGTGGGATTTACTGACCCATGGAGCGCTGGCATTGGGAGGCATCGGCGCGCTCAATACCTTGAGTAAGGCCGTTTTTGCAAGACCCAGGCCCGACACACCGGAGTATCTGACCGGGTCGTTCTCCTACCCCAGCGGGCATACATCGACCTGGGTCGTCGTCGTTGGCCTATTCGCCGCTTTCGCTGCATCGCGACTGCCTCGACAAAGGCGCATGTGGGTTTATTGGCTAGCCATGGTAACGGCGCTGCCGATGGCGCTGTCACGCTTGGTGCTGGGCGTTCACTGGCTGAGTGATCTCATCGGCGGTGCATTGCTGGGATTGGTCGTGTGCGCCGTGGTTCAAATCAACTGGCAGCGCCGCTATCGGCCACCGCTGCCAGCGCTGCCCTGGGCAGCGCTGTTGCTGGGGCCACTCGTGCTATTGAGCGTACGCGTAGCGTTCTTTCCGCCCGTCTGAGGCGTTACGCTCAACCAAGCGCTAGCCAAAGACCTACACCGATCATCAACGTACCCGCAATACGGTTTAATAGCCTGACATTACCACTTTTGCCTAGCACCTTACGTAGCGTTTTCCCACCAGTGGCATACACCAGCATGCTGGCAAATTCGATGGTCAGAATTACCGCGATCAACAGGCTCAACTGCGGAGCCAAAGGCCTGCTGCCGTCCAAAAAGGGGGGCAACAGCACCATGAAAAATGCCCACCCCTTGGGATTGGCCACCGCGGTGACCAGCCCCTGAGTCGCTAACTGAAGACGCCCCGCCGCGGGCCCCGTATCCAGCTCGCTAGGAATGGCCATCCGCCCACGTGAGCGCCACATCATGATGCCCAAATAAGCCAAATAGGCACCGCCCACCCACTTGAAGGCGATGAATAGTTCGGGCTGGCGCAGCATCAACGCAGCGACGCCCGCCCCCGCCGCCGCCGCTACGAAACCGACGCCGATAAGCTCCCCGATCATCATCCACAGAGTGCGCTTGACGCCTTGCGTCATGCCCAACACCATGGCCAGTGTCATGCACATGCCTGGTGTTAACGAGACGAAGAGAAACGTCGGTACGAAGACCGAGAGCGTCGCCCATGACATCATGACGAACCTTCCTTGTTTTGCGCATCGCGAGAGATGGCCGCGGCGTGTTGCTCTTCGCCCCAGCGCGGCATCAGCGTATGCGCGATCCCCAACTGATTGAGAATGCGCGCCACGATGAAGTCGATCAAATCTTCCAGGTGCTGGGGACGATGATAGAACCCCGGTGCGGCGGGCAGAATTACTACCCCCAGGCGACTCAGCGCCAGCATGTGCTCTAAGTGAATCGGCGAAAAAGGGCTTTCGCGCGGCACCATGACCAGCGTGCGACGCTCTTTGATGGCGACGTCCGCCGCCCGCTCGATCAAGTTGTTACTCGCGCCGGTGGCCACTGCCGACAAAGTGCCCGTTGAGCAGGGGCAAACGACCATGGCCGACGGTGCGCCCGACCCAGATGCCACCGGTGCCATCCAATCCTCGCGACCGAAACAACGGATCTGCCCAGGCTGCGCACCGCTGCGTTCAGTCAGCGCCTCGACCAAACGCTGCGGCTGAGCCGGAAGGGACACATCGGTTTCCGTGGCGATCACCATATGGGCTGCTTTGGAAATCATGACCCATACTTCGTGCCCAGCCTTCACCAACACATCGATCAATCTCAGACCGTACTGAGCACCTGACGCCCCGGTAAGGGCAACGGTGACCGGTGGCTTGAACGTCGTCGTCACTGTTCTAGCTCCTTCTTGGTCAATGCGTTCAATAAACGCTCATGTACCCCTTCAAAGCCACCGTTGGACATCACCACGATACGATCTAGCGGTGACGCTTGTGTGACCACGGCCTCCACCAGCGCCTCGATATTGTCAAACAGTGCGGCGCGCTCCCCCTGGGCCTCGACGAGCGACTCCATTGACCAAGCCACGTTGCTGGGCTGAAACCAAAACACCGCATCTGCCTCGGCAACGCTATCAATCAATCGCTCACGCAGCGCGCCTAAGCGCATGGTGTTGGAACGCGGCTCGATCACCGCCAGTAGGCGGCCCTTGGTCGTGGCGGCGCGCAAGCCCTCCAGCGTGGCAGCAATCGCCGTGGGATGGTGAGCAAAATCATCGATGACCTGAATACCGTTGACCTCTCCTCGGAGCTCCTGGCGGCGACGGGGTGTTTGAAAACGTGCCAACGCGGCACAGGCGCGCGCTAACTGCACCCCGCACAGGCGCGCAGCGGCCAGCGCCGCCAAGGCGTTACGCGCGTTGTATTCACCAGTGAGCGTCCACTCGACGACACCATCCTCCTCGCCCTGGTCGCTGACATGCAGCACCTGGAAACGGCTGGCATCGGGACGCTCCAAGCGAAGCTGCCATTGGCTGCTGGCGTCGGTGCCAAAACGGGACACCGGCGACCAAGTGCCCATCGAGAGCACCCGTTCCAACGCAGGCTGTTGATCGGCGACCAGCAACTGCCCTTTGCGAGGTACGATGCGGACTAAATGATGAAACTGTCGCTCGATGGCGGCTAAGTCTGGAAAAATGTCGGCGTGATCGAACTCGAGATTGTTCATCACTGCGATATGCGGGCGGTAGTGCACGAATTTGGAGCGCTTGTCGAAAAAGGCCGTATCGTATTCGTCGGCCTCCACCACGAAGGGAGCATCAAAGGCGCCCAAACGAGCGGAAACACCAAAGTTGCGCGGCACGCCACCAATCAAAAAGCCAGGAGACAAACCGGCGCTCTCCAGCAGCCACGCCAGCAGGCTGGCGGTGGTTGTCTTGCCGTGGGTACCCGCCACGGCAAGCACTTGTCGCCCCGGGAGCACATACTCGGCCAACCACTGCGCACCGGAGGTGTAGTGCAGGCCACTATCGAGCAGCGCCTCGACCTCGGGGTTCCCTCGCGAAAGCGCATTACCCACCACCACCAAGTCAATGGCACCCGACAGATTCTCCTCACGATAGCCTTCCATCAGGGTGATGCCCGCCTCCGGGAGCTGCGTGCTCATCGGTGGATACACATTGGCATCGGAGCCGCTCACCTCATGGCCCAATTCCCGCGCGAGTAGTGCAAGGCTCCCCATAAAGGTGCCACAGATACCGATAATGTGCAGACGCATGGGCCAAGCGCTCCCTTCCTAACCATTTCAAACGATTGAACTTACCGAACCTACCAATCAGCGAGCGCTGAGATTAGCACGCCACGCGATGATGCTCACCTTGTTCGCAAGAAGAGAGGGGGCAGACGGCCGAGAAAGTGACAATGGAGACGATTTATTGCAGGATGCGCCCACCTATTGTTCGCCATTTACATTGACAGCCCTGCACCGTGACCCATAGGGCAGAACAGGAGTCCATCATGCGTGTATTGATTCGCTACTTTTTTAGAGGTGTTCGCATCTTGCTGGCGCCGGTCATGCTGATCTCAGAGAAGCTATCGACCCCTTCCGCCGTGGAGCGCTCTCCAGAAGAGCAAGCACGCGTCGATGCCGAATGCCAGAAACTCGCGCTCTATCAGTTTCGAACGTGCCCATTTTGTATCAAAGTGCGTAAAGAGATGGCGCGCCTAGGGCTCAACATCGAGCTGCGGGATGCCCAACTGGACCCCGACCACAAACAGGCGCTGCTGGAAGGCGGCGGCAAAGTCAAAGTCCCCTGCCTTAAAATCGATCACGATGACGGCCAGGCAACGTGGCTCTATGAATCGGATGAGATCAACCGCTGGCTGCATCAGCGCTTTGCGAGTCACTAACGACTTTTAGAACTCTACCCTTTGTGCGGCCAGCTCGAAGTTAACGCGAATATCGATGCCCTCCGATATGCTGGGGGGTGTGTCAGCGTCGTGTTGAAGCGCTAAAACGCCGTGAATCTCGCCTTGCAGGTGTAACTCGCGCCCTTGCTGCTCCACGTGGTTCAATGACACATCAATATTGCCTCCTTCCGAGGTGTAAAGGGGTGGTATGGCCGTGGGTCCAATGAGCTGCATGACCTTGGCCGAGACGAGTTCATCCCCCTCCAGTACGAAACTCAGCACCAGCGCCTCTTGGGCATCCCACTCCAGCGGGTCGACGAAACCGGTGACCTCGACTTGTCGCTGGTCGCCGACATCCATGAACGTCGCATTGGAATCGTCACTTTGTCGTAATACGAACCAAGCACGCTCGTCACCGTCCAATGTCCCGACTATATTCGCCGACTCGTCAGCGCCTGCTAACAGCGCACCGCCCGTTAATGCACTGGCGAGTAGCCAGCCAACCCCTTGTTTGAACATCGCCTACGACACCTTCTGTGGTCTGTTCGAGGCTAGCCAGCCAAAGCACTGGCACGCATCGACTTTTGTCTAACACCCTGGTCTACAACGTGCGTCGTTAGCCTCATCATTTATCAGATGAATGAGGCCAGTCATTATTTCGATTGTATGACGCTATGACCTCTCTCTATGTTGTCAGCATAGCTTACGAGCTGACCGTGTCTGTTTTGCTGGTCATTGATGCGTCTGCGACATGTCCAGCAAAGCGAACAATAAACAACATACATGGGAACAAAGATGACGCTCAAGAAGACACTACTGGCCTCTGTGATTGGTGCAACCGTAGCAGCAACCGCCATGTTGCCGATGACGGCAAGCGCAGAAACCCTGCGTATTGGTTACTCTGCCGACCCTGAAACCTTGGACCTGCACGAGCAGCTCTCCGGAGGCGTATTGCGTTTTTCGCACCTCGCTTTCGACCCGCTGGTACGCTGGACCAAAGACTTCCAATTCGAGCCGCGCCTGGCCACCGAATGGGAGCAGGTAGACGACACCACCATGCGCATGACCCTGCGCGAAGGCGTTACTTTCCATTCCGGTAACCCTTTCACAGCGAAAGACGTCGTATGGACCATTGAGCGTCTGAAAGAGAGCCCGGACTACCGCGCCATATTTGATCCGGTGGCTAGCGCAGAAGCCATCGACGACTACACCGTCGAAATCACCACGTCTGAGCCCTATCCGCTGCTGTTGAACCTTGCTACCTACATTTTCCCGATGGATAGCGAGTTCTACACGGGCGAAACCGAAGAGGGTAACGACAAAGGCGAGATCGTCAAAGCGGGGAACTCCTTCGCTTCACGTAACGTATCAGGCACCGGCCCGTTCATCGTCACCGACCGCCGCCAGGGTGTCCGCGTCGACTTCAAACGTTTTGAGGATTACTGGGATACCGAAAGCGAAGGCAACGTTTCTGAAATCATTTTGACGCCGATCGCTGAAAACGCCTCCCGCGTAGCGGCCCTCCTCTCCGGTGGCGTGGACTTCATCGATGCCGTTCCGCCCAACGACTTGGATCGTGTGCGTGAAGCCGACGGTGTCGAATTGGTCGAAGTGCCCGGCACCCGTATCATTGGCTTCCAGCTCAACGAAGAGCGTGTCGAGGCCTTTCAGGATGCTCGCGTTCGCCAAGCCGTCGACCTCGCCATCAATCAGGAAGGTATCGCCGACCGCCTGATGCGCGGCTTCGCCACACCGGCTGGCCAGTTCTCTCCTGAAGGTTACTCGGGCCACAATCCGGATCTTGTTCCGCGCTACGATCTAGAACGCGCCCAAGCGTTGATGGCCGAAGCGGGCTACGAAGAGGGTTTCAGCGTCGATATGATCGCGCCCAACAACCGCTACGTGAACGATGCGCAAATCGCTCAGGCGGTGGCCAACATGTTGGCACGTATCAACATTACGGTGAACCTGCGTACCATGCCGCTGGCCCAGTACTGGCCCGAGTACGACACCCGCCAGTCCGACATCGCCATGATCGGTTGGCACGCCGATACCGAAGATACTGCTAACTTCTTCCAGTATCTCTCGTTCTGTATCGATGAAGAGAGCGGTGCTGGCCAGTACAACTATGGCAGCTACTGCAATGAAGAGATCGACGCGCTGGTGACGGAAGCCGACGGCGAAACCGATCTCGAGAAACGCAACGATATGCTGCGTGAAGCCGAAGCCATGCTGTATGAAGACGTTGGTTTCGTCATGCTGCACTGGCAAAACTTGGCCTACGCGGCAGCGGAAGGCGTCGACGTTGAGCCGGTCGTTAGCGCACTGGACTTCCCCTACCTGGGTGACTTAGTGATCGAACGCTAAGCCCCACGCTGAACCGAACACCCGCGCAAGGATGCTTCGCTCTCCAGTCATGCTGGAGGGCGAAGCGTTTTCTATGGGTCGCCCCGGCCCTTATGCGGCGCGTCTCTGATTAACCTACATAGGTGGCGTACGCCATGATTGCTTTTTTAATCAAGCGGCTGATGCACGCAATATTGGTGATGTTTGTCATCAGTGTACTGGCCTTCGCCATCCAGGATAACCTGGGTGACCCTGTACAGCAGATGGTCGGACAGTCGGTCCCCGAAAGTGAGCGCGAAGCCATTCGTGAACGGTTGGGGCTCAACGACCCCTTCCTGGTTCAGTACGTGCGCTTTGCCAAAAATGCCGTTCAAGGTGACTTTGGCGACTCCTATTTTTACCGCGAACCGGCGTTGGAAGTGATCGCTAGGCACTTGCCCGCCACCCTAGAGCTGGTCTTTGCCGCCACGCTAATCATCGTGCTACTGTCCGTGCCCATTGGCGTCTATAGCGCGATCAAACCGCGCTCGCCCGTTTCTCGATTCTTTATGGGCGCGTCGATTATCGGTATTTCGATTCCGGTCTTTTTGACCGCCATCGTGTTGATTCAAATTTTCTCGATTGGTATTACCGTCTCGCTCTTCCCGGAGAGCACGGCTTGGGGGGCTTGGCTAAATGGCTTGCTTTCTACCGAAGGCAATATGCCGTCGTTTGGCCGTGGCTATGACTTGGTGCACGTGGTGGGTCACTGGGATACCAACCTGGCAACCTGGAACGGCTTACAGCACCTGGTACTACCCGCTGTCTCGCTGGCCTCGATCATGCTGCCGCTGTTCATTCGTTTGATCCGCGCGGAAATGATGGAAGTGCTGCAGTCCGAGTACGTCAAGTACGCCCGCGCCAAAGGCATTTCCATGCGCCGAGTCTATTTCGTCCATGCGCTGAAAAACACCATGCTGCCGGTGATTACCGTGGGCGGCGTGCAAATCGGCACCATGGTGGCCTACACCATTTTGACCGAAACCGTTTTCCAATGGCCGGGCATGGGGCTGATGTTCCTCGACGCCATCAACCGTGCCGACATTCCGCTCATCGTGACCTACCTGATGATTGTCGGCGTCATTTTCGTGGTTACGAACACCATCGTGGACCTGATCTACGGCTTCGTGAACCCCACCGTAAAACTGACTGGTAAGCCCGCATGACAACGTCCACTTCTACCCCCGCACCAAGCCGCTGGGAGCGCCTGCGCGACTCCTTTTTGTGGTACAGCTTCAAGCGCGACCGCACGGCACAGCTCTGCCTTGCCGTGTTCATTTGCTTGGTCGTGACGGCGTTTTCGGCACCGTTACTGGCACCTACCGACCCTTATGACTTGGCACAGATAGACATTCTTGCCTCCGAGCTACCTCCCTTCTGGATCGATGGCGCCGACCCGATGTATACCCTGGGCACCGATGCTCAGGGCCGGGACCTGCTTTCGATCATCCTTTACGGCACGCGGGTATCGCTGCTGATCGGCTTTGGCGCCGTGGCGCTGCAAGCGCTGTTGGGGGTGACCTTCGGGCTGATGGCAGGCTATTTGGGCGGCCGCGTCGACGCCTTCCTGATGCGTCTGGCGGATATCCAGCTCTCGTTCTCGACACTGATGGTAGCCATCGTCGTGGGGGCCGTGGTGAAAGCCACCTTGGGCAGCGCTTTCTACAGCCAGTACGCCGTGCTGATGCTGATTCTGATCATCGGCTTGGCCGAGTGGCCCCAGTACGCGCGCACGGTGCGCGCCTCGGTACTCGCCGAGAAAAACAAAGAGTACGTCGACGCCGCCCGCGTCATGGGCCTGCGCAGCAAGCGCATCATGTTCCGTCACGTGCTGCCCAATACGCTGTCACCGATCTTCGTCATTTCGACGGTGCAAATTGCTAACGCCATCATTTCTGAAGCAGCGCTGTCATTTTTAGGGCTGGGTATGCCGGAAACTCACCCTTCACTTGGGTCGCTGATCAAAGCAGGCTTTGACTACATTCAGTCAGGCTCTTGGTGGATCACGCTGATCCCCGGTGCGGTGCTGGTCGTGCTGGTGCTGTCGATCAATCTTCTGGGCGACTGGCTGCGCGATGTCATGAACCCACGACTCTACAAAGGCTGAGGACACCATGGCACTTCTTGAAGTCTCTCAACTCGACGTCCGCTTTGCCCTGCGCCAAGGCGAAGTACGCGCCCTGCGCGACGTCAACTTCACTCTCGAGCGCGGCGAGCGCCTGGGTATCGTCGGCGAATCTGGCGCGGGTAAATCCGTCGCCGCCTTCTCGCTGCTGAATTTGATCGCCAAACCCGGTTTCATTGCGGGCGGAAGCATCACGTTCGAAGGCAAAGAGCTCAACAGCATGTCGGAGCGAGGCCTGCGCAAAGTGCGCGGCAACCGCATTTCGATGATCTTCCAAGACCCGATGATGACATTGAATCCAGTGCTCTCCATCGGCGAACAGATGGTGGAGTGCTTGAAGGCCCACCGCCGCATCTCCACCAAAGAAGCCCGGGCCATCGCCCTGGACAAACTACGCCAGGTGCAGATCCCCTCTCCCGAAAAGCGCTTGGATCAGTACCCCCACGAGCTTTCCGGCGGGATGCGCCAGCGCATCATCATCGCCATTGCCCTGCTACTCGACCCTGACATCATCATTGCCGACGAACCCACCACGGCACTGGACGTGACGATTCAAGCCGAAATCATGGCGCTGCTGCTGGAGCTATGCGAACAGCACAACGTGGGCTTGATTTTGATCACTCACGATCTGGGGGTGGTAAGCCAAGTGACCCAGCGTATGCTGGTGATGTACGCTGGCCGCGTCATCGAGCAGGGCCCTACGCGGGAAATCATCAACGACCCGCAACATCCTTACACCCAAGGCTTGATCAATGCGCTGCCGCAAATGGCGACGCCGGGTGAAAAACTCAACCAGATTCGTGGCAGTATGCCGTCACTCTCTAATTTGCCCAGCGGCTGTGCGTTCCATCCCCGCTGTGACTTTATCAACCGAGCCGACGGGCTCCCCCGGCCGGCCTGCACCCAGCAAGTCCCCGATTTCGTCGAGTCTGGCAACTGTCGCGTGGCCTGCCACATGGTGGCGGAAATGTTGGAAGATCGCCGCTTGAAGGAGGAGAGCCTATGAATGCCCAGGCGGAAACGATCGCGACCATGCCGACTCAAAACGAAGCGAGCAACGACTCGCTACTGCAAATTCGCGGTCTTAAAAAGCGTTTCTCACTCTCCGGTGATTTTCTGGAGCAGCTACGCTTCAAAGGCGGCAAGCTGATTCGCCATCAGGAGTATGTCCACGCCATTAACGGCGTCAATCTGGACATCAAGCGCGGCGAAGCGCTCTGCGTGGTGGGTGAATCTGGCTGCGGTAAGTCCACCGTGGCGCGCACGGTCATGGGGCTGATTTCTCCGTCAGAGGGTGAAATTCGCTACGACGGCCAGCGCATCGACGATCTCAGCTCGAAGCAGCTCCTGCCCTACCGCAAGCGCATGCAGATGATCTTCCAGAACCCTTACGCGTCGCTGAACCCACGCATGACCATTCAGCAGACGCTGGAAGAGCCACTGCGGCTGCACCATCCCGACTGGAACCGCCAGCAGATCCTCGATAAAGTCGAGGAGGTGATGCGTTCGGTGGGTATCGACCCCGATTGGGGCAAGCGCTTTGGCCACGAGTTTTCTGGCGGTCAGCGTCAGCGAATTGCCATTGCCCGTGCGCTGGCCGTCGATCCCGAATTCATCGTCGCCGATGAGCCCATTTCAGCGCTAGACGTCTCTATCCAAGCACAGGTGCTCAACCTGCTGATGGATGCCCAGCGGGATCGCAACCTGACCTATCTGTTCATTACCCACGATCTGGCGGTGGTCGAGCACTTTGGGACACGGGTGGCCGTGATGTATCTGGGCACCGTATGTGAAGTCGCCACGACCGCCACGCTGTTTGCCAAGCCTCGCCACCCCTATACCCAGGCATTGCTGTCGGCCATTCCCCGCTTGGAGGACGACCGCCCTCAGCATATTCGCCTGTCGGGTGAAGTGCCGACACCGGTCAACTTACCCAGCGGCTGCGTTTTCCATGGTCGTTGTCCCCATGCTAACGCCCGCTGTAAGCAAGAAATACCTGCTTTGATAACCCAGGATGACGGCACCCGCGTAGCGTGTCACGCTGTTGAGGAAGGCCGCCTATGAGCGCGGCCCCTTCAAGCGCCATACGCTTGGTCGTTTTGCGAGGTAAGGCATGGAAATTCGCTGGCTAGAAGACTTCATTGCCCTGGCCAGAACGCGACACTTCTCCCGCGCCGCCGATGAACAACACGTCACGCAGCCTACCTTTTCAAGGCGGATCAAACTGCTCGAAGAGGAAATGGGCGTCACGTTGATCAACCGACAAACGTTACCGCTGTCGTTGACGCCTGCGGGTGAAGAGTTCTTGACGCTCTGCGAACAGGTCACCGACCGGGTGCGTTTGACGCGCGACCGCGTTCGTGAAATTAGCGCCGGCCAGCAGCGGCGAATCATGGTAGCCGCACCGCAAAGTCTGCTGGCGCATTTTCTACCGGAATGGTTAGCCAGCAGCGGCTGGCAGGAGCGCATTCAGCCCTACCTTCGCGCGACGGGCTGGGTGGCCAGCGACTACTTTCAGGCGCTGGCTCGGGCAGAGTGCGATCTAGCGATTTGCTATTGGCCCGTTGGACGCTGCGATCTGGATATCGACACTAGCGCCTGCGCCTATCGAGTCATTGGGCATGAACGGCTAATTCCCGTGACCGGGCGTAAAAACGACGGGGCGGCGTGTGCCCTACTACCTGGCGCTCGCCAGCAGCCAGTGCCCTGGCTGGCCTACCCCAAACGTGGGCTACTCGGCTCGGCGGTCAAAGCACATTTGGCACGATTGCCGCAAAGCACGTACTTAACGGCACAGAGCGAAAACCTCTATGCAGCGGGTATCAAAGAACTGGTGCTGCTGGGGTATGGCATGAGTTGGCTACCCGAGCGAAATGTGGCCGCAGAGCTGGCTGACGGCACCTTGGTCAGGGCGGGCGACAGCCGCTGGGACGTACCCATGGAGCTGCGGTTGTATCGTCACCAAAGCCAGCACCATGCCGAACTCGATAGTTTGTGGGGCCAGCTCTCACCGCCCCGACTTTGAAAGGACGTTTATATGTCAGCAACCCTCTATCAACTGCAGCGCGACCACATCCAAGCACTGAATCATGCTTATCAAGCGCGCATGGCGGCGCATAACCTGGATAGTTTGGCGATATACAGCGGCCATGCGAACAACCACTTCGCTGATGACCATGCCACCAGCTTTCAGTCCTACGGCCATTTCATTCATTGGGTGGGGATGGCTGATGTTCAGCACAGCTGGCTGGTGATTCAGCCCCATCAGCGCCCCCAGCTTTATCTGTACGCGCCTGCCGATTTTTGGCACTTACCGACTCAGCTGCCTGAAGAACCCTGGGTGGCGGAGTTCGACGTACATTTATGTAGCGATAAAATCACCCCGCCGCTCACAGGACACGCTGCCGTGATCGGCGATCTGAAGGAGCTCGCGAGCACGACACCCCTCGCCAATGTCGCCACACTTCATCCCGAAGGCTTGGTACGCGAACTCGATGAGTTGCGCATGGTCAAGTCCGCCTACGAAGTGGCTTGCCTGCGCGAAGCCAATCGACTAGCAATCGCGGGCCATCAAGCGGCTAATGCTGCTTTTATCGGTGCGTCGGCCGAACTGGATGTGCAGCTCGCCTATTTAGGGGCCAGCCGACAGCGAGAGTCGGACGTTCCCTATCAAAACATTATCGGTCTAAATGAGCATGCCGGGGTCTTACACTATCAGCGCTATGACCTGTCAGCCCCCAAACGACGTTATAGCCTGCTAGTCGATGCGGGCCGTCGTTTTCGCGGCTACTGTGCGGACATTACCCGTACCTATGCAGGCCCGGATGCACCCAGCGAATTTGGCGAGTTAATCAGCGCCATGCACGGTCTGAAAGATGAACTCATCACCCACATCGTTCCTGGCATCGAGTTTCTAACGCTACATGAGCAGATGCACCGAGGCCTAGCCGACATATTGATCTCGCACGGACTGTATCAGGGCAGCGCAGAGAGCGCCGTGGAAACCGGTGTTACCCGCGCCTTTTGCCCGCATGGACTGGGCCACTCATTAGGGATTCAGGTACACGATGTGGCCGGATTGAGGCAGCCAGACGGGAGCCCATCGCCAGCACCTGACACCCATCCAGCCCTGCGTCTCACCCGTACGCTGCAAGCCGGTATGGTCATCACCATCGAGCCAGGCCTCTATTTCATTCCCATGTTGCTGGCACCACTGCGTAAAAAGCCCCACCCCATCGACTGGACGCTGGTCGACCGGCTCGCCGTGTGCGGAGGCATACGCATCGAGGATAATATCCTAGTGACAGAAGGCGGATCTGAGAACTTGACGTTATAGTCATTCTCTTGCCCAATAAAAACGCCCGGCTTACGCGTGTAAGCCGGGCGTATATGTATCGGGTTGGGTTAGAAACGGTAAGTAATACCGCCGCCGATCGTCACTGGCTCGATATCGACTTCGCCAACAGTGGCGCCAGCCGCATTGATGTCGGCGCTTACGTCCGCGTAGCTAACATAGCCGTTCAGCATGACGTTATCCGTCACTGCCAAATCCACACCCGCTTGGCCGATGGCGCCGTAGCTCTCGTCGATGCTCAAGCCGGATGGCTCGCTGGAAAAACTCGTGTAGTTCAAACCAAGACCTACGTAAGGCTGAACTTTCGAGTCCAAACCACCCATCGGGTAGTAGTTGACCAGCAGGTTCACCGGCAGACGGTCGACGCTACCTGCGCTGCCGCCCGGTGTCGTGTTCAGGTCATGCTCGAATTTTTCAGAGCTGTTGAGTTCGACGCCAAATTTGTCGCTGAACAGGTAGCCCGCACCATAAGTAAACCCACGTGCGCTTTGTACGTTGAGGTCCGCACCGCCAACATTGCCGTTACCTGAGCCCGTATCCGTTTGGGCAACACCGCCGCGAACAAACACATCGCCTGCTTCGTAGGCCATGACGGCTTGGCTCGCCATGACGGCACTGGCAGACACGATAGCGGCGGTGATCAATTTCATTTTGCTCATCAGGGTCATCCTCTTGCATCTTGCTTGGGATTGATGCTGGTCAACGCCAGCTAACCTATACAATATATAGTATAAGAACACCGTTTCCAAATTTCATGTGAAATTTTATTATAGGTTTTCTGGCTCTGATAGCTTTTGTTAACTATCGCGCTTGACAAACGAGCATAAAAAAAGTCCCCCGAAGGGGACCCAGGTGGAGCACGCCAGCTCACTCGGTGTATTGCCGGGCAGCGCCGCGGCAACGTTGCAAAGAAGGGAGAGCATTGAGTGCCGGTTGCATCGCGACCTTAATGACTCTATTCATTTGCGGGTTACCTTTTATATTGCGAGCTGCGTGCCAAAAAAATAATTTCTATTAAAAAACATAATCTTACTAAATAAATGAGTAAAGAAAGCGTTCGCTATCTCTTTACCCCATGAAAAAGCGCACCAGCGGCGCGCATTTTTCGCTGCATTGCTTCATAACGAATCACTCAACCGCCACCAGCAACTAGCCTTACTGGCTTACTTGATTGCGGCCGCCGCGCTTGGCTCGATAAAGTGCCTCATCTGCTAAAACCAAGAGACGGTCTTTGTTGTCCTCTGATACGTCGGTGCTACAGACCATACCTGCCGAGAGCGTGCACGCAAACTCCTGCTCCCCTTGGTTAAAGCGCAGGCGAGAAAAGTACTGGCGAATGTCTTCCAAGCGCTTCCGACCGTCCTCTGCGCTGCAGTGTGGCAGCACCACTAAAAACTCCTCGCCCCCATACCGGCCAATCATATCGGTTTGGCGTAGGCGCTGACGCAGCAGCGTCGCCACCGACGCAATCACGACGTCCCCTGTGGCATGGCCATAGGTATCGTTCACCGATTTGAAATGGTCGATGTCCACCATGGCGACCACCACCGAATAGTGTTGTCGGAAACCACGACATATCTCGTTGATCGCGGCACTTTTAATGCTGGCATGCTTGAGCAGCCCGGTCAGACTGTCTTTATTGAGCAGCGCCGACAGTGTGCGTGAGCGGGCCACGCGCACACGAATCGAGGCTACCAGCTGCGCAGCGAGAATGGGCTTGGTGAGGAAGTCATCGGCTCCGTGGCTGAGCGCATCTACCTGCTTACCTAAGTCCATCTCTGCCGATAAGAAGACGATGGGCAGACTACTCCACTCGTCATACTGCCGAACCACTGACGCTAAATCAGGTCCATCGTAATCCGGCATGTGCACATCCATCAGTAAGAGTTCGGGTCTAAACGAGGCGAGTTGATCGATGATATGGCGGGGATTGTCGAGGATACGCACTTCCATCCCCGCGGCTTCTAGCACGAGCTGGTAATAAGCCGCCAGCTGTTGGTCGTCGTCCACGACGAGAATACGAGCGGGTGGCGATTGACGCTCTTGAAGAAGCTGCTCCAGACGGTTCACCAATTGCGGTATGTTCAGTGGCTTCAAAAAATAGCCATGCGCATTTAACTGTGCCGCTCGCATACGTGCATCGAAGGAGTCACAGTCGCTGATGAAAAGTAGTGGGCAAGAGAGCGCTTGCAACGGTGCAAGGTGTCCCACGCCTGCCATGGCGTCTACGATCAAAATATCGGGAGACTGATTGGCGATCGCTTGGCACGCCTCTGGCACAGAGTCGAAAAGGCGGACGTCATAACTGAAGTTCATCAACTGTTCACGGATATGCTTACCGAGCTCGTCATCTTCTTCGATCAGCCAAATCTTAGCGGATGTGCCGTTGATTTCTTGAGGCCCATCAACGCTAGGCGCCTGCTGCAAACTAGGCACGAGCTCGATTTGCATCGACTGTAATTGGCTACTCACCACGTTGACGAGCTGAAGATCGATGGCTTGATCGCTCTCCTCCAGCCAGCGCTTAAGGCCATTTTCCAACAGCCGTGCTTGGCTGCCGATCGTATCGAAACCAAACGTCCCTGCCGACCCTGCCAGTTTGTGTAGTCGATGGTAGACATCGGTCAACGTATCCCGAGGGGCTTGTGGGTCGCCACTGGACGGGGCTTCGGTGGTGACCATTAGCTGAGCACGTAACGTTTGCTGCAAACGCGTGAGCACACTGCACAACGATGCCAATTCGGCTTGCAGATTATGCTGATAGGTTTGTTTGAGCAGTGCCAGTTTGTGCTCTAGCGACTGTTGATCATGATTTGCCACACGCCTGCTCCCAAAGAGTGCGAACTTGATTAGCCAGGGTCATGGGATCGAACGGTTTGGCAATCACGCTTTCGGCACCGAGTGCGATGAGTTGATCCACCTCGTGGGGTTGTACTTTGGCGGTCATGAACGCGATGGGAACTTTCTCGAGACTCGAGCGTTGACGCAACGCCGCTAGAGTCGATGGCCCATCCATACCAGGCATCATGACATCGAGTAGAATCATGTCTGGGGCGAACGCTTCGGCTTCTTCCAATGCCTGCTCCCCTGAAGCACAGACTTTGACGTTAAAACCACCGACGACTTCGAGAGCAAGTGTCGCTACCGTTTGGATATCAGGATCATCTTCTACATACAAAATACGCTCTAAGCTGCTCATTCGTTATCCACCATCTGGACCAGTTGGGTTCGTTGTTGAATTGCCTCGAGCAACTCTGTCGGACTAATGCGCGATTTCAAGAACACCGTCTCGACACGATGTTGATCTGCTTCACTGATGGACTGCCCAGATAGGATAATGATTCGCGCGTGGGGCTGCTCTTCACGAATCTGCTCTAGTAAATCCCAACCTTCTCCGTCAGGCAGACCAATATCCAAAATAATGGCATCGTAGCCTCGATAGGCTAAGTGGCGACGTGCCATGGCCACGCTCACCGCGTGATCACACTCTGCATGCTCATCCAGCATGGCGCGTATGACCGCATGGAGGTCGGGGTCATCCTCGATATGCAGCAGCCTCAGGCGCTCTTGATGAGTCTGCATCTGCTCGCTGAGTAGTGCTAGCAGGTGTTCAGTCTGAATGGGTTTTGCCAACCAAGCGATGTCCTCTAAGTGACCTTCCAGAGCGACACCGCCTCGCTCCATGCTCCCCGTCACCACCATGACGGGGGTATGCTTCGACGCCCGCTGCTGTCGCAGCGCATGAATCACATCGAAACCGCTCATGTCGGGTAGTCCAATATCGACGGTGATGGCGTCATAGTGTTGGTTGGCCAGTTTCTCTAGCGCCATGGCACCGTCCAAGGCAGAGTCCACTTCGAAACCGGCTTGAGCCAATGTTTCAAAAAGAACACGCACGACGGAAGGATCATCCTCGATCACCAGCACTCGGCCCGCGTCAGCGCCCCGCGAATCACTAAGAGTATCCGAGGGATGAAGAGGCAGGGAGAACCAGAAACAGCTGCCCTTGCCCTCTTCTGAATCGAAGCCCATCTCACCTTCCATGTGCTCGATTAGCTCGCGCGTAATCGCCAAACCCAACCCTGTTCCCCCTTTCGCCCGCGAGTCGGAGGCATCGACTTGTGCGAACTTACTAAAAATATGGCCTTTGAAGTGGTCAGGAATTCCCGGCCCATCGTCTTTGACGGTCACCATCATCCTATGGTCTTGCTTATCGACACTGATTTGGACTTCCCCTCCCTCCGGCGAAAACTTCACGGCATTGGAGAGCAGGTTCGCCATGACCTGACGAAGCCGCTGACCGTCGACACGCACCTGTGTATCCGGATGAGGATTATCCAGCGTCAACGTCACCTGCCGCTCATGGCGATAGTGGCGATTCTCCTCGATGGCACTTTCCAGTAAACGCTGCAGCGGCTGCCACTGCATATCGAACGCCAGTTTACCGGCGGCTATTTTTTCGATATCCAGCAGGTCGTTGATCAAGTGGGTGAGCCGCTGACTATTTTTATGCGCGATGTTGACCATACGCATGACGGTATCCGGCACGCTGCCAAGCGCCCCGGCAGCGACCATACCCAGCGCTCCCGAAATGGACGTAAGCGGCGTACGCAGCTCATGACTCACGGTCGAGACAAACTCGTTTTTCATTTGCTCGACGCGCTTCGATTCAGAAATATCTTCGGCGATGCCCAAGTAACCGGTAATCGTGCCTTGCTGATCTTTAATAGCGGTCACCACCAGCTTGATGGGCACACGATCGCCCGCGCGGGTCAGATAGGTCCACTCGTTGACATCGCGCTTTTCCAGGGCAGCCCGGTGGGTAAACACCTCCAAGGGCATCAAGGTATGGCCTGCACTCTGGCTCAGTTCGAGGAGCCGCTGTTCGACTTCATCGGCATCGTGAAACAGCATAGGAGTTTGCACTCCGATGACCTCGCTCGCCTGATATCCCAAAAGGTCTTCAGCACCTTTGTTGAACAGCTTGATCACTCCCTGGGTATCCATGGCGATAATGGTAAAATCCACGGCAGCATCGAGCACCGAGCTCAGCAAATCATTGCTACTGGCGAGTGCTCTGGTGCGTTGATCGACCTCGCGCTCTAAATTGCTCTGCGTATGGCGAAGGCGTTTGAACGCATCGCTGAGCTCCGCGCTCATCGCACCCAATAAATTAGAAAGCTGCTGGAACTCGACGATGCGACTGTCGGGAAGTTTGGGCGTTTTGCCTTTGGCAATCGAATCGCTCAGCGTCCGCCCTTTTTTGCCGAGACGGGTTAGCGGCTGAGTAATCATACGGCTCAAGAGTTCAGCCGCCACGATGCCAAAGATCAATACTGCCGCTAACATGGCAAACAAAACGGTCCGATAAGCTTCCATGGCACGCACGGTAGGCAGTGCCGGCGTCTCTAACAAGATGTGATCGACACCTCCTACGCCGCGGGCAGGTAACTGTAGTGTATAAAACCCCTGAGAAAAGCGAACGGCCGGGGTATCCAAATTGCCTGGAAGCCACATACGCATGCGCTCGTCTAGATCGATGAGTTCATCTCCAGATGCCAGCGTTAGTGAGTTGAGATGACCTACCTGTGCCAGCAGCTCACCCTCTGCATCGATTAGTCCAATATTGACGTTGCTATCTGCCCTTACTCGACCAATATGGTAAACGAAACGCTGATCGGCTCCGGGTTCCGACAAACGCCCCACCAGCTCGTTGCCCATGGCATTGAGCGTTTGGTTGACAAAGTTTTCTTGCCCCTGACGCATGGCATGGCCTTCGTACAGAATCAGCGGAATACCCGTCATCAATGTGACCGACAATAGGGCACAAAACAGCAGATGTTTGAGCCTTAATAAAGCCCCTGCCGTCGGCAGCCAAGACCGTTGAGATAGCCCACAAATAATAATGATCGCGCTAGCGATGACCGCGTTGAAAACACCGTTGATGGCTTGTTTTAAATACACCAGCAGCGTTAGCTCTTGGCTCCATCCTAACCACAAAGGCAATAATAGAAAGTCGATCGGGGCGGCGATCGCCGTCCAAAAGATCAGTGCAGCAATGATCAAGTTTTTGACTTTATGGTGGTAAAGCCAAGAGACCACGAGCGCCTCTAGGATGAACACCATGACGGTGACGGGGTTTTCCCAAAAGACGTAAGTGTAAACGCCTGAGGTGACCCCAATCAGTACCGCTGGCCATGTACCCAGCCAAGCAACGGCCAGCATGACAGCCACCGAGCCAAATACGAAATGAACGTTAAACAGTACCGAAAGCTGTAGCATATTGCCCGCCACGCCAGCGACGAGCAGACACGCAAACAGAATACCTAGGTACCAAGGAGCCCCATTGAAGCGTCCGATTCGTTCAATGCCGAACACGCGTAGGCACCTCCGCATAAGGGAAAGTTATGTAAAACGTACTGCCTTCTCCCTCTGTGGATTGAAAACCGATAGTGCCCCCCATTTGTTCGGTCATCGCCTTACTGATTGACAGTCCCAAACCCGTTCCTCCTTTAACGCGTCGATCACTCGCATCTGCTTGCGAAAATTTTTGGAAAATCCGTTCCCTAAACGCCTCAGGTATTCCGCATCCGCTATCCTTTACGTTGATGCGTATCTCTTTATCAAACTCGTCACAATATATAACGACGTCACTGTTAAGCCGAGAGAACTTTGCAGCATTAGAGAGTAAGTTGGCCATGACCTGCTGAAAGCGCAATACATCGACGTTAATAAAACGGTCTCTCGATAGCGTTTCCAACCGTAAAGCAACGCCATGCTGGTCGGCATAAGGCTGGTTTTCAAGTAGCGCAGCCTTGAGCAGTTCTCCTAGGTCTCTTGGCTGGCAAATAACATTGAGCTGCCCCGCCAAGAGTTTTTCGATATCCAAAAGATCATTGATCAACAGAGACAGCCGCTCGCCGTTTTTCAATGCCATGGAGAGCATCTTGTGGGTGCTCTCGGGTAGCTCTCCAGTGGCACCGCCCAGCACTAGCTTCAACCCGCCGACCATGGCCGTGAGTGGGGTACGAAGTTCATGGCTCACCGTGGAAACGAACTCGCTCTTCAGTGCATCGACTCGCTGCCGATCTAACGCCGAGCCAATCCAACGGCTCAATAGCTTGATGAAGAGTGTGTCGGTTTCAGCAAAACGGTGCTGGCGAGGATCGGCGGAAGAGAAGCTCACCGTTCCAAAGAGCTGATCACCCAGTTGAATCGACGATCCCATATACGCTTTGAGGCCGAAGGTGTCGTAACACGGATGATGCCTAAGATCGCTCTCGGTCGTATCGTGAACGGCTAATAGACCGCTGGTTTTTAGCGTCATGTCACAGTAGGTATTGGCCAAGGGCAAGCACTGGCCGGCCGCCAGCGTGACATCCTTCGGCGCCGTGACGGCGACGACTTCGAATACCCCTCTATGGATACGGCTAATGATGCCAATTTGAAGATTGAGATAGCGACAGCCCAACGCCAACGCTTCCTGAAATTGCCGATCGATACCTAAATGATTAGAGGTGCTGATATCGTTAAGTGCGGCTAATGCGTCCACCAGTGAACGCTGGCGAGATTCATCGTCAGCCAACTGTCGTTTAACGTCGTTGACCCTGGTAAGCTCATTTTCCAGCCCAATTCGATTGATTTCATCTTCTACGCACGCCGCCAAGTCGGTCAACACCTGACGCTGGGAAGGGCTCAAACGGCGCGGCTCGGGGTGGATGATACACAAGGTGCCTACTCGAAAGCCGTTGGCAGTGGTCAGCGGCACGCCTGCATAGAAGCGAATGCCGCGACGGGCGGTGACCAGCACATTGTCAGCAAAGCGGGAATCTTGGCTTGCATCTTCTATCTCGAAGATGCTCTCTCCTTGAATGGCGTGCGCGCAAAAAGACTCCTTTCTGCAGGTCTGCGTCAGCGAAATGCCCTGACGTGACTTGAACCACTGGCGCTCCTCATCGACCAATGACACTAACGCAATGTCCACGTCAAAAATGGAAGTAGCCAATCGGGTGATCCGATCGAAGCGCTCCTCTGGCGGAGTATCCAAAATGGCTAAACTATGTAACGCCAGCAGCCGCGCTCGTTCACTCTCCACCATGACAGAAACCTCAAAGGTGTCTAACCGCCAATATTATCCATCGGGCATAGCGCCGCTAAGATCGTTTAGTTACTGTCAATGTATGCCTTAATGTGGGTGCTGTCGCTGGCTGTATCGATATTTTACATTTGCACTACTCGCAGCCGATTACGACTCATTCACTTTGGAAACGCACTCATGACCTCACCCTGCACCTACTACGTTACCGGTGGCGCCCAAGGCATCGGTCTGGGCATTGCCCATACTCTCTTGGCCGAGGGACACCGTGTCGTCATTACCGATATTGATGGCGAAGCCCTCGACGCCGCTGCGCAAAGGCTGCCTCATCCGTCGCAACTGCTGACTCTCACAGCGGATGTCAGCGATGAAGCCCAGGTGATGGCTAGCCTCGAAAAAAGCGTCACCCACTTTGGCCGCCTGAACGGTATCGTACATAACGCCGGCATTGCCGACCCTTTTCATGGCCCGGTGGAGCAGCTTTCGCTAGAGACATGGCAGGCCTACTTGAACACCAATCTCACCGGTGCCTTTTTGTGTGCCAAACATGGTGCTGCCTACTTACGTCCTCACGGCGGCAGCATGGTGTTGATGGCCTCGTCACGCGCCATCCAATCCGAGCCGGACACTGAAGCCTACGCCGCCAGCAAAGGCGGCATCGTAGCCTTGACGCATGCGCTGGCGGTCAGCCTGGGGCCTGATATTCGCGTCAACGCTATCAGCCCCGGCTGGATCGAAGTGGGCGACTGGCAAAAACCCAGCCGACAGCAGTCGGTGGAGCACCGGGATATCGATCGCGAACAACACCCGGCCGGCCGCGTGGGCACCCCCGAAGACATCGCTTCACTCACTCACTTTCTGCTCTCTAAAGAGTCTGGTTTTATTACCGGCCAGAATTTCGTCGTCGACGGCGGCATGACACGCAAAATGATCTATGCCGAATAGCGGCCTGCGCGCGACGTTACCGCATCAAAAAAGGCCATCGAAGGATGGCCTTTACATGGCAACTCCACGTTGGTTTATGGCGTGACGATGATTTTGACTTGCGCCTTATCGTTCAACAGCGCCTCGAAGCCCTCCTCCACGATATCCGCCAGCGGAATGCGTTGAGTGACCATATCCTCGGCGCGGAAGTAGCCCCGCTGCATCAATGCCATCACCGCTGGGTACACATGGCGATAGGCAATAATGCCTTTCATGGTGCGCTCTTTGATCACCAAGTCATTAGGCTGAAAACTGGCCTCTGACTCCCAAATACTCACCACCACCACTTCGCCGCCCTCGTGGGTGCTGTGCAGCGCTTGATTTAGCACGGCGGGAATGCCGGTCACTTCGAAGGCCACATCCACCCCGCCGCCGCTCAAAGCGTGCAGTTTTTCCACCGCGTTTTCTTGCTGTGGGTCGACGACCATGGCGCCCAGCACTTCGGCTTTGGCTTTACGAGAAGGCGCGACTTCCACCGCATAAATCTGTGCAGCCCCGGCAGCTTTGAGCGCTTCGATGGTCATTAAGCCAATCGGCCCAGCACCAAATACCACGGCGCTATCCCCAGCTTTGAGGCTGCTCTGGCGCACTGCATGTAGCGCAACCGCCGCAGGCTCGACCAGCGCCCCCTGCTCGAAGCTAAGGTCATCCGGCAGTTTGTGCACCATATGCTCACCCATCACGGTGAACTCAGAGAATCCGCCGCCACCGCCGGAAAGGCCGTGAAAGCCGAGTAGCGGCGTCAGGTTGTAGCGCTCCATCTGATAAGCGCCATCTTTATTAGGCGAGAGGATCGGCTCAATGGCCACACGGTCGCCTACCTTCACCCGAGTCACTTTCTCACCAACCTCGACCACTTCGCCGGCAAACTCATGGCCCATGATGATCGGTGCCTGCTCGCCGCTGATCGGATGCGGTTTGCCTACCGGAATAAAAATCGGCCCGGCGGCGTATTCGTGTAAATCGCTGCCGCAAATTCCGCAGGCGGCCACTTTCACTTTTACCGCGTGTGGGTCATCGATGGTCGGCACCGGCACCTGTTCGACGCGCAAATCTTTCGCCGCATACCACACCGCGGCCTGCATCTGTGATTGATCCGTTGACTGGCTCATAGGTTGCCCTTTCTGTTAAGACACATGGCTTTTAAGACACATGGTGAACCGGCTGCAGCCCATAGACGGGGGTATCTAGTCCTTCCATACGCGCCTTCAACTGCAGCGCCAAATAGTGAGAGTAGTGCCGGGACTGGTGCAGGTTGCCACCGTGGAACCACAGCGCCTCTTGTTGGGTGGGCTTCCACATATTGCGCAGCTCCCCTTCCCACGGGCCGGGGTCTTTGGTGGTGTCAGAGCCCAATCCCCAACATTTGCCCACCTTGTCCGCTACCTCTTGAGAAATCAGTCGAGCCGCCCACCCATTCATCGACCCATAGCCGGTGGCGTAGACGATCAGATCAGCGTCCAATTCGCTGCCGTCGGTGAGCGTGATCGAGCGCGGATTGATCCGCTCGATACCCACACCGCTGCGCAGCTTGATATCGCCATTGGCGACCAGATCGCAGGCCCCCACATCGATGTAATAGCCCGAGCCACGGCGCAGGTACTTCAAAAACAGGCCAGACTCATCGTCACCGAAGTCGAGCATGAAGCCCGCGTCTTCGAGCTTTTGGTAAAATTCAGCATCACGCCGTTTAATGGCATCGAACGCCGGACGTTGAAAATCGGGCAACACCTTGTAAGGAATCGAGGCAAACAGTAGGTCTGCTTTTTCGTGGGTCAACCCGCCCGCGACGGCCTCCTCCGAGTAAAGCGGCCCCAGCACTTCTTCCATCAATGAGTCCGACTTGACGATATGGGTCGAGGAGCGCTGAAGCATGGTGACATCGGCATCATGCTCCCAGAGCGCGGCAGCAATATCGTGAGCCGAGTTATTCGAGCCCACGATCACGCATTTTTTACCGGCGTAGGCATCTGGCCCTGGGTGCTGGCTGGAGTGCTGCTGCTCGCCCTCGAAGCTCTCCGAGCCTGCAAACTTGGGCACGTTGGGCATCCCCGACATCCCGGTAGCCATCACCAGCTGTTTCGGACGTAGCGTGATCTCTTCGCCATTGCGCTTCACGTTCACGATCCACTCACCTGCGGCGTCATCGAAGCGTGCATTCTGACACTCAGTGGAACTCCAATAATTGAGCTCCATCACTTTCGTGTACATTTCCAGCCAATCGCCCACTTTGTCTTTCGGGGCAAACACCGGCCAGTTTTCTGGGAAGGGGATGTAAGGCAGGTGGTCGTACCATACCGGGTCGTGCAAGCAGAGAGATTTATAGCGCTTGCGCCAAGAGTCCCCCGCGCGCTCGTTGCGCTCGATGATGATCGTGGGCACGCCCATCTGTTTCAGCCGCGCCCCCAAGCCAATACCGCCCTGGCCACCACCAATGATCACGCAGTAGGGCTGGCGCGTGTAACCAAGCTCGGCTTCCTCACGTTCACGGGCTTCCAGCCAGGTTTCACGCTGTTTGTTGGCACCATGTTCGGCCCCTTTGGGGCGATGGTGATTGCGCGGTTCGGGGAAGTCGTTCAACGCCTGCATGGTAGTGAGCAGTGTCCAACACTTGCCGTTCTTCAAACGCAGGTAGCCTTTGCCGCTGGCAATGGCCGTTTTGAACGTGAACCACGCCTCGATGGTATCGCCGTTTTCGCTGGCCTCCCCATCGAGCTGCCACTGAGAAGGCCGCGTGCGGGCCAGCGTGGCATCGAGCATGGCCTGGATTTCCTCCTTGCCTTCGCACGTTTTTAGATTCCAGGTAAACGCCAGAAAGTCGCGCCAGTAGCACTCGTCGTTGAATAGCGTCAGCACGCGCTGACTATCCCGTGCCTGCAGCGCTTCATCAAACTCATGCAGCCATGCGTTGACGGTGCTGGTAGCGCTGGATGGGGTACTTACCTCTGTGTGAGTCATCGCGGGTACTCCAAGGTCGTTGTTATTGTTGAACTGTCGATAAGACACACAACCCTAAGCACCCGCCGTGCCAAATGCGCAAAAAAGGCAATAAGCGATTGAAAAATATAAGCAATCAAGCATCTTATTATCACTATAAAAAGCGCAAACCGCGTACACCTGTCACGCCTTGTGTACGGCCAACGTTACAGGTGTAACGCACGACTAACGGCGTAACACCGCCTCGTTGACACCCACTACAAAGCGCATAGTCTGGAGGTACAACAATAATTCTGTATGGATTCGCCATGCCGACGCCATCACTACCACCGACACGCTTGGCCTCCGTGCAGCGCCAGCATATCGAGCACATCTTCCAGCTCGGTGAAGGCGTGGACGCACCGCAGCTACCGACGCAGGCCACCATCCGCCGCTCTTGGCTGCGCTGTCTGAACGAATACCGGCTCGACCCTACGCAACCACGCCCTGCCCGGGTGGTGCCCCAGCAAACCCTGATCGAACACCGGGAATCCGTCGATGAGCTGCTGCACGTTGCCCGCGCCGGGGTCGAGCAGCTATACGGGCAAATCGCCCAGCTCGGCTACGTGCTGCTGCTTACCGACCACCGCGGCATTACCGTGGAGTTTCGCGGCAACCCCCATCAAGACCAGCAGCTGCGCAAAGCGGGCCTCTATTTAGGGGCGGATTGGGACGAGCGCTTTGCGGGCACCTGCGCGGTCGGCACTTGCCTACACGACCGCCAAGCGATCATTTGCCACCGTCAGGAGCACTTCGACGCCACGCATATTTCGCTTACCTGCACCGCCGCCCCCATCGCCGACCCGCAAGGCAACGTCATGGCCGTGCTGGATATCTCCGCGCTGCAGTCGCCTGCCCAGCATGAGAGCCAGAACTTTAGCCTCTCGCTGGTGACGCTCTACGCCCGCATGATTGAAGACGCCTACTTCCTGCAGCGCTACCGCGACTGCTTGATGGTTCGCCTGGATACCTCGCGAGAGTTCGTCCATGTGAATGGCCGGGGGCTGATCGCGATAGAAGAGAACGGCCAAGTGATTGCCGCCAACGCCGTGGGCCGCGAATTGATAGCGGACCACCAGCGCCGCTGGCCGCCGTGGTCTGCCCAACACGCGCCCATGCTCAGCGAGCTTTTCGAGTGCGAGATTGCCGATGTACTCAGCATCAACAGCGCCACCGACGACCAGCTCCGGGCGTTTCGCGCCCGCGCCAGCAATGTCATCTATTTTATTAGTCTGCTAGAGCCGCGTAGGCCGCGGATCGTATCCCACGACAAGCCCGCGTCCTCCCTGCCAACACCATTAGAACGACTGGGCGCCGACGACCCGGCCATACGTAAGCTGCAAAAATTGGCTGAGCGGCTGCGCAACGAAGCCAATGTCAACGTGTTGATTAGTGGGGAGACCGGCACCGGCAAAGAGGTGGTTGCCCGCGCGCTGCACGACAGCGGCAACCGCGCCAAAGGCCCGTTTATTGCGGTAAACTGCGCGGCGATTCCCGAATCGTTGATCGAGAGCGAACTGTTCGGCTATGAACCCGGCGCGTTTACCGGCGGGCGGGCAAAAGGCATGCGCGGGCTGATCCCCCAGGCCCACGGCGGCACGCTGTTTCTAGACGAGATCGGCGATATGCCGCTGCCGCTGCAAACCCGCCTGCTGCGGGTGCTTGCCGAGCGGGAAGTGGTGCCGCTCGGCGCCAACAAACCGGAAAAAATCGACATCCGCGTGATTACCGCCACCCACCGCCATATCGATACCATGATCGAGCGGGGGGAGTTTCGGGAAGACCTCTATTACCGCTTGAACGGCGCCCAACTCAGCCTGCCACCGCTGCGCGAACGCGCCGACAAGCTCTACGTGATTCGCCAAGTCTTTAGCGATGTGGTCAACGAGCGCGGCGCAAGCTCAGCGCCAAGGCTGCGGGCCGATGCCATCAGCGCCCTGCTCGCCTACGCTTGGCCCGGCAATGTTCGTCAGCTCAAAAACGCGCTGGCGTTTGCGCTCGCCACCGCCGAGAGCGACGAAATCACCGTTTACGACCTGCCCGAACAGTGCCTCAGCCAGCGCATTACCCGCACACCAGCCATCACCGCGCCTGAAAGCGAGGCTTCCGACCGCCAACTCCTCAGGCAGCTGCAGCAACACCAATGGAACATCAGTGCCGTGGCCCGCGAGTTAGGAATTTCACGACCAACGGTGTATCGGCAAATGGCACGCCAAGGCATCGTACCGCCGAACAAGGCCTGACAGCGGACGACGCTTGGCCTGGGCACCCACCCTCACGTACACTTGTTTGAATCTAATACTCATCACGCTTTCGACAAGCCGAGGCCCACTATGGCGTTTGACTCCACCTCTTCGTATATCGCTACCCACGCGCTCAAGCAAGCGGTGAATGCTGCCGTGGTGCTCGAACGTCCGCTGCTCATCAAAGGCGAGCCCGGCACCGGCAAGACGCTCCTGGCCGAAGAGCTGGCCGACTCTCTCGGCACCCAGCTGATCACTTGGCACATCAAATCCAGCACCAAAGCCGCTCAGGGGCTTTACGAGTACGATGCAGTGAGCCGCCTGCGCGATTCCCAATTGGGTGTAGAGGGCGTCGAGAACGTCGCTAACTACATCAAGCCCGGCAAACTGTGGGAAGCCTTTAGCGCCGATGAGCGGGTAGTCCTGCTGATCGATGAGATCGACAAAGCAGACATCGAATTCCCCAACGACCTGCTCCAAGAGCTGGATCGCATGGAGTTTCATGTTTACGAAACCGGCGAAACCATCCGCGCCGAAAAGCGCCCCATCATCGTCATCACCTCCAACAACGAAAAAGAGCTGCCGGATGCCTTTTTGCGCCGCTGCTTTTTTCACTACATCGAGTTCCCCGATCGCGAAACCATGCAGGCCATCGTCGATGTTCACTTTCCCGACATTGCTCCGAAACTGGTCAGCGAGGCGCTGGAAGTCTTCTTTGACCTGCGCAGCGCACCTGGCCTCAAGAAGAAGCCCTCCACCTCAGAGCTGGTCGATTGGCTCAAACTGCTGATGGCCGACGAGCTAGCCCAGGAAGCGCTCTACCATCGTGACCCCGCCAAGGCACTACCGCCCATGGCTGGTGCGCTGGTCAAAAACGAGCAGGATACCCACCTGTTGGAACGCTTGGCGTTCATGATGCGTCGCCAAAAGAGCAGCGGGCGCTAAGCCATGTTCATAGGCTTGTTCGAAACCCTCAAACGCGCGGGTGTCCCCGTTTCACTGCGGGAGCTGTTGGACCTTCACGCCGTGGTCGAGCGCGGCGTGGTACTTGCCGATATGGAGGCGTTTTACCAGGTAGCGCGCACGGTCATGGTCAAAGACGAGCGCCACTTCGACCGTTTCGATCGTGCCTTTGCCGCCTGGTTTAAAGGCATCGAAGACATGGACGCCGCCATCGAAGCGCTGATCCCCGAGGAGTGGCTGCGCCGCGAATTCGAGAAACAGCTCACCGACGAGGAGAAGGCCAAGATCGAATCGCTAGGCGGGCTCGAAGAGCTCATCGAGACGTTCAAAAAACGTTTGGAGGAGCAGAAAGAGCGCCACGCAGGCGGCAATAAATGGATTGGTACCGGCGGCACCAGCCCATTTGGCGCATACGGCTACAACCCGGAAGGCATTCGCATCGGGCAAGACGGCTCCCGCCATCGCCGCGCCACCAAGGTGTGGGACGAACGGCGCTTTCGGGATTACGACGACTCGCTGGAGTTGGGCATCCGTAACATCAAAATGGCGCTTCGGCGACTGAGAAAGTTCGCCCGCCAAGGCGCGCGGGACGAGTTCGACGTCAGTGGCACCATCCGAGAAACCGCACGTGATGCCGGGCTACTCAATATTCAGATGCGACCAGAACGCCACAATGCGGTCAAGGTGCTGCTGTTTCTGGACGTCGGCGGCTCCATGGATGACCACATTCGCGTCTGCGAAGAGCTATTCTCGGCGGCACGCTCGGAGTTCAAGCACCTGGAGCACTACTATTTCCATAACTGCCTGTATGAAGGCGTATGGCGCAACAATCTGCGTCGGGGCAACGAGCGCATTCCGACCATGGACGTGCTGCATACCTACGGCGCGGACTATCAAGTCGTCATCGTCGGTGATGCGGCCATGTCGCCTTATGAGGTCACCCATCCTGGCGGTAGCGTCGAACATTTCAATGACGAAGCCGGCGGCGTGTGGCTCAAACGCTTGACCGAGAAATTCCCCCGTTTAGCCTGGCTTAACCCAATGCCTCCCCGCGCTTGGGAATACACCTACTCGACCACGCTCATTCGCGAGCTCATCGACGACCGTATGTATCCGATGACGCTGGAAGGGCTGGAAACTGCCATGCGCGAGCTCGCCAAATAGCCTCGCACTGCCTAGAACAGCAACGAAAACGGCGCACCCAATGGGTGCGCCGTTGCGCATATTGAAACGCCTGAATGGCTAAGCCATACGCGTCATGATGCTGTGGTGGGTCAGTTTGCGGTGCAAAACCGCCATCGCTACATGGCCTACCACCAGGGCGAATAGCGCCCACCCCAGCTCGCCGTGTAACAAACCGCCTAAGTCAGTCATCCATTCGATGCGCTCACCGCCGCCCGACATGAGAGACAGCCCAAATACATCCAGCGCACGACCCGAGCCGTACTGGCGAATAAGCGCAATCGCTGGCACCACGATCATCAATCCATAAAGCGCCACGTGTCCAAGCTTCGCCATTACGCTCACCGCGGGCGGACGCCGTGACGCATTCATCATCGCCCAAACAGCGCGTACCACAACGAGCGCCATCAACAAGACACCCACTTGGCTATGGCCCCCCCACAGAAAGCCCTCAATCGCCGTATTTTCCAGCCATACCCTGGCAGCGGCACTGCTAAACTGCCACACGAACAGCAGCGCCATTCCCCAGTGCAATGCCCGACTCACCAACCCGTAACGCGAAGAGCTGTCCATCACTGCTAGCGCCATCTATTGTTCCTCTTAACAAACGTTGAACCATGGCACTATCTTACCCAGCACAGCTCACCAGATCATGACAACAGCATGGAAATTGGTTGCAAAAAAAGGAACACGACGTTGCCCTAGAGCGACACGGGAACGCGATTCAACCCAGCTAAAAAGGCCTCTTTGGCTTGGGCGAACGCCACGGGATCGTGTTTGAAGCGGCGCAAAATCAGCGCCTCATCCAGCGCTAACGTAGGCGATAGCGTCTCAATGCTGTTAGCAGGGTGGCGAGTCGACAGACCGATATGCTGGCCATTTTCCGCTTCTAACCAGCGTTTGAAGCCGCACTGTTGAAAGAACGTTTTAGCTTTTTCATCCTGCGTATCGATGCGCAGCGGAGCCTTCAGACTGAGCTCGCTCAGCAAACGAGCTTTTGCACCTTTTGCAAACTCGCAGGCGTGAGTCACGGTCATGCCCTCGCCCGCTTCATCCAGCACCAATAGCGCCAGCGCTAAAGGGTGTCCTTCGCCATCAACCCCTGCCAACAACCGCGCGCCTTCTTGGGCAAACAGTACATTTTTGGTGCCGGTAAAGATCACCAACGGCGTCAAGCCTGCCTGCTGGCCATACACCTCGGCGCATAGCTTGGCCAAACACGCATCGCGCGGCTCACTCTGACTTACATGGACTACCTTCATGACGCTCTCTCGTTACGTTCGTTCACCCCGCCATGTTTCGTAGCGACAAGCGCTGACGGGTTATGAAAGCCCGCCAGCGTAGAGCAAAGCACGAGGAGACACCAGCCTGTTGTCGATGGAACCCTCTTGATCTAGGGGAGTCGCATTGAAGGCAAGGCGTTTTTTATTGCCAAGGAGAGCATATGACCCAGTTCATCAACGACCCGACCCTGCCAAAGCCGGATTTTCCTGGCAGCCACATGGTAGTTGACGACCACTACATGTTTATTTCTGGCCTCACGGTGGCCGATCTTTCTAACGGAGAGGCGGCGCGGGGCGATATCAAAGAGGAGGCTCGCCTAGTTCTGCGTGAACTAGCCCGCATGCTCGAACAAGAGGGTGGCAGCCTTGATGACGTAGTGCGCGCTGACGTGCACTTAGCGGATCTTAAGCAAATCAGCGCGTTTGACAGCATCTATGCGGATTTTTTCGAACCTGGTCGCTATCCAGCGCGGACCTGCACCGAATCCCCGCATATCTGCGGTGGCAGTTTGGTAGAAATCACGTTGATGGCCAAACGCCCCAACTAATATTCAGCACCACATTTTCATGTTTCCAACGCACAAAAAGCCAATTAAATGGCTTTTTGTGCGTCTACTTCTCAAGGGTGGTGTTACAGGCCCGCCAGCATGCCCGTTGGATAGTTAAGCGTCAGCATATGCGCCATTCCCATCAAGAAGAGCGTTACGCCTGCCGCTAACCCAACAGCAGCCACTGGCTTCATACGCGCGACGACCAATAAGAACCCAAGACAAAAGATCGCTGCAGCAAATAGAAAACCGAGCACCATCACGCCCCCAATCAACGCAAAGAAACCCGCGACCCAAAGCAGCTGTTGGCTCAGCGTTTGAGTTTGCCACTTCATTGGCTTAATGACCGTTCTCACGATCTCCAAAACACAGGCCGCCACAATGATGGCGATCGCCAGTCGGGGCATAATGCCTCCCAGCATGGAAAGATCAGCGAACGTCGACCACATGTAGGCGGCACCGGCTAGTAGACTAGCCAGCAGCACCACGTCGATGGCGCCCAGCGACAGCGGCTCTGCTGACTCTAGAGGCGTATGCGGTGTGGTCGCCTTTCGTTGATGCTGGGCATGCAGGTAGCTGCGTAATGGGGGAATCACCAACGAGGCGGCAATCAGCGCGCCGATGATCAACACACCGGGCCGCATGAAGGCGTCAGCCCCCTGGAACTGGGCAGCCTGATAAAAGTACGCTTCGGCACCGGGCGCAAGCACGAAGCCAATCAGGAAGGCCGGGCGTGACCAGTTGGCCTGCTTGAACAGCACGCCAAACGCACCGATGACACCAAGTGCGAACAGGTCCCCCAGCGAGCGCGTGGCTTGATACGCTGCAAAGAGAATCAAGATAGTGATCAAGGGCGCTAAAATCACGAACGGCACCCGTGTCAGGCTGGCCACCGGACGCGCCAGTCCCAAGCAGAGCGCAGCGCCGAGGATGTTCGCCAGGGCCAACGACCAGATGATGGTGTACGTCAGGTCCAAATTGGTTTCCAGCATGCTCACACCGGGCTGCAGACCGAGTAGCAGCAAGCCGCCCAGGAACACCGCCGCCGTCCCCGAACCGGGAATACCAAACAGCAGAGTGGGCACCATCGCTCCACAGGCACAGGCGTTATTCGCCGATTCCGGCGCAATCACACCGCGAATGTCGCCTTTACCGAACTGTGTTTTATCCTTGGCGCTCTGCACCGCGTGGCCGTAGGTGAGCCAATCGACCACCGAGCCCGCCAAGCCGGGAATCGTGCCCATCAAACTGCCAATACCCGCACAGCGAGCGACGAGTCCAGGGCGTTTGGCGACGTCCCTGACGCCCTCTTTCCACCCCTTGCCCAGCTGGCACGGCTGCTCGGCAATCGCGCCGCGCTTCACCAGCAGATCAATGATTTCGGGCAGTGCGAAAATACCCAACCCCACGACGACGAGCGGCAGACCGTCGTAGAGGTAGTCGATCTCGAACGGCAAGCGGAACTCCCCCGTGGCGGGGGCCATGCCGATGGTGCCCACCAGCAACCCCACTCCGCAGGCCGCAATGCCCTTGAAGACATCCTTGCCAGACAGCACCGCGACCATCGAGAGCCCCAGCAGCGTCAACATGAACAGCTCAGAGGAGGAGAACGACAGCACGACCGGCCGAGCAATCAGGATAAAGGCCGTCAACACCACCGCGCCCAGCAGGCCACCAATCATCGACGAAAGAAACGCGCTGGAGAGCGCCCGCGCCGCCTGCCCTTTTTTAGCCAGGGCAAAGCCGTCCACCACGGTGGCCTGCGACGCGCTAGAGCCTGGTATGCCAAGCAGTACAGAGGCAAAGGTGTCGCCCGTGGGAATGACCGCCACCAGGCCCATGAGCATACCAAGAGCCACAGACGGCTCCATGCCATAGAGGAACGGCAATAGCAGCGACATTCCGGCAATGCCACCAAGCCCGGGAATGATGCCCACGATTAACCCAATCAGGACACCCACCACCATGTACAGCATATGGGGAACAGTAAACAACTGTCCCAAACTGGAGAATAAGACATCGAACATTGTCGTGGCTCTTGTGTTATTGAGTGTGAAGGAGCCGAAAGGCACTGCTTCGGCAGTGCCTTTGATGAACCAGCGTGTTAAATCCGGGCACCGTGCTGTTCGAGCAGCCACTCGACGAGCCACTGGCGCGTGTCGTCATCCAGCGACATGGCATCTTGCAAGTGCTGCTCGACGACCTCGCCGACCACCGGCGTATAGGGGCCTAGCTGAGCCATGGCGGCTTCTTTGAACGTTTCGGTGTCCACGAAGCGGCGCGCCGCGTCGCGATACTCTTGGATGAGCGCCTCAGGGGCGTCCTTGGGCAGTAGAATCAGCTTTTGCAGCGTGAATCCTGAAGCGAAGAACTTGCGATACGCCTCGGCGGCAGGGCCGTTTGGGGCTTCCCCATGCAGGTTTTCATACACCTCGTTGAAGGTCGGCAAATCAGGGAAGGCTGGATCACGAACGACCTGGCCACTGTCGTCGAGCACCCCAAGGGAAAACAGCGGAACCGCTCTTCCGCTCTCGACCAGCGGCGCTACGCTACTGAAATACGCCGAGGTGGTTTGAAAATCGATATCGGCTTCACCGCGCTCGAACGCTAGCCGCCCTTCGCCACGGCTGCGCATGCCCGACACGGCCTGCACGTCGACCCCTAACAAGTCCAGCGCAATCAAGACGGGCAGCTCCAATCCGGTATGGCTCTGCACGGCAAATTTGACGCGCTGCTCGGTTACGGCCTGGAGCACATCCTCGGCGGTATCACCGAGGTTAGGCTGGGCATACACTACGCCACCGGTGGGTGTGGCCAGAATCGGCGTCCAGTCGTCGTAGTCATAGCGCACACGGCGATCTTGCAGCATGGCCGGATACTGGGTGGACGCCGAGGTGCCTATCCATTGGCTGCCATCCGAATCGGCCCGCATCGCGAACAAGTTGCTACCATTGATAGAGCCGCCGCCGGGCACGTTATCAATCACCAGTGTCGGGTTGCCTTGAATATGGTCGCTCATCCAGGTGGTGAAAAAACGCGCCCATACGTCGGTTCCTCCGCCTACACCAAAGGGAATGGTCCAGTGGATGGTGTCAGGCACGTTCACATTGTCCGCTTGAGCACTCACACTGATAGCGCCAAGCGTGGAACAAGCAACGACCAGTAGCGCTTTCTTGAATGTCTTTAGCGGAGTGTTTTTCAGGGTGGTCATGGCGATACTCCTGTTATTGATTATTGTCGGTTCATTATAAAGGTCAGGTTATTCAATCAATGGTTTCGGTGGCGTAATGCCCCACTTCCTGGGGAGGGGTTGCGTAAAAAATTTGCCCGCTCATAATTTTGCGAGCCGTTCGAATGAGTGACACCCGCGCTAGGTCAAACGCATTCTGCTGGCGATACTCTGCCGTTAACTCAATAGCACCAGAAGGATGCTCCAATATTATGTGTGAGAGCAGTTGCCCAGCGGAAAGCTTCTCAGTGCCCAGAGCCATATGATGGGCCACCGAGCCGGGCACGTTAATCGCGGCCACCACCGCCATCGCCCCTGTCACGGCAATCGCCTTATGACAGCGGTGCGGTACGAAGTAGCGCACGTTCAGCGTATGCGAGGCTGCTTGTGCCGCTGAAATCAGCACCACCTTGGGCAGTACGCTCTGGCTCACATCCCCCATGCCCATCCGACGCCCTGCTTCACGGCGCAAGTGCTCTAAGCGACTTAATAAAGCAGAATTATTGTCCAGCTCCCCAGGTGACTCGTAGCCGGTCAATCCCACCGACTCAGCGCGCAGCAGCATAATGGGGGTCGCCGCATCAATACAGCTCACCTCCACCCCATCGATCTCATCGCAGGCGTTACCGGTGGGCAAAAGCTGGCCCGTTTTACTGCCCATGATGTCTAAAAAGCTGAGCTGGATACCCGCCGCACTGCCAGGAACGCCGCTGATAGTTACGCTGCCTTCGTACTGCACCTGCTTGCCCGGAGTGGGCACATGGCACTCGATCAGCCGCTGAGTGTTCAGGTTATGCACCCTCACCACGGTGGTACCGTCCTGGGGTTCCACCAGCCCGGTTTCGATAGCATAAGGCCCCACCGCAGAGAGCATGTTGCCGCAGTTCGGGTTGAAGTCGACACGCTTGTTGACTACGTCTACTTGAGCAAATAGATAGTCGACGTCGGCATCCGGGTGCGATGAGCGCTCCACAATGGCGACTTTGCTGGTGAGCGGGTCACCGCCCCCAATCCCATCGATCTGTAGCGCATGGCCGGAGCCCATCAAGCTAAGCAGAATATCGGCCTGCTGGGCCTGATCACTGGGCAGGTCTTTCATGCGAATAAAGGGACCTCGTGAGGTGCCGCCCCGCATAATGACACAAGGAATGCTGTTCATATCGCTCCGCCATAGTTCGCGATGACTGTATGAACGGAGCATGTCAGCCAATATTTAATGTCTCAAATGCAAATATAGATTGCTATAAATCCATTTTTTGCATTAATGTGTATTGGTTATCAAACCACCGCTTTAGCGCAAGAATCCCATGCTTCACAGACTCGAATTTCTTGACCTTCAGGCCTTCATTTTGGTCGCTGAATTGGGCACCTTTCATGAGGCGGCTCAGCGCCTGCATTTGTCGCAGCCTGCGCTGACGCGGCGTATCCAAAAACTCGAAGAACTCCTTGAAGTTGAACTACTTGAGCGAACCACACGGCGGACTCGGCTAACGCCCATTGGGGCCGATTTTCTCCCGCGCGCTAGGCGAATGTTAGAAGAGTATGAGTCGTCGATTTTAGGCATTCGTGAGCTCGTCACGCACCAAAAAGGCACGGTGACGATTGCCTGCCTGCCCACGGCGGCCTTCTACTTTTTGCCTAGTGTCATTCGCGTGTTTAGCGAGGCGTGGCCGGGCATTCGCATCCGGATTTTGGATGTCAGCGCCAACGAGGGGTTGGAAAAAGTCATTAATGGCGAGGCGGATTTCGGTATCAATATGATCAGCGCGCAAAGCTCGGAGGTGCGCTTTACGCCGCTGCTACGAGATCCGTTTGTACTGGCACTGCGCTCGGACCATCCGCTGGCCAGCAAAAAGCAGATTGAGTGGAGCGATTTAGAGGATGTGCGGCTCATCACCGTGAGCCGCGATAGTGGCAACCGCACGCTGCTGGATAACGCGCTGTCAGCAGAGGGTATCCACCTCAACAGCTTTTACGAGGTGCAGCACCTCTCTACTTCCTTGGGGCTGGTGGAATCAGGCCTTGGCGTGGCGATTTTGCCGCGCATGACCATGCCCGGCCCCGATCACGACACGCTCTGTTCTCGCGATTTACCCGAGCCACGCATTCAGCGCTCGATTGGCTTGGTGCGCAGCAACTCACACAGCTTATCCAGCACCGCGCAGCTCTTCATTGATCTTCTGTTAGAGCACTGGGGCAAAGAGGCTATTTAGCAGTGCTTGTTAGTAGTACTTGGCGATGCAATGAGTGCCAGGATCGCGTCGATATCCAAGTGCGCTTCCAACGTATCGGCCAAGCGCTCCAGGGCCTGTTCGCGATGGGCGCTATAATCGACGCGGCCTGCCTGGGCTAGACCAAGCATGGTCAGCAGCGCTTGGCAGGCTTCAGGATGATCGAATAAGCCGTGTAGGTAAGTGCCCATTACTTGGCCGTCTTCGCTGATGGCCCCATCCAAGTGGGTGCCTAGATCGAAGAGCGGGCTACTCAAAGCCGGACCTTCGCTCACACCATTATGAATCTCATACCCCTCGACCGTTGCTTCTTCGCCCATTAGCACGCCGCTCACGTTGTGAAGCTGCTTACCCGCCACCATGCGTGTCGTCAGCGGTAACAGACCCAACCCGGCGACTTTCCCGGGCGTGCCTTCTAGCCCGTCGGGGTCATCGACGCACTCCCCCAACATTTGAAAACCGCCGCAAATGCCCAGTACTTTGCCGCCATACCGCAGGTGACGAGTCATCGCGGCGTCCCAACCTTGGCGCTTTAACCAGGCTAAGTCGCTGGCGGTGCTTTTACTGCCGGGAAGAATGATCACATCAGCGGGGGGGATGGGCTGATCAGGGCCGATAAAGCTAAGCGATACCTGCGGATGCAGGCGAAGCGGATCGAAATCGGTGTGGTTACTGATACGCGGCAGCGCGGGTACGATCACCTCAAGCGTTTGGCTCGCTTTTTCAGCCTGCACGGTGCCAATGCTGTCTTCGGCATCCAGCAGCAGCCCTTGCAGATACGGCAACGTACCCATCACTGGCTTTTGGGTACGTGCTTCCAACCACTCAAGCCCCGGCTCCAGCAGCGCAATATCACCGCGAAAACGGTTGATAATGAAGCCTTTGGTGCGAGCCTGCTCACTCTCACTCAACAGCGCCAGCGTGCCGACTAGCTGGGCAAACACGCCGCCACGGTCGATATCGCCCACTAGCAGCACCGGGCAGTCGGCGGCCTCGGCAAACCCCATGTTGGCTATATCGCCTTGGCGCAGGTTGATTTCCGCCGGGCTGCCGGCCCCTTCAGCAATGATCACATCAAAGCGGCTTTCCAGCGCCTGCCAGGCCGCCATCACGCTCTCTTTCGCGGTGCGTTTATAGGCATGGTAATCCAGCGCATCCATATGCCCATGTACCTTGCCGCGCAAAATTACCTGAGCGCCGCGGTCGGTTTCCGGCTTGAGCAGTACCGGGTTCATATCGCTATGGGGAATGACGCCCGCCGCCTGAGCCTGTAGCGCGGTGGAACGGCCTATCTCGCCGCCATCGCTGGTCACCGCGCTATTCAGCGCCATGTTTTGAGGCTTGAATGGGGCGACGGAGAAGCCGCGCCGTTTAAGAACGCGGCAAAGCCCTGCCACCACGGTACTTTTGCCTGCATCCGAGGTGGTACCTTGAATCATTAAGGTGGTCATTACGCGCCTATTACCAAGCGTAGGAGTAGTTCACCATGGCCGCCGAGTCGCTGGGCGCGTTCGCATCGTGGCCCGGCTCGCGGGTGTGCAGCAGGTTGAACTGCCACTGGCTGCGCTCGCTGGCGGCAAACCCATAGCCCAGTTCGATATCGAGCTGGCGGCCTGACGGTTCCAGTGAGGCGCTGCGCGTTTCACGCACCACGCTGCCATCCAAGCGACGCCCTACGGGCACATCGAAACTGGCCGCGGCGCTGTCGATGCGCAGCGGCTGGCGCAGCGTCAACGCCCAACGGTCGGTGCGCTCGCCTTCTCCCTGCCACTGTAGCCCCAGCGCCATTTGCTGAGCGCGCATGCCATCCACGCGAGTCAGCAAGCCACTACCTGAGGCACTGCCCTCCCCCTGTTCGAATTCGGCAAAACCGCGAAAGCCATCCATTTGGGCCTGCAGGCTAATGCCCGCAAAGCGCATGCGGTTATCATCGCCTAAACCCAATGCACCGTTGCCGTTAGCACCCAGCAGGCCCTGCTGCTCGCTCAGTTGGCCGACATAGCTGTCCATACGCAGCCCTGGGGTGATTTGCCATGCCAAACCGACGTGGGAACGCTGCGCTTGATAGTCGCTGGCCGCATCGTTAGCCATATCGCCCACCCAATGGGAGGCCGTCATACTCAACCGTTCGCCCATCTCATAGCGGGTTTCTACACCGTCCACCCGCTCGAAGGCTTGGGTCAACGCCGACCCCGTTTGAAACGAGATCATTGGCATCACGTCAAGTTCAGCGTAGTTGCCCATGGGGCTAGGCTGGTTTCCAGAGAAACGAAAGGCGCTGAGCTGGGCGTTACCAAAGGTGCCATCGAAACGGCTGGACAGCAGCTCACCGTAGGCCGTACTGCGGGTCGCGAAACGATAGTTGCCTTCGATCGCCGTCTGAGTGGTGGCGTGCGATGAGGAAGCACTTGCCATCTGTTGCATCTGATCGCGAAGCTGCGAAGCCCGCACGGTGCGGGAATGGGCATTGCGCCCTAAATCGATGACGTAATCTCGGCCCAACGCGTCGAAGGCCACCACATTCTCCAGCACACCAGACGCTGCGACCGCATCGCCATAAGCGTCTGAAAGCTGTAGATACGAGACATCGGCTAGCGCACCGCCATCGGCTACTCGCTGACTCTGGCTGACGATCAGATCGCCTTCCGGGGCCAGCGCTGCATCGATATCAGCAACACCTTGGCCCAAATAGAAAGCGCCACAGTTCAACGTGCCGCTCGTGCCACAGGTGTTCTGCTGGAACAGCGCGCTCTCCTGGCTGGCTGTGTCGAGTAGCCGCTGGCTGGCCTGCTGTGCCGTGAGATGCGGCCACTGGCCTATGATTCCTGCGGCATATTCCGAAATCCGTGCGGCGGAAATCGAGGTGCCTTGGGCTCCTACATCGCGGTTTGCGAAGTCGGTACCAATAGCGCGCGACTGCAACTGCGCATCGTCGCCGGGATAGCTGCTCGATGGATGAATAGTGCCACTGGGCGTCGTGCCCACGGCAATCAGCATCATCTCGTACAGCCCAGGTTGACTGGTGTAGATCGGCTTGCCTTGCGTATCGATAGCGCTGCCCGTATTGCCAGCACTCACCACGTAGATCGCGCCTTTGCCGTCGTTGGCATCCACCACGCGCTGATATGACGTCGCCGAGGTCACTCCATTGAAGGTAAGACGAGGGTCGCTGGCTTCCAAACGGCGGGAAAAACTGGCGTTGATGACCCTCGCTCCCCGGTTAGCGGCTTCCCCAATGGCATAATCCAAAGCGTTGTTCAGCGTCGCGCCCTGGCTATCTTCTATTTTCAGAAGGTCCAGACGCGCATTGCCTAAAGTGCCGCCCGTGATGGTGGATGTCACGGCGTTACCGTGCCACTCATCCACACCGCTGACGTCAGCCGTGCCGGTGTAGACGTCCAAACGGTCGATCACCCGCTCGCTGTTGGTGATGGTCGCGACATCGAACGCGCTATCCGTCACCGCCACCCTCACCAATCCCGGCTCGAGCGGTTCGGGGGTCTGGCTGGCCCCCACACCAGGGGAGGAGCCGCTAGGGGTGTACACGCCCTGGCTGGTATCTCCCCCGCCGCCGCCACTGGACCCGCATCCTGATAATGACAGAGTGCCCAGCGCTATCCCTACCGCTAGGAAGAGCGGGCGCCGTTCAAACATCGCGGCTGCCCTGCGTATCGGTATGGCGTTGCATAGAGTGACTCGCTTGCACTAAAGGCGTTAGAAAACATAAGAAAGGCAACGGCATTAAATACTGAGAAAAACCCTTATCGCAAGTCGTATAACGCTCATTTCATAGGCCGTGAGTTTCTGCCCAGAGGGCGATACGCTGAGCAGCGGTGGTATTGACGACGATATCTAAATGCGACACTCCCGCAATGAACTCAAACTCTGACTGCGGGGCGTGGGGGTGAATGGTAGGCTCGAATTGCTTAGCGTAAAACGCCTCGTCTCTATCACCCACTAGTACCAGAATGGGCGCGCGAATATTGGCAAGGTCGGCCTTGTAGTCCGCCGTTCCAAAGCTCTCCATCATGCGGTAGGTGTAACGCAGGGTTTCCGACCCGGTGCGGTAGGCCAGTGGCAGGTTGAAGTGCAGTACCGGCCAGTGATTGAAACGAGTCACGTTCATTTGATTCAGCAACGCCAGCGGCAGAATGCGCCATAGATTCGGCTTTGCCCATCCCGCTTTTTTGCGCACGGTGGCCGCGTTGTAGGCTAAAAACGGGGCCAATAGCACGACCCCGGCTAAATGGCTTGCTTGCTTGCCCGCTGCAAAGCGCAGCGCTAACCCTCCGCCCGAAGAGTGCCCACCAATCACCACACGCTCATGGGGCGCATGCTCACGCTTAGCATGCTCGATCAGGTCGGCTACGTCGTCCTCTAATTGACCGATATAGTCCACATCGCCACGTTTGGCTGGGTTTGGTCCATGGCCACGCAAATCCGGCGTGATGACATCGAACCCGGCCGATGTCGCTAGGTACTCTGCCATGGGCGCCAAGTAATGGCTGCTGGCCGATGAGCCATGTAACAGTACCAACAGCGATGACGGCGCAGCCTGCTGAGTAGCGCGGTGGCTGGCATGGTTGTGGCTGGCATAGTGGTGGCAAGCATAGTAACGGTAACTCAATGTGCCACCATCTCGCGTGGTATAGCTTTGTAATGACGGAATATCGGCCTCAGCCGGCAAGACATTCACCAGCACATCGAAACGTAAGCCGGTAGTGGGCTGGGCATGTGGCATGGCAGGGTCTCCTGTTAGGCCGTGGTGGCGTCATCGGACGAAAAGCGCTCCAAGCGAAAGCGCAAGTGGAACGGGCTAAGCAACCCCGGCATAGGGGTTTCGCTGCTCAGCTTTCCTGGAGGATGCAGCTCCCAGCGCGCCCGCCGCAGAAGCGCAGCGAGCAAGCGGCTAGTCACCAGCAGTACGATATGTCGACCGGGGCAGATGCCAGGCCCGCCACTGAATGGCACCAGCGGCCAGCGCCTCTCGCCGTCCGGGCGAAGCCACATCTCAGGCGTAAACCGATGAGCCGCATGCAAATAGCGTTCATCGCGATGAAAATAAGGCGTATGAATCAGTACAGAGGTATGAGCAGGCATCTCCCCAGGCGTCCACTGCGTGGATTGCGTCGACTGTCTCAAAATAAGTGGTGTGGTGGGCCACAAGCGCAGCGCCTCCAACACACTTGCCTTGAGGCAATCCATGTCAGGTGGCGGCGTGTCGTTTACGTCATCCAACGCTCTGGCCGCAAACTCTGGGTGCGCGCACAGCAGCGCCAACGCTCGAAACGCCGCCATGCCAGCGGGGTCAAAGGCAAACAACCACTGCGGCACTTGCTGAAGCGGTGCTTGTTCGCTGTCGGTCTCTTCGGTCGAATGGTGAAACAGCATCGCCATCAGGCTATGGGGCTCGGCTTGCTGATAGTAAAACGCCAAATGCTGCTCGAACCGCTGCTGCAAGCGTTTGCGTTTGGGGTGCATGAAGCTCCAATTGGCGGCCTTACGAAGCCGCACTAATTCGCGAGTGACGGTGCGGTCATCTCGGGCGCTATCGCCGAGCACCACACGCCGTACGATACGCTCCCACGCCCGTTGAAAGGTCGGCCAGCCCAGCTCATCAAAGCGTGTGTTGGTGCGCGCCACCAATGCGTCGGCCTCTTCCTCCACCACCTGGGTAAATACATCGGCAAAAAGGTGATGCGGGCAGCCACTCTGTAACACCCGCTCGTTCAGTTGGCGGCGCGTTTGGCGTGCCTCCCCGTGGGACACCAGCGCCATGTCAGGCTCGAAGTGACCGAGTGCGCTGCGCTTCAGCGCTTCGTCCGTCGCGAAAGGCTCCGGAGTGTGCTCCAGCACATGGTTGGCATCAGCGGGATCGAGCACCACTGCCATCTTTTTGCCCGGCACTTTCAGCATGAGTGGGCCACGGCCATACTTCTTGCTGAGCGCTTGCAACTGCCGAATGCCTTTCGCATCCAGGCCGAAACGCTCCACCATCCCAACGACGTTTGGACGACGACGAATGACCCCCTTTGCCACGTTGGGGGCCATGACTTGACTGATAATGGCGATGGTTTCCCTGAGCGTAGCAGTCGGCAACCCATCAGGGGTGGATCTCCTATCCATTCCTGCTCCTTGAGTGATGCGGCTACCGTGACAGTCTAGAGCCACCTCGACCACACGCAAGGCATTCACCTATCCCCTCGCGCAACGAGCACTTAAATCAAGCCAAACATTAACTAAGTTAGCGTTATGGGCTATGCCATCAAGGCAATGCCCGCAGACAGCCTGGCCATTTTCCGCTAGGGTAGCGGCTCCCACCACCCAACGATTGCGCCCGATATGCAAGAGATACTCGACGAGATTGCCGCCGAGCTGGCCCTGGAAACCGAACGCGGCACCGTAGCCGATTACATTCCCCAGCTGGCCCATGTGGACCCCAGCCAGTTTGCGATCAGCTTGGCCACGGTCGAAGGCCAGCGTTTTTCGGCGGGCTGCGCGACGACGCCCTTCTCGATTCAGAGCATTTCGAAGGTGTTCACCCTGACCATTGCGCTAGGCAAATGGGGCGATGGGCTGTGGTCGAAAGTCGGCCGTGAGCCCTCCGGCGACCCATTCAACTCCATCGTTCAGCTCGAGCATGAGAGCGGTAAACCGCGTAACCCGTTCATCAACGCCGGGGCCATTGCGGTAGTGGATGCCATCATGATGGGCCACGCGCCCAAAGAGACGCTGGCGGAGATATTGAGCTTCGTGCGCTATATCGCCGACGACAACAGCATCTGTTTCGATCATCAGGTCGCAGCATCGGAAATGGAGCACAAAGATCGCAATGCGTCGCTGGCCCACTTCATGAAGGCCTTTGGGCGGCTGCGACACGATGTCGATAAAGTGCTCGGCACCTACTTTCACCAGTGCGCCATCGCCATGAGCTGCGACCAGCTAGCCCACGCTGGGCTCTTCCTGGCCTCCGACGGGGTCAACCGGCCCAGCAATTTGCGGGTGGTGTCGCCCCAGCGGGCGAGGCGGATCAATTCGCTGATGATGATGTGCGGCCACTACGACGCCTCGGGGGAGTTTGCTTTCCGCGTAGGCTTACCGGGCAAGAGCGGCGTGGGCGGCGGCATTCTGGCCATTGCCCCAGGGCGTGGATCGCTGGCGGTGTGGTCGCCGGGGCTGGATCGCTTCGGTAACAGCCTGCTAGGCGCACGGGCGCTGGAGATGTTCGTACAACGCACCGGCTGGTCCGTATTTGGTCACTAGGTTTTGAACACGAGGTTTTAGCCACCAGGCGGGGTTAGCTCTGAACGCTCTCTTGCGCTTGCGGCTCTAGGTGCCGAGCCGCTTCCCAGGCCTGCACGTTGCGTTTTACCTCCAGCCCCCAGCGGTAGCCACCCAGCGCGCCGCTTTGCTGAATCACCCGGTGGCAGGGAATCCACAGCGCCACCGGATTCGCGCCCACCGCATTCCCCACCGCCCGAGATGCTGTTGGCGCGCCTAGCGACTGGGCAATGTGCGAATAGCTGGCGAGCCGTCCGTCGGGAATCATCAGCAGTGCGCGCCATACGTTGAGTTGGAAATTGGTGCCGCGTACGTGTAGCGACAGCGCCCCCGGCGCAGCCGTTTTCCCTGGCTCGAACAGCGCATCGACGGCATAGCGGGTCGCCTCTGGCTGGCGGCGCACCGTACTGCGCGGCCACTCAGCGGCGAGCTGAGCCAGCATCTCTGCCTGGGACGTGGCGGCCAGAAAACCCATTCGGCAAATACCCCTTGGCGTCGCTGCCACCAACACCTCGCCAAACGGCGTGGGATGAATGCCATAAACGATCTCCACACCCTCCCCTTGGCGCTTGAACTCGCCGGGTGTCACCGCTTCCAGCGTCACAAAATGGTCGTACAGCCGCGAGCCGCCACTCAGGCCCAGCGCATGGGCGGTGTCGCTAAGACTCTGGGCCGAAGCAATGAGCTGCTTTCCCCGCGTCAGCGTCAGCGCCTGCAAAAAGCGCTTGGGGCTAACGCCTGCATAGCGGCAAAACAGCCGCTGAAAATGGAACGCGCTCAAATGCACCTGCGCCGCCACCGTCTCCAAACTCGGCTGCTGGGTGGCGTTGGCCACCATAAAGGCCATGGCTTTTTCTATTCGGGCATAGTCGTTCATCGCGTCGGTCTCTCAGGCATCGTTGCGAACCACCTATCGTGACCCAAGCATAACCAGCGAGCACGCCCAACCCCACCCGAATCTTGCGCACGTCACATATCAATTTTGTGCAATACCCAGATCGCGCCCCGCTTGCACACTATCACCTCCCTTCTGGAGGATCATCATGAGCACATCGCTACTGCTACCCATGTCGGCCTTTGCCCTGGCGGCGTCCATTTCACCGGGGCCGGTCAATATCGTTTGCTTGAGCAGCGGTACCCACTACCCCCTTCATAAAGGGCTCATCTTCGTGACCGGAGCGACGCTTGGGTTCCTTGCGCTGTTTCTGGGCATTGGCGTGGGGCTCTATTCGCTGCTGCATGTCACGCCCTGGCTAGAGGAGGCGCTACGGTGGGCCGGTATCGTGTTCTTACTCTACCTCAGCGTACGTTTATGTCAGCACGATGGACGAGTGAGCGAGCACGACCCCCACAAAGCCCCCGGCTTTATCACCGGCGCGGCCATGCAGTGGCTCAACCCCAAAGCGTGGCTGGCCTCGGCGGCAGGCATTGGCGCGTATACCAACGGCAACGATCCTTACTTGATTGGCCTATTCGCCGCGCTTTATCTACCGATCTGCTGGCTGTCGCTGGCAAGCTGGGTGTACGCGGGGGCGTTTCTCAAACGTTACCTGCACCGGCCTATCGTGCTCGTGACGATCAACCGCTGCTTGGCGGTCGGCTTGGCAGCGAGCGCGCTATTTCTACTTCTTGAATGACGGCGCACGGTATTGGTGGGGCGTCGCTGCGACCAGCCGCTTGAAGGTTCGCTGAAAATGAGGCTGATCGTTGAACCCTGCCGTGAGCGCCGCCTCGACGATGGGCTGACCCTGCCTCAGCACCGCCTGCCCTAACTGAATACGCTGATCGATCAAATAGGCATGGGGCGTCAGGCCGTAGTGCTGCTTGAACGCGCGAATCAAATGCCCCGTGCTGTACCCCGTTTGCTGGGATAACTCTTCCAGCGAAATATCGCGGGCGCAGTGCGTGCGCAAATAGTCTGCCACTTGGGCCAGCAGTTCAGGCGTCGGCGCGGGTGCCAGAGGTGGCTCCTCCGCCAGTTCGCTCATCAGCGTAGTGAGATAGGCGGTGACTGCCTGCCGCTTGCGCTCGATCGCGACGTGCTCATCCAACAAACCGCCGGCCATCTCGCAAAACGAGTGGAAGAGACTCGGCCGGCGGATGACCGCAGTCGCAATGTCTTGCCACTCTGGCGCAGGTAGTAGGCCAAGCCCATAGCGCAACTCGCTCATCCAGCGAGCATCCACATACAGCATGAGGTACGCCCAAGGCTGGTTGGCGATGGGGTTACAGGCATGCACCCAGTGAGGGTTCATCATGACCATGTCACCGGCACGAATCTGATGTGAGGCATCGCGATATCGAAACGTACTGACCCCGGCGGTCACGGCCCCCAGCGACCAATGCGCATGGCTGTGAGGGGCATAACATACCTGCCGCGCATCCTGAATCTTGCGCAGTTCGACGTGGGGCATACGCTCGTCACGCCAGAAAATAGGCTGTGCTTTATTCATGTTCACCTATCCGTTCACCCTCGTATTGACCAATGCGCCGACACGCTACACATGGCGATAAATCACCAAAAGACGATGACCCAACCGTTGCCCTAATAGCTCCGCTTGCTGGGGGCTCACCGCGCCCGTTCTGGGGTTAATCGCCGTGAGAGAAAAGCGTGAAAACCCTTGCATAAAGGAGTAGTAGAGTTGGTTAACGCTGGCCATACTTCCACAGCATGGAAGCGGTTGCGGCATGAGCCCAAACCCGCGCACTAAATCGTAATCTTGATCCATCAGAAGATGCCACTGGGGAAGGGTCAGCTCCTGCCCACACAGGTGGCAACGAACGTACTCGAAATTACTACCGCAGTCATGAAACTGCACGTATTCAGACACGGCGGCGTCAAGCGATTCGGCTTCCGGCATCCATTGCCATAACGTCTCCTTAGCACGGGATACCTGCTCCTCAGCCGGCAGGTAATGCGGGTCTGCTGGAATAAAAACGATGTGGTGATCGCTCATAGGGTTCGATCCATGACACATGAAGACGCTTACTGACTACTTTCCAGAACCACTATGGCACTTTTGAGCGGAGCTCTCTATAAAAGTACCGCCATGCCCTAATGCTGCCCGCCGCATGGTCTACGCTGGACAATACCCTTTTACATACACAGTATGGGCCGCCGAAAGGATCGGCAATGCCATTCACGTCAGGAGGACACCATGGCCAGTCAACCCCCGACACATCGGGATGCGGTGAAACTGTTCGCCCGCTTGGGCTACGCCTCGCGGGGGGTCGTGTATTTACTGGTAGGCGGCCTAGCCGCGCTCGCCGCGTTAGGCCAGGGCGGCCAAACCGAAGGCAGTCGTGGCGCACTAGAGAGCGTATTGGCCGCCCCATTCGGCAAAGTAATGCTGGGTATCATTGCCCTTGGGCTAGTGGGCTACGCCACTTGGCGCACACTGCAAGCGCTTCAAGACACCGACGGCCATGGCAGTCAACCCAAAGGGTTGGCGATCCGCGCGGGCTTGTTGGTCAGTGCCGTGACGCACACGCTGCTGGCTTTTTTTGCGGCTCAGTTGATCGTCAGCTTGGGCGCATCCGGTGGCTCTGGCAGCGGCTCACAGGATGCCGCTGGCTGGCTGATGCAGCAGCCATTAGGTCGCTGGCTGGTCGCGGCGGTAGGCGCAGTCTTGATTGGCGCAGGCATTGCCCATGCCATTAAAGGGTGGAAAGCCAAATTCGACCGCCACTTCTCCATGCCCACTCACGTGCAGCGTTGGGCTTACCCCGTCTGTCGCTTTGGCTTGGCGGTGCGGGGTCTCGTCTTTGTGATCGTGGGCAGCCTATTTATCATCGCGGCGTACCAATACAATCCTAGCCAAGCAGGCGGCACTGCGGAAGCCTTGAGCACGCTGAGACACCAAGCCTTCGGCCAGTGGTTGCTTGCGTTCGTTGCCATCGGGCTATTCGCATTCGGCGTGTATAGCCTCCTCACGGCGATTTATCGCCGCATCAACCCTTCCGTATAGCGACTCGACCCATGGCCTTCACTTCCACGCGAACCAAGCAGTGGTTCGAGCGTATCAACGGCTCGAAAAACATGCTGTGGCTGCTCGCTACGCTCTCTTTCCTAGAGACCATCATTTTGCCGATTCCCATCGAACTCGTGCTGATTCCGCTCATGGCGGTGAATCGTCAACGCATTTGGGCGATGGCCACCGCCACCACGCTGGGCTGTTTAGCGGCGTCCATCGTCGGTTACGGCGTGGGCATGGTGTTGTACCAGTCCGTCGGCACTTGGTTCATCGACTTCATGGGAATGCAGCAAAGCTATCAGGCGTTTCAGAGCTTCTTCGACCAGTACGGCTTTGCCGCCATTTTAGCGATTGGCATTCTGCCCATCCCGTTCCAGGTGGCGATGATTACCGCTGGGCTCTCGGGCTACCCGATCGTGCTGTTCGCCCTGGCAGCACTGATGGCTCGCGGGCTTCGCTACTTCGGCCTGGCGTGGCTGGTACACCGTTTTGGGCATCGAGTGGAAAGCATGTGGAAACGCCACGCGCTGAAGACCAGCTTAGCGCTGGGCAGTGTGGTGCTTCTGTTAGTGCTGGGGATGCAGGCGTTGGCGGGGCTGATCGTGTAGAAAACACAATAGCCGCCAACGTTGGCGGCTATTGATGGGCGCTCGAATCACGTTACTGCACGTAGTAGCCGCTCACTCGCCACGTGCCCTCTTCCAGATGTGGCGTGACGACTTCGACCACGCGTTGGTTATTCGTGAACCGGGTTTGAAAAGCGAACTCTTTGTAGTCGTTGCGCGGCGCCCCAGGCATCGAGGTGTACTGCGACATGCGGATGCGCCGCCGCGACTCGACGCTGCCCAAATCGTTGCGGGCCAGCGTCACCACGCGCTGCAACATGGTGGGGGAAAGCGGCGTCTTCAACAGCGGCGACGACTTTTCCCAAGCCTGCTCATATTCACCTTGATCGATCGCTTCCAGCCAAGCGAGCGCGGCTGCTTCCGCCGCCTCGGTGGTAGACGCCTGCACATAAGAAGTCATCGCTAGGAGCAACGCAGAGAGAATGAGAGCAAAGGGTTTTGGCATGGCAGCCTCGTATGGCAATCGAATGTGTCGTGCGACTTTAGTAGTTATCGGACCATCACACGATTTCTTTAATCACATTAACCCTAAAGCGCTAGCCAAACTGTGAAAGAGTGCAAACTTGATCGCCGCTTGGTCGAGCCATTCCCACGCCTTCTCAAACCCCAACCGCTCGTTTACTATGCGCCTCCTCATTTATGTCAGCCCTCACCATTAGGCCACTATGTCCGTCAACGCGCTCTACACCGACCTGTCTGGCTACTACGATTTGATGTGCGTCGACATCGACTACCAGGCCCAGAGCAACGCCATTCGCCGCCTGCATCAGATTTTTGGCAACGAAGGCAAACGCCATCTGGATGTCGCCTGCGGTACCGGCCCCCACGTGCGCCACTTTCTTGATGATGGCTTTATCAGCAGTGGCTTGGACATCAACCAGCCGATGTTGGATATCGCCGCCCAACGCTGCCCAGAGGCAAGCTTCTCACTGCAGGACATGAGCCGCTTCGAGGTCGATGAGCCGCTGGACCTCATCACCTGCTTTCTCTACTCCATCCACTACAACGATGGCCTGGGCAAGCTCGGCGACTGCATCGCCAGCGCACACCGCGCCTTGAACGAGGGCGGAGTGTTCTGCTTCAACGCGGTGGATAAGCAGCGGATCAATAACGAGCTGTTCGTAAAGCACATGGCCCAGCAGGCGGAGGAGACGTTCTCTTTCCGCTCCGGGTGGCACTACAGCGGCCAAGGGGAGCGGCAGTCGCTGCGGCTGAGCATCGAAAAGACCACGGCGGAGACAACGCAGGTGTGGCACGACGAGCACCCCATGGTGGCCGTCAGTTTTAGCGAACTCATCGCCCTGTTGGAGCCTACCTTCGAGGTGCACGTGTTCGAGCACGATTACCAGACCATCACGCCCTGGGATAACGTCTCAGGCAATGCGATCTTCGTATGTGTGAAACGCGAGCGCCTCGCTTAACCGTTATCGTTGGGGCGAAGCTGCCGCTGGACGCCCATCAAGAAATTACGCAGCATTTGGTCTTTGCACTCGCGGTAATTCTTGTGGCTGGGCTTGCGGAAAAACGCGCTGAGTTCGTGAGGGCTAAGCGGCAGGCCCACCTGATCGAACACCTCTAAAATATCCTCCGCCTTCATGTTCAGCGCGATGCGCAGTTTCTGGAACACCATGTTGTTGTTCAACTGCGCTTCTGGGGCAGGCTGCGGGCCTTCGCGCTTGCCCCGCTTGAAGCTGATGAAACCGTTCAAAAACGACGCCAGCTCTTTGTTCTTCATGGTCACGAAGGCGTCGTCTTCGTCTTTTTTAAGCCACGCCGTCACCTGCTCCTGGGTCACGCTCACCTCCGCTAGGGCGAAGATCTTGACGATGGTGTTGTCTTTTAAGTCGAAGGTGTAGCGAATACGGCGAAAAATATCGTTATTGGTCAAAATGGGGTCCTAGGCGTGGGTGAGCGTGGCCAGCAGGTCATCGATTTCTGCTTTCAGCTCGTTATCTTCGATCGTTTGGGCGCTGACCTGGGCCTGCTGCAAGCGTTCAATGGCCGCCTGGTTGTCGCCCAGCTCCACGTGCAGCGACGCCATGGAAAACCCAATCGAAGCGATATGATCGTTCGACTGCTTCACGACCGCTTTATCCAGCGCTTTTTGGTAGATGGGCAGCGCGTCCTCTAGCTCTTCGGTGAAGTCGGCCAGGGTTTCCCACTGCTCCGGGTGGTCTTTCTCGGTATTCTCGTGCTCGGTGCAGATCGCCTCAAGCTCGGCATACAGCGCTTCAAACGTGGCGCGGTCATCTTTGGCAGCGGCCTTCATCAGCTTTTCGGCGAGTTCGTACACTGCCTTGTAAATTTTGGTGTTAATCATGGACCACTACCCCTATTGCTCAGAAACAGATGAAGCAAAACAGACTCATAACAAACCCGGCAAGCGTGAGCTTCTGGGTGAATGGAGGGATTATACCTTGTGGGGATGGGAGTACGTGGAAAGGTTGGATGGAAATAAACGTGTATTCGAGCAACGAACGGTTGATTTTACGCTATGCTGCACCACTTTTTATTTTCGACACCCCTTACGACACTCTGTCAGAGCTTCTCATGCCCTTTGCAAAACTAGGCTTATCAAGCCCTCTCGTTCAGGCGATTACCGAACTCGGTTACCAAACGCCAACGCCCATCCAAGAACAAGCGATTCCTGCCATTCTGTCGGGCAAAGACTTAATCGCCACCGCACAAACCGGCACGGGCAAAACCGCGGCCTTTGTGCTGCCGCTGCTGGAACAGTTCAGCAAAGCCGCAGAACCGCTGCGCGGTAAACGCATCCGTGCGCTGATCCTCGTACCCACCCGCGAGCTGGCGGTTCAGGTGGACGCCAGCGTGGCGCAATACGCCAAGCATACCCCGCTCACCTCAATGGCCGCGTACGGCGGTGTGGATACCGCGCCGCAAAAAGAGCGCTTGATCGAAGGGGTGGATATTCTGGTCGCCACACCGGGCAGGCTGCTGGATTTGGCGCACCAGCGCGCGCTGCACTTCGATGAACTGCAAGTCATGGTATTGGACGAAGCGGACAGAATGGTCGATATGGGCTTTGTCGATGATATCCACAAAATCATCGTGCGCCTGCCAGAGAACCGACAGAACCTGCTGTTCACGGCCACCATGACCAACGACGTGCGCGCCATCGCCCACGCGTTTTCAGACAGCAAAATGACCGACATGGCGGCGAACATCTCCATTACGCCCAACGTGCGCGCCGCCGCCACCATCAAACAGTGGCTGATCACGGTCGACAAAGACACCAAGTCCGCCCTGCTAAGCCACTTGATCAACGAGCAAGCGTGGGATCAGGCGCTGATCTTCGTAGAGAAAAAGCACAGTGCGGCTAAGCTGGTGGCCCAGCTGGAAAAGCGCGGTATTCAAGCGGATTCCATCCATGGCGGCAGAAGCCAGGCCATGCGCGAAAAGGTGTTGGGTCAGTTCAAATCGGGCGAACTGAAGTACTTGGTGGCCACCGGCGTCGCCGCTCGGGGGTTGGATATTGGCGAGCTCAGCCGCGTGGTGAATTATGATTTACCCTTCCAACCAGAAGAGTACATCCACCGCATTGGCCGCACCGGCCGAGCGGGTGCCTCCGGTGAAGCGATCTCGCTAGTCGATATCAGCGACTTTAAAAACCTGTGTGCGATTGAAAGGCGCTTGAAAAACACGATTGAACGCAAAGAAGTGGAAGGCTTCCCGGTCAAAAAAGCCGTGCCCGCGTCTAACCTGAACCACGTTAAAAAAAGTAGCCGTTAAGCGTTCACCAAGAAGCTCACCTTTAAGAATACAAGGGTGAGCTTCACCTCTACTCAGTGGGCGAAAAAGCATCCAACAGCTCGGCATTCGTGGGGTATTTCTCCAACAGCGCAAGCAGCTTCTGCGCGCCTTCTATGGGCTTAAGCGGTGTTAACGCTCTGCGCAGTGTCCTTACTTTTTCAATATCTTTAGCATCAATCAACAGCTCTTCTCGGCGGGTACTGCTTTTGGCAATATCAATCGCGGGAAAAATCCGTTGATTTGCCACGTCCCGTGATAGCACCAGCTCCATATTGCCCGTGCCCTTAAACTCCTCGAAAATCACCTGATCCATTCGGCTTCCCGTATCCACCAGCACCGTGGCCAGAATGGTGAGCGAACCGCCGTTTTCGATTTTTCGCGCCGCGCCAAACAGCTTGCGGGGGATTTCCATCGCCCGGGCATCTAGCCCACCCGACATCGTGCGCCCATTGCCCCGCTGCTCGGCATTATGAACCCGCGAAAGCCTGGTGAGTGAGTCGATCACGATCATCACATCGTGCCCCTCGCCTGCCTGCTGACGGGCTATATCCAGCAGCTGATCAGCCATCCGCACATGGTGTGCGTAGCTTTCATCGGACGATGAGGCATGCACCTCAGCCGAGACGCTGCGCTTAAAGTCGGTCACTTCTTCCGGACGTTCATCAATCTGCAAGGCATACAGTTTTATCTCCGGGTAAGCCTCTGCCACGGCTTGGCAGATATGCTTTAACAGCGTCGTTTTGCCAGAGCCGGGCGGTGCCACAATCAAGCCCCGCTGCCCCATGCCAATGGGCGTAATCAAATCCATCGCCCGCACGGTGCGGGGCTGATCACTCGGTGCTAAATACAGGCGTGGGGAGGGATGAATGGCGGTGCCATTTAAAAAACGTTTTTCGGGATCATTAGGGAATTGATCTATAACTTCGTCGACGGGCTTGGCATTTATCTGCCTTTTTACCTTCAAACCTAGTGTTTTTCTCGTCATAGTATCGATGTACCGCCTCGAAGAAACTGAATTTATAGAATAACTGCAGCGCTTTGAAAATGATATTGGGCTTGCAACACCACTGTATCTCATGACTGAACGTGCTGCCTTCTGGCAAGTAAACAGGAAGGTATTTATAAGGATGGGTGGATTATCTATGTGAAAGGTACAAATAGTGCTATAAAAAGTAAAATTACATATATCATTATAAGCAAAATATCATTATGGGCACTCCCAAACCAATCATTATAAATTTATATTTTTAGCATTGCTATTATATTAATTACATATAAAGATCAGACAACCTTCCAATCATACTCTTTATTTATCGACAATCTAGGAAGCAAAAGCTTCCTTAAAACATAATAAATTAACAATAAAAACCCACTTACTAAAGTTATAATTTCTCCCCAACCTATGCCAGAAATCTCCCAACGAGTTTGATTTACTCTTTGTTTTCTATTCCATAAAAAATCAGCTACTCCCTCAATAAAAACCGAACCATTATCATTATATCTTAAACGAAAATCGCCGATTGCAGTATAAACATCAGATGAATATACATTCTTTTCAACATTATTTATAACCACACTTTCCAGATTTCCATCAATGGATAAAAAACCAACCTTATCTACCTTATTATATTTCAGGTCGCTAAGGTCAAGGCCGCTAATATTCCTAAACCCATCTCCCCCTCTCAGAGAAAACATAGTTTTTTCGTAAAATCGGGTTATTCCATTATCAAAATTCGGTGAAATAGATAATAAGACACCTGAAACCAAAGAGTCAATTTCATTAGAATTATTACTGCGTTTATTATCTATATCAAGCTCAATAGGCTGGCATACCAGCTCATCTTCATAGCTTAAATCTTCAGAAGGCTCAAAGTCATAAAAATACTCTCTTTGATCTAAAGACAGCCTAACACGACGAGAATTAGGTATTACGGCATCATCCCTTTTATCAAAAAGGTAAGCAGATAAAAAAAAGTATTGACTATCCGGATAAGACTCGTAATCTAAACTTAAATTTTGAAAATACTGACCAATTTCCAAGCTTTCTTTATTGTCACTCAAATCTAACCAATATTGGCTTAATTGATCATCATTGACAATATTTAAAAATGACTTTCTATTAAGACTAGAAGAAAAATCAGTTACACCCGCACTAACATTTAAATGCAGACTACTTACATTTCCATATTCATTCCAAGATGACGATGAGACACTTTCTAATGCTTCATCAACAAAAACACAATCTTTAAAAAAGGCAACTCTGACATTATAAGTATAGTTATCAGCATTTGAATCAAAATTGATATCAAAATCTTCTCCAATACTAGTCATAGAGATTTCTGATGAAATCAACCTGTTGGGCAATAAGAAATTCTTTACATCAGAAGTCTCATTTTCATCTGCCATTAAAAACCCCTCGGCCGGATAACCTGATGTTATTTTTATATTAAAAGGTAATGGATTAAACAAAAAAGTTAAAAAATAATAAACACAGCAGAACAAAATAAAAGAAGAAAAAAGCAATATCATCTCACCAAAAAACAAATCAACTTGATAATTCTTTCTTGAATTATTTATATAAATACTTATTATTTCAAACAGCATTATCAGCAAAAACGAAAAAACAACACTGCCCAATAAGTTCGCTACAAAACATTTTAAAAAGAAATCTAAATTTTGGCCATTTATAACGCCGGTAAAAAGATCAATAACACACCAACATATGAAACAGGCCCAACCCGATCTCTTCGCGTTTTCTATAGGTGACTTAACGCCTAAAATAGTCAAAGAAATAACAGTAGACACCAATATGACGGGTATGCTACCTATACTTTTTATCCAATCTATAAGAGACGGGAAATGTATTAACTCACCTTCAAAAGCATTATCATATATAGAACTTGAAGACGAATAGATTATTGAGAAAAAATAATGCTGAAAGTTAGGCCCTAAGGCTATCAAAAGGGAAACTGAAAAATAAATGAAAATCAGCTGTCGGACTTTAACTAAATTTATATTAAGGCGCTTCATTTTCACAGACTCAAAAATAGTTTGCCATAAGATTATAGCGAATTTAATTACTAAACATCAAGTGAATTTAAACATATCTTCCAAAAAATGCATCCTTTAGGCCCTGGATCCATAGAATAACCGCAGCTGTTTGGATCACATAATAGAGGAAAGAGGGCCAGCTCAGATACCCTCTCAACTTTACCTACCAAATTGAAGCAGAGCATAGGATGCCGACAACTTACCCAAAAACAACGATACCTAATTTTTGCCTATCTTGAGACTGGCATTAGCCAGTGACATGTATCCAAAGCTATTGGCGTCCACAGCAGCACCATTAGCCGTAAGATAAAGCGCAACGGACTGTCTTGTGGTTATAACAGGCCCAATCATTTAGTGGTCGACGCACCACTTGTAAAGTGACGAAACGACTATCCAGCCTGATTAGCTGGGTCGATGGTCAATTAATTGACGAATTGAGCCTTCAGCAAATCAGTCTCAATGCCAACTGGGTTTGCGTGAGTCATGCCAGCGTGTTACCAACGGAAACACCAATAGTCAGGTTAGACAGTATTTTTCGAACGAAACTAACATCCGAAACGTGTCTGACACAGAGCTAGGAAGGGTCGTCAATAAGCTGAACGATAGGCCAAGAAAACAGCTGGGATATCGAATCCCAGCCCAGTTTTTTACGGGAACACTCAGGAGCACTAAAAACCAGGTGCTGCACTTATTAGTTGAATTCAGGACTCAAATGTACCAAGTTAGGACTGGTCTTACGCCATCCATGGCGTACTGATCAAGAGGCCTGAAGCGCTGTATGGGAATCAATTCTCGCTTTCTGCTGACTCCACATAAAATATAGAAACAAACATGAGCTTCTAAAGGTGCAGCACAAAGTTCAGTGGTAACTATTTTGTTACCTGCATTTTCTTATTGCGCAGCGATGCTTTTATGTTTCGATAGGCTTGATCTAGCTTTAGCGCAAGGCCCTCTCTATTATTACCACCTTCACGGATAAGCTTAGGCGCCCATTCAAGGCAATCCCTAAGCTCTCGAAAAGCTTCATCAGAAACAGAATTCTCTTCTACATAAAATTGAGAAACCTCAATCATCCTATTAAAATTTATACTCCTAATATCGCCTCCATTAACAGCATTTATAATTGTACGACCAGCCACTTCGTACATAGAACGATTAACCGACTCATTCCAAATAGTGTCAACAACTTTAATATTCAAATCTTTAAATTGTTGCCATTTTTCTTTTTTGGAGGTTTTTATCAGCTTTGATGAATACTCATAACAAGCAACAAGATAACGAATTTTATTATCATAATTTTCAGTGCTAATCGCTAAATCGTAACTAGCATATGCATACCTTTCCCCCCATTGAACATCAAATCTACCTATGCTTCTAAGGGCATTATCACAAACTTCTAATATTGCACTGAAACTTCCATAATTGACTTCCGTTTGATACCACATCTCAAAAAATGCTGGCTTTCTTTGGCCTTTAATAAATGCTTCTGAGAAGGATTTTCTGGCAACACCATCACTAACGTCTGGGTCTTCATAGTCCGTTTTCGCTAGGATAAAAAAGAGATCACTATTCTCTTTATACCTTGGTTTCTTTATAAGGGAGTTTACAGTATTTCTTGAGTCACCAAATCTTTTTTCATTTAAAAGTGAATTACACTGCCTAACGGCCGCACCAACCTCTGGAATATGCACTTGCGAATTCGCTTCTAACCCCTCACAAATCTCTCTAATTCTGTTTATGTACTGATCAGAATTAGGCACAATATCACTCGCTATTGAAAGAACCAATTTACTTATTGATGAAGTACTTTCGAACCTTGGCTCCTCTTCGATAAACTCTACACTACTAATGAGAAAAAGATTTCCAAGCTGCTCAATTGATGCACTAATTTCAGAATTTTCCAAGTCTGTATATTGATGCAATTCACTTCGAGACAAAGAGCCAACATAACTAATCGTTAATAGTATTTTTGTTGCTTCAGCAGACAGTTCCGAAACTTCTTTTCTTAATGCTGCTTCACGTACTGTATCACCACTTTTCCCAGACCAATCTACAATAGCATTTTCTACTGAAAGTCCTAGCTTACACAATCTAAGTATTGATTCCGTAAATAATGGAGAGCCTTCAGATGCTATATTTAATTTTTCTATTTTTTTCTCATTATACTTTTGCAAGCCAATGGAAACACATATTGCATCAACTAAATCTTTGTACTCTTCACCTTTCAAGCCTGGAACTAATATAGAAGAGTCATTTGAATAAATATTGTTAGCTCGCGTTGTCATCAACACCCTAGATGACGTATTTGATATTGAACGAGCAATCTCCATAATACGCTTTTGTTCTTCAGGAGAATTTGAGTCAATATCATCAATTACAATTAATGATGGCGTCAAATTCAAACCATCTCTAGCAGCCCTTTGCAACTGCTGCAAAGTAAATTCTTTCACCTCTTCTGGCAAAGACCCTGTTCTCAAACATATCTCTTTGAGAAGTGATTCAAGATCATTATAGTGCGTCTCAGGGGTACCTACGAATTCGTTATAAACCGCCTTGAACTGTCTTTTTTTTGCGGTTAACCACATTACTTGTTCAAACAGCTCCGTACCAGAATCAATAATTAACTGACAAAACTCATAAGCAATTGATGTTTTACCTTTACCACCATCCGCTGCTAAAACCTTTGTGTATTGGAAATCATCTGAAAGCCAAGACCATAATTCCTGGAGTATTTCAAACCTTCCAATAAACTCTGGACATATAAAGTTCTTATCAGGCAAATTATGTTCAATAATATTCTTTCTTTTTTGCTTACCCCCGTCTCCGTCAAAATTAAAATCCCTATCGGACACAAGGAATTCGAAGTCAGACTGAGCAACAACTTGCTTACACTCATCAAGCTTTCTAATATAAACAGCATCTTTTGCAAAAATCAGTTTTCCATTTGAGTTGGCACCATCAGCTATCGCTGCAATTGAATGAGTTCTTTTATCTCTTTTGGGAATGTGAAGTAAGCCAACTAGAAAATCTCTTCCTCCGGTTGAAATTAGAACCTCTTCATATGTAAGGTCTAATCTTCGATTGAAGTATCGATCAAACTGCCCTCTAAGCTTCTGCTGATCAATAAGCTTTTTATCAACGCCGCAAAGAACAAAAGAGGTGTCTTTTTCAACTTCATCCACACCGAAAATAATGTACCCGCCAAAAGTATTATGAAAACTAATAATCGCTTTTAATGTTTTTAAGAATGCATCTTTACTATTTTCAAAAGTTTTCTTATAATCCCAAAGCTCACACTCTTTTGAAATTAAAACCCCATCTTTTCTCACCAGTTTATCAACAACAGATTTAGAAACATCGCCTCTCTGTATTGACTCGTATATTTCTTTTTTAACTTCGATAATATCCATAAACCCCTTCTTAATTAATTTAATAAAATTTCGACAGCAACCCCGAATTATTCAGCTTTGTCATAAACGGGTAGATAGCGTGTTGTGTGGAACATCTATAATTACGTAACTTATCGTTTTTTATGGTCAGCATTATGCTCAATTCCTGGCACATGCAAAATATAACCTTCCGCTCGTTTTACTTATTTAGTCATACTCTATTCATAAAATTGGCTTAGGTCACGCCCTGGCAGGAAATTTTCTGCGTGTCCTACGCAATGGGCACATGCCGGTAACCGGCTTTGGTGGAAGGTGATTTGCGGTGGCGGGATAGGTGCTGATCGCGCAACGAGTTGCGCTCCTACAACCCCGCACACCGGCCTTAAGGCACGGTGGTTGGTTGTCGCTCAATAAATAGGCCCGTTGGAATGGGATTGCAACGGGCCTAGGTGAGCACCCGAGGGCGTCGGGCGATGATTTCGGGTTACTGGGGCTATAGCTCAACACCCTTTTGGGCTTTGATGCCTTGATCTTTAAAGGCGTGTTTGACCACTTTCATTTCGGTGACGGTGTCGGCGAGGTCGATGAGTGGTTGAGGGGCGTAGCGGCCGGTGACGATGGCGTGCTGCATGGCGGGGCGGGCTTGTAGGTCGTCGAGTACTTGGTCTAGGCCGAGGTATTCGTAGCGCAGGGCGATGTTGAGTTCGTCGAGCAGTACCATGTGGTAGCGGTCGTCTTGGAGCATGCGCTTGGCTTGTTCCCAGGCGGCGTTGGCGGCGGCGACGTCGCGTTCGCGGTCTTGGGTGTCCCAGGTGTAGCCTTCGCCCATCACGTGGTAGTCCACGTTGGGCAGGTTGCGGAAGAAGGCTTCTTCGCCGGTGCTGAACGCGCCCTTGATGAACTGCACCACGCCGACCTTCATGCCGTGGCCAAGGGCGCGGGCGAGCATGCCAAAACCGGAGCTGCTTTTGCCTTTGCCGGGTCCAGTAAGCACTAGCAAGATGCCCTGCTCTTTATCGGCGCGGGCAATGCGCTCGTTCATAATTTTTTGCTTGGCCGCCATGCGCTGGGCATGGCGTTCCGGGGTTTTGGCATTGTCGCGCATGGGGTCTCCTTGGGGTGTTCTACGTTTTACGAGCTACGCTTTCAGCACGTAGCGCAGGGTTTCCACGACCTGATCGGTGGTGGTGCACCAGGCTTGCGCTTGGGCGTCGAATTCTTTCAGCGGGTGAACGATCTCTTCGCTGTGCAGCGTGATGTAGGGCTTGGCCAGTGCCGCGCAGTAGCCTGCGTCAAAGGCGGCGTTCCACTGTTTGTACTTGTCGCCAAAGCGCACCACCACTAAATCCGCCTGTTCAATCATCGTGCGGGTGCGGATGGCGTTCACTTTGGAAGACTGGTGGTCGCGCCAGAAGCCGTTCTCCGGTTTGCCCAGGTGGTCGCCTGCGGCATCGGAAGCGTCGTGGTCGGTCACCGGGGCGGTAAACACCACATCCAGGCCTGCCGCTTCTGCGCCGCGCTGGATCTCTTCACGCCAGTCAGTGTGAATCTCGCCGGAAAGGTAGACGTAAAAGCTCATGGTAGCTCCTTTAGGGTTGGGGAGTGTCTCGCCGCTCTATGATAGCCCACTGCTGCTTTATGGAAAAACCTTCCATATTTTTGGCTAATAGCTGCGCGCTCCCCTGCCCGTTACTCCGCTAGGTGAATCATTTGGCCAGTGAAAATATCCGCCACCAGTTTAGGCGCTGAAGGGAAGTAGCCATGGAAGTAGCTGGCTACCAGCGCGCCATCACGATAAATCGGTTCGGCTTCGCTACCGGCTAGTTTTCGGGTGCGGGCCAGCGGCTGCATGGCGGTTTCCAGCAGCGAATGGTGGTAGGTGTGGCCGCGTAGTTCGCCGCGTTGGCTGTGTAGGCTTTGTAGGCCTAGCGCTGTCAGCTTACCGGCCATTTTGGCGGTGCCGGGCAGCAGCCCTAGCATGGCGTGGGCGCTGCCTTCGCCATCGATTAATTGCTCTACACAGCTCATGAGCCCGCCGCACTCGGCCAAAATGGGTTTGCCTGCCCGGTGGTGAGCGCTGATCGCCTCGCGCATGGGCTGGTTGGCGCTGAAGCGGGCGGCGTGCAGTTCTGGGTAGCCGCCGGGCAGCCAGAGGGCGTCGCATTCTGGCAGTGCTGCATCATTAAGTGGCGAGAAGAAGTGCAGCGTCGCGCCCATCTCTTCTAATACTTCGAGATTCGCGCGGTAGATAAACGCGAAGGCGTCGTCTTTAGCAATGGCAATACGCACGCCGCGCAAATAGTCCGGTGCAGGCGTGGCGGCGTCAGCGCTTAGCGTTACTTCTTTGGGCAGGCGGCCTAACCCAGCTTCTTCTAACACCTTGGCGGCGGCGTCTAGCTGGGCATCCAGGCCACTCAGCTCGCTGGCTTGCACCAAGCCTAAGTGGCGGTCGGGGATTTTCATCGCGTCATGACGGGGAATTGCCCCCAGCAGCGCAATGCCTTCCGGCATGCTCTCATTCAGCAGCTTGCCGTGGCCGGGGCTGCCGATGCGGTTGGCGATCACTTCGTGAATGGCGAGGTCGGGGTGGTAGTTGGCCAGGCCTTGGGCCACCGCGCCAAAGGTTTGCGCCATGCCCCAGGCATCGATCACCGGCAGCGCGGGGATGCCCGCCAGGATGGCTAAGTCCGCGCTGGAGGGCGAGCCATCGAATAGCCCCATGGAGCCCTCCACCAAAATCACGTCGGCTTCTTGGGCGGCTTTGGCTAAGCGCCAGCGGCACTCATGCTCGCCGATCATCCAGGGGTGAAGCTGATACACCGGCTGGCCGGAAGCGACTTCTTGCACCATGGGGTCTAGGTAATCGGGGCCGTGTTTGAAGACCCGCACGGTGCGCCCGGCGTTGCGGTGCAGCCGTGCCAGCGCCGCCGTGACCATGGATTTGCCCTGGCCCGAACCGGGGGCGCTGATGAGCGCTGCGTGTGCTTTACCTTGCAACATGTCTCTTCCTTAAATCACTCATGGTCGGTAAGGGGTGCCTGGATGGGCACAAACACCGGCGCACCATCCACATCTACCGTGGCCAGCCGCTGTTGGTAGAGCCGTTCTAGGGCGCTGGGCACCAGCATGGTGTCTCGTGGGCCCCAGCAAGCTTCACCGCTGGGGTAAAGCAGCAGAATGTGGTCGCACCAGCGGGCGGCTAAATTCAAATCGTGCAGGCACATCATCACCGCGCTGCCTTGGGCGGCCTGCTCGGCCATCAGCGCCATCACCGCGCTTTGGTGGTGTAAATCCAGGTGGTTGGTGGGTTCGTCCGCCAGCCAGATGTTGGGCGCTTGCGTGAGTACCGTCGCCATGGCTACCCGCTGGCGTTCACCGCCGGAAAGCGTGCTGACCAAGCGGTGGCGAAGATGGGCCACATCCAGCGCTTCCAGGGCGGCCTCGGCGCGGGCGTAGTCGCCGGCCCCTTCCATCTGCCACAGGGAAAGGTAGGGGTGGCGGCCTATCAGCGCGGTCTCCAGCACCGTGGCGGGAAAGCCGTCTAGCCGCTCTTGAAACACCAGCCCTAACTGCTGCGCCACTTGCCGCCTGCGCAGTTGGCCAAGCGGTTTGTCGCCGATCAGCACCTGACCGGACCGGGGGGCGTTCAGCCCCGCCAGCGTATGCAACAGCGTGGTTTTACCCGCCCCGTTGGGGCCAAGCACACCCCACACCTGCCCTGGCTCGATGGTGAGATTCAGCGCCGTGCCTGCGCTGCGCCCCGGCACGTCGATGATCAAGTCTTGGGTCGCCAAGCGGATCATCAGCGGCTCCGGTAGAGCAAAAAGAGGAAGGTGGGCACGCCCAGCAGCGCGGTGATCACCCCGACGGGGAGCTGCTCGGGGGCAATCATCGTCCGCGCTAGGGTATCGGCGAGTACCAGCAGCGTGCCGCCTGCCAACGCGCAGGCGGGTAGAATCAAGCGCTGGTCGTTACCGAGCAGCAGGCGCAACATATGGGGCACTACCAGCCCTACAAACCCAATGCTGCCTGCGGTGGTCACGGCGGCGGCGGTCAAGAGGCTGGCGGCAATGTAAATGCCCCACTCCAACGGGCGAACATCCACACCCAGAGCGGCGGCCTGCAGGGGGCCACGGGCCAGCACGTTAAGGCTGCGCCCCAGCGGTATCAGCAATACACAGGTGGCGATTAATAGCAGCAGCGGCGGCCATGGCGTGCGGGCGTAAGATAAATCTCCCATCAGCCAGTAGAGCATGCCCGGCAGCCGCTCGGCGGGGCTTAGCGCGAGCATCAGGGTAATCACTGCGCCCCACCCCGCGGCCACGACCACGCCAGTGAGCAACAGCCTTGAAGGCGTCCAGCCGCCGCTGCCGTGGGCTAGGCCAAACACTAAAAACGTGGAGAACAGCGCGCCTAAAAACGCCGAACCCGAAATAAGCACACCGCCCATCCCGGCCAGCATGGCCGCCAGTGCCCCCATCGATGCCCCGCCGGATAGCCCCAGTACGTAGGGATCTGCCAGCGGGTTACGCAGCAGCACCTGCATCAATGCACCGGCCACCGCCAATAGCCCGCCCACCGCAAAGGCGGAAAGCGCCCGTGGCAGGCGAAGCTCGATCACCATGGTGCGCGCCAGCGCATCGCCCTGACCCTGCACCACCGCCCAAAGCTGCACTGCCGAAAGCTGCGCGCTGCCCACCGCCAGAGAAAACAGTATGGCGGCCACGGCGATCAACGCCAGCAGGCCAAGGGGTTGCCACAGGCGCATTACCATCAAGACCCCCTGCGCTTTTGGCGGGTGTGTTCGAGCTTTTCACACAGAATCTGCGCGCCTTCCAGCAGGCGCGGCGTGGGCCGCTGAATTAAGGAAGGCGGCACGAAATAGAGGTTATCGGCGTCCACGGCGGCAAGGTTGGGGTACTGCTCCCAGTGGGTGAGCCAGTCGCGGTTCTCCTCCCCCATGCCACCGGCAATGATGGCGTCGGGGTTGGCCGCTAGCACGGCTTCGTCATCCAAACGCGGTACTAATCGGTGCTGATCGCCAAAGACGTTTTCGCCGCCGCACAATTGCACCACTTGCCCAATCAGGTGGTCGTCATTGACGCTCATCAACGGCTCGTCCCACACCTGATAAAACGTTGCCACAGGGTCACGCTCGCTATAGCGGGCGGTAAGCGCGGCCATGCCCTCTCTGAACTCATTGGCCGCCTGTTTGCCTACCGGTTCGGTACCGGCCAGGCGGGCAAGCCGCTCGATGGTGTCGGCCACCGCCTCGACGCTGCGCGGCTCGATATAAAATACCGGCATGCCCAGCGCTTCGAGGGTATCCATTTGCTCGGCGGGGTTCCCCGTTACCCAGCCGATGACTAAATCCGGGGCAAGCCCTACCAGGGCTTCCAAATCGATTCGGGTGTGGCTACCCACCGAGGCCACGTCCTTTGCTTCCGGCGGGTAGTCGCTATAACTCACCACCGCCACCACCTGATCCCCAGCGCCAGCGGCGTAGGTCAGTTCCGTGGCACCGGGTGAAAGCGTGGCAATGCGGTTGGCTGAGGCATGTAGGCACACTTCGCGGCCAAGGTCATCGACCGCGCAGCGGCTGGGATTGTCGGCATGAAGCGGGGTGGCAATGCCGCTACCCAGCCATAGTAAAGCGGCGCCCAAGGCGCCGCCGAACTGCATGCATTTATTGGCCAAAGTGAACACTCAAGAATCCTGCTCGGCCCGCGTTGATATAGTCGGCACCGTCAAACGAGCGCGTGGTGACATAGTTTTGATCCAGCACGTTCTCTAACGTTACCCGAGCGCTCCACAGCGGCGCAAACTGCCAGCCTGCACGCAGGTTCACCAAACCGTACCCGCTCAGCCGGTCTTCGTTGGCCGCATCACGGTAGCGATGGTTTTGCGCGACCCAAGAGCCGCCCAGGGACCAATCACCCAGCTCACGGTCGACGTCCAGGCGCAGGCTTTGCGAGGCACGGTTTTGCAGGCGTTTGCCGGTCAAGCGGTTTTCGGGGTCGGTGTAGGTCAGCGCGGCGGCCAGCGTCCACTCGTTCACGTCGACACCCGCGCTAAGCTCTGCTCCACGAATGCGCGTTTCCGGCACGTTGAACTGTAACCCTTGGCCTGCAATCAAGTTGTCGATATCGGTTTGGTAAAGCGCCGCATCCCAGAACCAGCGGGCATACTGGCCACGCACGCCGACTTCGATCGACTCGGAGGTTTCCGACGCCAAGTCCGGGTTACCAAAACCAGGGAAATAAAGCTGGTTGTAGGTCGGTGCGTTGAACGCCGTGCCGTAGTTGGCGCGCAGCGTGTGGTGGCTATCCACGTCATACCCGATCCCCACGCTGCCCGTCACCTCGTCGCCGTAGGACTCGTTGTCATCAAAGCGAAGGCTGCCTTGAAGCGTGAAGGGAGAGAAATCCAGCAGCGCCTGGGTGAAGACGGCCGCGTTGCTGCGACTGGTTTCGTCGTAGGCGGTGGTGCTGTCTACCCGGTCTTCGCTGTACTCGGCCCCGGCGACCACTTCGTGGGCACCCAGGGTCACGGTGTTTTCCCAGCGCGCCGTGCGTATTTTGGTATTGAACGAGGTATCGCCAAAATCAGCGACGTTATCGCTTTCGTCCCGCGATTCGCTGAGCGTCAAACGGCTGCGCCAGCTGTCGGTCATCGGCAGCTCGCCATACACGCCCGCGACCTGCTGAACGAAGTCATTTTCCCCGCCGTCATACTCGTTATGCCCACGGGCACGCAGCGCCAATACGCCTGCTTCGGCACCGTTCGCGAAGGTGTGCGACACGCGCGCCAGCGCAGAGGTATTGTCGTAGCCTTTGTCGTCGCCATTACGACGCACTGGCTGGCCGTCGGTATTGAAGTGGCTTCCAGAAAAGCTGTAACGCGTGCCGCCCTCTTTACCGCTGACGCCTGCGCTCAGCCGCTGGGTGTTGAACGAGCCGCCGCCTGCGGAAATACGCGGCTGCGGACCTTCGTCTTCACCCTGTGGGGTAAACAACTGTATGACGCCGCCCATGGCGTCGGCACCGTAAAGGCTGCCGCGAGGACCGCGCACGATTTCGGCACGCTCGAACATGCGTGGCTCCAAATATTGCCAAGCGGCCCCGCCGCTGGTAGCCGAGCGCAAACGGATACCATCGATCATCAGGACATTCTGCGCGCTGCCCGTGCCGCGAATGAAGACGCTGCTATTCTTGCCAAAGCTACCGTTACTGGAAACGTCCACGCCCGGCTGGCCACGCAGCAGGTCGGTAATACTGACGGGGTCTTGGCGGCGCAGCGCGGCCTCGTCGATTACCGTGACCGAAGAGAGGCTTTCATTAGCGGTGCGCGGAGCGAGTGCGGCCGTGACCACGACGGGATTCAGCGTGTTGGAGGCCGTCGCGGTGGCCGATGCGCTTTGCGCCTGAACGGCCAGCGGTAGCGCGGCCATGGTAAACGCCGCAAGCGTTGCGGGGGTATGAAAACGATTGAACATGGTGGGTCCCTTGCTCGCTGTGCTCACCCGCACAGCGTATTTTTTAGTGACCGGGCAGGGGCACACAAGGGAAATCCGTGGCAGAGCGCCACGTAACGTCACCCTGTACATGCCCTCCGCATGCCGGTAATCCGTGGCTTTCTTCAAGCCATCACTCTTAGGCCGGTCTCCGGGCTGACGAGCGAAAGAGGAGCGCTTTACCTAAGCGACGACCCTTTTCCGAACGACCACCTTCCCATGCCAAGGCACAGTGGCGTCTCTAGCCGTTCTTGTCTCGATCACCGTTGCGGGGGCAGCGTTGGATTGACACAGCCATGACATGACCATGTTCACCAACTTCCCGTTTAACTGATGGCGGTTACGCCACCAGCACCTGAGAGTGTGCGTAAACTAGCAACTTGTTAGGGGGTGGTCAATTTGCTGACGCGCCTTTCAGCGCTTGTACCAAGCCGTGGCGCACGTACCACACCTGCTCGGCGTGAGCGGCGGCGTCCTGGGTGAACCAGCCGCTCAAATCCCTCAGGCGGCGCTGGTGGCGGGCCACTGGGACGAGGCCACGCCCCAACTCATTGGCAATGATCACCAGCGCGACGTTCTCTGCAGCGGCGGCTTGCTCGAGGCGCTGTAAATCTTCCCGCCACTGGGCGCGCCACTCGTCGCTGCTGATGTCGGAGTCCAGCACCGCGATCAGCCATTCAAATAAGCCATGTAACACCAGTGGCGTGTTGGGCAACATGACGTGAGAGACCTCGTGAAGACGCTGGCCAGGCGCTAGGCGCCACCACACCGCGCCGGGAAAGCGTTGTTTTACTGCGTCGCGCTTACCTGCGCTGGCACCGCCAATGAACAGTTGCATTGCCATTCTCCTTTTCCGTCCTCACCTGCTTGATACGCGAGCTGCCAGCGCCGTCCCTGGGCTTGATGCACGATTCCCTGCCAAAAATCGAGGGTTTCGAAACGGCGGCGCAATTCACGAATCACGCCGCCGTGGGTCACTACCAACACTTTTCGATAGCCGTGTTGTTGGGTGTGTGCCGCTACATCGTCGAGCCACGCATCCAGCCGTTCACGCAGTTGACCAGAGGACTCCCCGCCCGGAATTTGCAGCTCTCCGGCGCTATCTATCCAGGCGCGATAGTGCGGCAATTCTTTTAATTCATCGTAAACCTTGCCTTCGTACTCGCCAAAGTCGAGCTCCCGCAGGCGTGGCTCCACATACACGGGAATGCCCAGTTTAGCCGCCTGCGACCAAGCCAGGGTTTCCTGGCAGCGGCCTAGGTCGCTGGCATAAATGGCGTCGAAACGTTCGTCGGCCAGGGCCGCGCGCAGCGCTAGAAGCCCCTCCTCCGCGTCGGGAAACAGTAGCGGAATGTCCCGCTGTCCCTGGTAACGGCGCTCTAGATTCCAGGCGGTGATACCGTGACGAACTGCCACCAGCTCCACATTAAGATCAGTAGCCAAAGCTCTCCTCCTTCGATGGTGGCACCGACCATATCCCCGTTGATGCCGTTAAATAAGCGCAGCAGCGCTAAGCGCGCCAGCGTGACCCAACACACCACCCCTAGCAGCCACAGCGCTGCCGACGGCCATGGCATGGCGAGCGGTAGCAGCGGCAAAAGCGCCAAACCAACGTCGCGGCGACCCAACGACTGCTGCCAGCTCCACGCCAGGCCCCTTGAGTGTGCGCATGGGGTCAATATAAGTAGCGCGACTCCCGCCCAGCGCCCCAGCGCGGGCACGACCATCAGCCACCACAGCGGCGCGTGATACTGCAGCAGCGCCCAGAGCAACACGCCCTTCCAGGCCAGCAAAAACAGCAGCGCGAGCATACCGAAGCTGCCGATTTGCGGGTCTTTCATGATCTCCCAGCGCCGTTTAAGAGGCTGGTTGCTGCCCAGCGCATCGGCCAGATCCATCACGCCATCCAGATGCAACCCACCCGTGACGCCGACCCACACGCTGAGCAGTATCAGCGCGCTTATGGGCGTGGGAGTGTGTGCGTATTCCAGCAGTAACGCGGCTAGCGCGAGCAGGCCGCCGATGAGCAGGCCGACGAGCGGATAGGCGCGAATGGCCCAGCGGCGGGTGTCAGGCGTCCAGGGGCAGGCCACCGGAATGGGCAATCGTGTCAAGAACTGCAGGGCCAGCAGCCCACCGTAAAGGACGTTATTCACGTATTCGCGACCGCCTTCCAATCGACGCCCTGGCCGGCCACCACTTCGACCACCCGCTCCGCCTCGGCGGCCAGCCAGCGATGCAGCATTTGCAGAAATTCGACATAGCGCAGTGTATAGGGGTCGTTGGGTAGCGGCGCTTCGTTCAGATCGTTGGAAACGATGACGAGGGTAATGTCTCGCGCCCGGGCATCCTGAAGGCAGCGTACCAGCAGCGCGAACCCCTCGGTCGTAGAGAGCGGCTCGCTCTCATCGGCGTCGGCATTGAACATGACTTGGCTCGCCCAGAGGGTAAGACAATCCAGCAGGGCGGCATGGCCGTTAGGTACTTGCGCGATGGCTTGGTCGATGGCCAGCGGTGCCTCCAGCGTCACCCATGCAGACGGCGCATCGTCTGCCTCTCGCTCGGCTTGGTGACGTGAGACCCGCTCGGCCATCTCGTCGTCGTATATGTCAGCGGTGGCCATGTAAAAACACGGTTTGCCGTTGGCAGCTTGCAGCACGTACTGTTCAGCAACGTGACTCTTACCGGAGCGCGCGCCCCCACTAACGAACACAATCATGTAACACCTTTAACAATCGATCATTTGCCGAACCATCGCGCACTGCCAGCCGCAACCAATCACCGTCGAGCGCTGCAAAGCTGTAGGTATGTCGCGCCAGCATACCGTGATGCAGCAAGCGTTCAAGCAGCAGCGCGCTGGAAAGCCCGCGCTGGCACAACGCTGGACCCGGCCGCACCAAATAAAAGCAGCTATGGCTGGGCACGACATCTAGCCCCGCGTGTGTCAGCGCTTGTCCCAAACGCGGCTGTTCCCGCGCCAACCACTGCCGCGTGCGCTGGGCAAAGGCCGTATCCGCCAACAGCGGTGCCACCAGCTCGGCAGCGAGGTGATTGACGCTCCATGGCGGCTGATGGCATGCCAGGGCGGCAACGTGCTCGGCACTCGCCAGCACGTATCCCAGGCGTAGCCCGGGCAGCGTGTAAAACTTGGTCATGGAGCGCAGCAGCACAAGCTGCGGGTAGTGGGCTAGCAGCGGCGTGAGCGGCTCGGCATCGAGGGCGAGATCGATGAACGCTTCATCCACCACGAGCGTTGCCGTGGTGGGCATGCACGAGAGCATACGCTCGATCTCTACAGCGCTGACCAGCGTGCCGGTGGGATTGTTGGGGCGGCATAGAAAGATCACATCCGCCTGTGTGACAGGCTCGTCCAACGCTGCCGTTTGTAGGCCGAAACGGGGTGCCTCTAGGGCATGCTCCGTTACCACTAACCGATGTGCTGCACAGGCTCTGGCATATTCGCCAAAGGTGGGCGTCACAATCAGCCCGCGTTGGCCTGTATGAAGGGCAGCGGCCAAAAAAATGGCGTCTGCTCCGCCGTTGGTGAGCAGTACTTGCTCCGGCGCCACGCCTTCGTATTCGGCAATGGCACGCCGCGCGGCGCGGTAGCTGGGCTCCGGGTAGCGGCTTAACCCACTAATACATTCAACCAACCAATCCGCCACCCAGGGCGGCGGCCCCAGCGGGTTGAGGTTCGCGCTCACGTCCTCGAACGGGTGATCCGCAGGTAACCTAAAGCGTTTGAGCAGCGCCGCTGCGTCGCCGCCGTGGTCGGGCCAGGTAGCCGTGGTCATTGCAGCCCCCAGAGAAACGCTAAGAGCACGAGGAATGCGAAAAACAGCAGCCACCCGCCGTGCATCAGCCGTAACGTTAGGGAAATATGCGCCACGGTGAGCGGTATTTGCCCGCTCCCCAGCGTTGCCCGGAGGGAGGCCACACCCTGATACATATTCGTGCCGCCTAGCTGCACGCCCAGCAGATTTGCCACCATCGCTTCCGGCCATCCGGCGTTGGGACTGGGGTGGCGCGGCGCTTGCCGGCAGGTGGCGGCCAGCGCACCCCGCCAATTTGACACGGTGACGCCTCGCCCTATCAAGCCGCTGCCTGCCAGCCATAAACAGAGCGCCGTTAGCCGGGCAGGCAGCCAGTTGGCGATATCGTCGAGTTTGGCGGACGCATAGCCGAAATCCGCGTAGCGCTCGTTGCGATAGCCCACCATGGAATCGAGCGTGTTGATCGCTTTGTACGCCAGCGCCAGGGGCGCGCCGCCGATAACGGCAAACAGCAGCGGCGAGGTAATGCCATCCACGGTGTTCTCGGCAACGGTCTCGACCGCCCCCCGGGTAATCTCGGCTTCATCGAGCGAATCGGTATCGCGGCCGACCACCATCGAAAGCGCATGACGAGCGGTAGGCAGATCCCCTCGGGCGAGCGGTTGGGCAATGGCGTTTCCGGCCTCGGCGAGCCCTTTGATGGCCAGCGTGGTGGCGAGCAGCCAAAGCTCGGCGGCGAGGCCTAGCCAGGGGTGAAGCTGAGTCAGCAGTACCAACACCAGCCAAGTGGCAGTGAACGTTCCCAGGACGATCACCGCCGTCAGTAAAAAGCCCATGGCACGGCGACGCTGGGCACTGCCTCGGTTCCAGCGCCGTTCTAGCGCGCTGATGCCCCGACCGATGATCACCACCGGATGCGGCAGCACGCGCGGGTCGCCCACGATGAGATCGACGACGATGGCCAGCGCGACCAGCGCCACCGAGGCGGACAGCCAACTGCTAAGCGGGCTCATACTCCGCTGCTGCTCACGCCCGCCTTATCAAAGGTGGCCATGTCGCTGAGCATCGAGGCAGCGGCTTGTATGAGCGGGAACGCCAGCGCAGCGCCGCTGCCTTCCCCCAAGCGCATACCCAGTGCCAGAAGCGGCTCGGCGTCGAGAGCCGCCAGCGCCGTGGCATGGCCCGGCTCTTCGGAGCGATGACCAAAAATGAGATAGCCGCGCGCCTCCGGGCAAAGGCGACACGCCGCTAGCGCAGCGACGGTGGCGATGAAACCATCGACGATGGCGGGTAGCCGGTGGGCGGCTGCGGCCAAATAGGCGCCCGTCATGGCGGCCATCTCCAGCCCGCCGAGTTTGCTGAGTACGTCTAACGGATCGTCGGCGTGGGCTTGGCGGGCGCGTAGCGCCTGCTCGATCACCGACACTTTATGCGCCTGCTGGGCGCTGCTTATCCCGGTCCCCGCGCCGACCACCGTCGCCACCGGCACCTGGGTAAGCGCCGCCAGCATGGCGCTGCTGGCGGTGGTGTTGGCAATGCCCATTTCACCGACGATGACGCTTTTCGCCCCCTGCGCCACCAAGCGCTCTACCGTGTCGGCACCTACGCCGATGGCGCGCTGGGCTTCTACGCGGCTCATGGCGTCTTCCCGCACCATGTTCGCCGTACCGGCACGCACCTTGGCATCGACCACGCTGGGCAGGGCAAGCGGTGACGCCACCCCCACATCGACCACGTCGACCTGAGCGCCTATCTGGCGCGCGAAGACATTGATGGCCGCGCCCCCCTGGGCGAAGTTCGCCACCATCTGCGCGGTCACCTCCTGGGGAAACGCCGAAACGCCCTCCTCGGCCACGCCGTGGTCGGCGGCAAACACGGCCACGCCCGGGGGAGAGACGCGCGGTGCGCGCTGGCCGGTAATGGCACTCAACTGGATGGCGAGGGTTTCGAGCCTGCCTAGACTGCCGGGGGGTTTGGTCAGCGTATCGAGATACGCTCGGGTACGCTCACCCTCGGCGCTCTCCACGGCGCGAATGCGCGCCAGAAGTGACTGAAGTCGCTGTTCGGCGGTCGGCTCGTTGTCCATCACGATTCTCCACGGGCTGGTGGCTCAGGATTGGTGGTACAGGATTGATGGCGCAAAATAGTAGCAAAACCAGGGCTGCTATACTTGCGCTTTGACCATGAGCCCGATGCGTGCTCGCCTTTTTTATCCACCGTTCATCAAATCATCATGCGCAACGGCGAAAGTCGTCACTCAACAGGGTAATAAAACTACAACTTAAGCTGTAAATGGCGATTTTATTGCCGTAAAGTCTCTTATATCGACGCCATAAGATGTAAAATAACTACAATCTCGACTCACCGTCTCGACACATGCAGAGGTTCCTATGCCTGGTTCAACATCCGCTACACTCCATCCTACGGTTGCCGAGGTGACCCAACGCATTCGTGAGCGCTCTGCCGAGCGACGCGCTCTGTACGAGCGCCGCATGGCGGACCAGCATAAACGCGGTGTGCATCGCGCCGAGCTCTCTTGCGGCAACCTCGCACACGGCTTTGCCGCCTGCAGCGCGCAGGAGAAAGACTCCCTGAAGCTGATGAACAGCGCCAACCTAGGGATCATTTCTGCCTACAACGACATGCTCTCGGCCCACCAGCCGTTCGAAACCTTCCCGGAAACCATCAAGGCAGCGGCCAGCGCCATGGGATCCACCGCGCAGTTTGCCGGTGGCGTGCCCGCCATGTGCGATGGTGTGACCCAGGGCCAGCCGGGCATGGAGCTGTCGCTGTTCTCCCGCGACGTGATCGCCATGGCCACCGCCGTGGGCTTGTCCCACAACATGTTCGATGCCGCGCTTTACCTCGGCGTGTGCGATAAGATCGTGCCCGGTCTGTTCATCGGCGCGGCGCGCTTTGGCCATCTGCCCGCCATGTTCGTCCCCGCAGGCCCGATGCCCAGCGGCTTGCCGAACAAAGAGAAAGCGCGCATTCGCCAACTTTACGCCGAAGGCAAGGTAGGCCGTGAGGAGCTGCTGCAAGCGGAGTCCGACTCCTACCACAGCCCCGGCACCTGCACCTTCTACGGCACCGCCAACTCCAACCAGCTGATGATGGAAGTGATGGGCCTGCACCTGCCGGGCACCTCGTTCGTCAACCCGGGCACCGAGATGCGCGAAGCGCTGACCCGCTACGCCACCGAGCAGGCCATTCGCAACACCGAACCCGGCGGCGAGTACCGTCCGTTCTACAAGCAGATCGACGAGCGCGCCATCGTCAACGCCGTGGTCGGCCTGCTGGCCTCCGGCGGTTCGACCAACCATACCATGCACCTGATCGCCATGGCGGCCGCGGCGGGCATTACCCTGAACTGGGACGACTTCACCGACCTGTCAGCGGTCACGCCCAGCCTGATGAAGGTGTACCCGAACGGCCAAGCAGACATCAACCACTTCCAGGCAGCGGGCGGCATGAGCTACCTGTTCCGCGAGCTACTGGGCGCGGGCCTGCTCCACGGGGACATTCCCACCGTGTTTGGCACCGACTTGACCGCTTACACCCAAGAGCCCTTCTTGGAAGAGGGCAAAGTGGTCTGGCACGAAGGCCCGGAAAAGAGCCTGGACGAAGAGGTACTGCGCCCGGTGGCCACGCCCTTCGCCCCCACTGGCGGCCTGACCGTCATGAAAGGCAACCTGGGCCGTGGCGTGATCAAGGTCTCGGCGGTAGCCGAAGAGCACCGCATCGTCGAAGCGCCGGTGAAGATCTTCGAAGACCAGAACGAGATGAAAGCGGCGTTCGAGTCGGGCGAGCTGGACCGCGACGTGATCGTCGTCGTGCGTTTCCAAGGCCCCAAAGCCAACGGCATGCCCGAGCTGCACAAACTGACACCGTTCCTGGGCGTACTCCAGGATCGCGGCTTCAAGGTGGCCCTCGTCACCGATGGCCGCATGTCCGGCGCCTCGGGCAAAGTGCCCGCCTCTATCCACATGAGCCCGGAAGCGCTCGACGGCGGCCCGCTGGCCAAGCTGCGCGATGGCGACGTGGTGCGCCTGGATGCCAACGCCGGTACGCTGGAAGCCAAGGTAGACGCCGCCACCTGGGCCGAGCGTGAGCTCGTCGTCGCCAATTTGGACCACTACCATGTGGGCCTGGGCCGCGAGCTGTTCTCGGGCTTCCGCCACCTCGCCATGCGCGGTGAAGAGGGTGCAGGCTCCCTGGGCGGCTTCGAAGCCGACGATCTCGCTCGTCAAGAAGGTCAGATTTTTCAAGAGGACGCCTGATGCGACCGGCACTCATCGGGGACATTGGCGGCACGAATGCTCGCCTGGCGCTGGTCACGCCGGGCGAGGTCACGCCCCACGACATTCTTAACCTGCCCTGCGCCGATTACCCCGGCGTGATCGAGGCGATTCAAGACTACCTCGCTCGGGTAGGCGCCACGGGCGAGAACGCGCCCAAAGAAGCCTGCCTGGCGTTCGCCTGCCCGGTGCACGCCGAGCGAGTGAAAATGACCAACAACCATTGGGATTTCATGAAAAGCGACGTTCGGCAGGCGCTGAATTTGTCGCTGTTCAAGGTCATCAATGACTTCACCGCCCAGGCGCTGGGCGTGCCCCATGTGGGTAAAGACGATCTCGTCGAAGTTCAGTCGGGGACGGCGCAGTCGCACTCGACCCGCTTGGTCATCGGCCCCGGGACGGGGCTGGGCGTGGCCGGCGTGTTCCCCGGCCAGCACGCCTGGATTCCGCTACCCACCGAGGGCGGCCACGTCACCTTTGCCCCCACTGACGCCACCGAGCGCGCACTGCTGGATGTATTTTTAAAGCGCCACCAGCGGGTGAGCGTCGAACGCATTTTATGTGGTCAGGGGCTTCTAGAGCTGTACCAAGCGCACTGCACCCTGGAAGGCCAAGCGCCTCGCTGCGAGACGCCTGCCGAGGTGACCCAGGCGGCTAACCAGGGCGATGCCATCGCCACCGCCACCCTGCTGCGCTTTTTGAAAATTCTCGGCGACGTATGCGGCGATGCCACCCTAACCATGGGTGCCCGAGGCGGCGTTTACCTCTGCGGCGGCATTCTCCCCCGCCTGTTGGACTGGCTGCCTAAGTGCGAGCTGCGCGCTAGCTTCGTCAACAAAGGGCGCATGGGCGGGTATAACGCCGATATTCCGGTGTGGATCGTGACACACCCATGGACCGGCCTGTTAGGGGCCGCCGAAGCGCTGCATAACGAAGAAGTCTTTTAACGAATGGAAAACGCCATGGCTGCCGTTACGTTTGACGTGCCTTTTGTACTCGGCATGATGCGCCTGCATGAAGCGCAAGAGATGCACCAAGCGAGCCAGTTGGCCGACTGGATCGAAGCTCGTCTAGAGCAAGGGTTACACTGGTTCGACCATGCCGACATCTACGGTAATGGCGCCTGCGAAATGCTGTTTGGCCAAGCCCTGCGCGCCCGCCCGGCGCTGGCCAAGCGGCTGAATGTGGTGACCAAGGCCAGCATTGCCAACGACAACCCGGCTCCAGGCTCCGGTAAGGTCAAGCACTACAATGCCAGCCCGGACTATCTCAGCCGCGCCATTGACGATGCGCTGGGCCGCTTGGGCGTCGAGCGTCTGGATCACTTTCTGATTCACCGCCCGGACCTGCTGATGGACGCCGCCGCGACAGGCCGTGCGCTGGATGACGCCATCGAGGCGGGCAAAATCGGCGCGGCGGGGATTTCCAACCATCTGCCCAGTCAGTGGCGCCGACTGCAACGCCATATGCACCACCCGCTACGGGCCAATCAAATCGAGCTTTCGATTGCCCATAGCGCGCCGCTGTTCGACGGCAGCTTCGACGACCTGAACGCCGATGGCCAGGCGCCCATGGCGTGGTCGCCGCTGGCGGGCGGCCAACTGATGCAGGGTGAAGTGAGCCGCGTGCTGAACCGTTTGGCAGGCGAGCTGAACGGTACGCCCGGCGCGTTGGCGCTGGCCTGGCTGCGCACCCTGCCCGGCCGCCCCGCACCGGTGGTGGGCAGCGTGAAACCGGAGCGTATTGCCGATATGCTCAATGGCCCGGAAACGCTGCCCAGAGACGCCTGGTATGAACTGCTGGAGGCCGCCCGCGGCCACTGCGTCGCTTAGGCTCGCTAGCGCGCCCACTCAACATCAATGCCAATAATGACAAGGAACGACCTATGACGCCGGTGATTGCTTTCGGTGAAGCCTTGATCGACATGCTCTCGAGCCGATTGGGCGATGACACGGGGCCGGAAACCTTTACCCCCTACGCGGGCGGCGCGCCCGCCAACGTGGCGGTGGCCTGTGCGCGGTTGAACGTACCCAGCCAGTTCTTGGGCATGGTCGGTGACGATACCTTTGGGCACTTTCTCATCCGTGAGCTGAAAAGCCACGGCGTGGATACCCAGGGGGTCGTGCTCACCCAGGAGGCGCGCACGGCGCTGGCCTTCGTCTCCCGCGATAGCAGCGGCGAACGCACCTTCGATTTCTACCGCCCACCGGCGGCAGACCTGCTCTACCGCCTGGAGCATCTGCCCCACGGCGTGTTCGAGCAGCCCGCCATCGTTCACCTGTGCAGCAACAGCCTGACCGACCCCGACATTGCCGAGACCACCCTCGCGATTGCCGCCATGGCCAAACGCGCAGGCTGCCTTGTGAGCGTGGACGCCAACCTGCGCCACAACCTATGGGCAGAGGGCGCTGCGGATACTTGGCTTGTCACCGAGCTGATCGACAGCGCCGAGCTGGTCAAAGTATCTCTCGAAGAGCTGGACTACCTGCGCGGCGACCACCCCAAGGAGGCGTGGCTCGCCGAGCGCATGGCCGCAGGGGTGAAGGTGATTGTGATTACCGACGGCCCCAATAATGTGGTACTCAAAGGCATCGGCATTGACCAAACCGTGACGCCGCCCAGCGTCACGGCGGTGGACACCACCGCCGGTGGCGATGCCTTTATTGGCGGCCTGCTCGCGGAGCTTTCCAGCTACGGCATCAGCGAGAGCTGGCACCAGGACAGCGCGTTTCTCACTCGCGCGGTAGACATCGCCTGCCGCTGCGGTGCCCACGCGGTCACCCGCCCCGGCGCGTATGCCGCCCTGCCCACCCACACCGATATCGAAGCCCTGCGCGGCTCGGCAGGATAGCACTCAGCGTCGTCGAGGCCGCTACTCGACGACGCTTTGGATGACCCCTTCCGCCACTTCCACCCGCCCGCTGACGACGTCCAACGTCACCGGCTGACGGCGATGATCGACAAAGCTCACCTGGGTGATGCTGCGCTGTTCGGTGGCCCCGTCGACCAACATTTCCAGCGTGCCGTGATCGCACCACCACGTTACCGTCACCGTTAACCCATCGACGCTGCCCGCCGCGTGGTCACAGGCAAAGTGCTCGTCGAACGCGGCCTGCCCATTACGTCCCTGCCGCTCGTAGTGAAGTGACGTTGCCGCGTCGCCTGCGGTCAGCCACAGTCGCTGCTGATACCCCTGCTGCAGCGATAGCGCCAGCCTCGTGCCCGCTTCGAGCACCAGCGTCAGCTGACCGTGAATGACCTCCCCGTCGGGCAACGCAATACAGCGCTCCCCCGTCGTTTCAAGCGAGCGCGGCGATAGATGACAAGGGGCGCTCAGCACTTGCCCTGCTTCGCGAGCAAAATGCTGATGTAACCGCACCCCACGAGAAGTCGCGCGCAGCGTCAGCTCTCGCGGCAGGCTCATGGTGCCTCGCCAGCCCTTTTCGGGGGCATGATTGGCGTATTGCCAATTGTTCAACCACGCTAGCGCGAGCTGCCGCCCGGGGATATTCGACCAGCTCTGCACCGCGTAAAAATCCCGCCCTTCGTCCATCATCAGCACGACGTCGGCAGCGTTGTCATTGGTGAAACGCTGGCCGTCGAACGCGCCGATAAAGTACTGGGTCAACGAGCCAAATGGGTTATCCGGCGTGGCGCCAATCCCTACCACCAACACCCAGCGGGTGGCGGGCTCATTCGGTCCAGCACCTTCCACCGGCAGCTCGAACAGGTCTGGGCACTCCCAGGGGTGCTGGGTGTGAGCGCCCTCGCCTTCGCCAAAGGCGCTGGCGAACTGCCACACCAATAGGTTATGGGAGGTATAAAAGTGAATCTCCTGCCCACAGGCCAGCGCCATTACCCAGCGCTGGCTAGGTCCATGCCAAACGACTTTAGGGTCGCGGACGTCTTTAAACCCAGGCGGCGGCAGAATCGGATTGCCCGCGTAGCGCTGCCAGGTGCGGCCCTTGTCGCGGCTGTACGCCAGGCACTGGGACTGCTGGTAATCCTCCGGGTCACCGGAGAGCACCCGGTGGCAGGTGTAAAACGCCAGGAGCCCCGGCTGACCCTCGAACAGCCCCGTCACATCGTGCTCATCCACCACGGCGCTCCCCGAAAAGCAGGCGCCGTCTTCGTTGGGCGCCAGCGCGATGGGCAAATGCTGCCAGTGGCACAGATCACGACTGACCGCATGCCCCCAGTGCATTGGCCCCCAGACGGTGCTGAACGGGTGGTACTGATAAAACAGATGGTACTCGCCCTCGAAAAACACCAGCCCGTTGGGGTCATTCATCCACCCCATCGGCGGGGCAAAATGCATCGCCGGTCGCTGGGGCTCGAAATCCGCTAACGTCATGCTTAAACCTTGAGTTAATCGGTCAACTTAATCGTTTAAGTTAGCGTATCACGCCTGTTAACTAACGGAAGCATCCCCTTTAGGTGTAGATGTAAAAAAGCCCGAGCATGTCGCCATGCTCGGGCAAACGTCTTGCTCACACGACCCGACATCAGTGAGGCAAGTGACGAGAGTGCTCGGTACTGTGTTTTACTCGGTACTATGTTTTACATAAGTGGTGGAACCGTCTAGTGGTGGAAACGCTCTGCAGCTTGGCGGGCCAGTTCGCGGATGCCGTCCCAATCTTCGGCATCGACCATTGCTTTCGGCGTCAGCCAAGAGCCGCCGACACACATCACGTTCGGCAGCGAGAGATAGGAGTCGGCGTTGTCGACCGTGATACCGCCCGTGGGGCAGAAACGTGCTTCCGGGATCGGTGCGCCGAACGCTTTGATCGCTTTGGCACCGCCGCTGGATTCAGCGGGGAAGAACTTGAAGCGGCGGTAGCCGTATTGCCAGCCAGTCATCAGCTCAGAAATGGTAGAAACGCCCGGCAGCATCGGCACGGGGCTCTCTACGCCGTAGCGGTAAAGCGCTTCGGTGGCTCCTGGCGTAACGACGAAATCAGCGCCGACCTGTTCTGCTTGGCGATACTGGGCAGGTGTGAGTACGGTGCCCACTCCAATGCTGGCCCCCGGCAGCGCCTCTTTCATACGTTTGATGGCGTCTAAGGCGCAGTCGGTACGCAGGGTAATTTCCAGAACGGTCAGGCCACCTTCGACCAGCGCACGGCCCAGCGGCACGGCATCTTCCAGGCGCTCGATGGTGATCACAGGGATCACTTCGGCTTTCAAACAGATGCTGTCCAGCTCGGCGGTGCGCGTTGAGGGTAACTGTTTATCGATGGTCATCAGTGAGTCTCCAAGCAATTTGTTATTGGCGAAGGCGGTTCATTAGGGCGCCCAGTAAATCGCCAGCGGGCAAGATAGAAACGCGCGAATCGGCAGCGTGCGAACGTCGTCGCCGCCCATGGCGTTGGCCAGTACGGCGCGCTTGTCGTCACCCGTGATATGCAAAATGTGGCGTTTCGCCTGGTGCAGGCGGTCCGCAGAGAAAGTAATGCGCGGCTGCGGCTGGCTGGGCGTACGCACCGCAACTAGCGGCTCATCCGTAGAGAGCGCCAGCCCCAGCTCTTGGCTATCGGGGAACAGCGAGGCCGTATGACCATCGCCGCCCATGCCCAATATCACCACGCTGGCAGGCCAGCTCAAAGCCGCGGTTTGCTGTACCACGGCGGCCACCCCTTCTTCCGGCGTACCATCGTTGCTAGTAAGCGGCACGAAGTTAGCGGCCGCCGCCGGGCCTTGCAGCAGGTTGTCGCGCACCAGTTTGGCGTTGCTATCGCTGCTCTGCTCGTCGACCCAGCGCTCGTCGGCCAGGGTGATATCCACCCGCGCCCACGCCAGTGGCTTTTGCGCCAGCGCTTTGAAGAACGGCACCGGCGTCGAGCCGCCCGATACCACCAGCAGCGCACGCTCCTGGTGTTCCAGGTCTGTCGCCAGGGCTTGATAAACGGCTTCGGCTAGCTGCTCGGCCAGCACTTGTCGTGTATTGCTCATCTCAATAATCCTCGTACCAGCTGCGACCATCCTGGGTGATCATGGCAATGGAGGCGACCGGCCCCCAAGAGCCTGCCGGGTAGCGGCGTGGTGGGGTATCGCGTGATTTCCAACCATCGATGAGCTGATCACACCAGCGCCACGCATGCTCCACCTCGTCCCGACGGACGAACAGATACTGCTGGCCTTTCATGACTTCCAATAGCAGGCGCTCGTAAGCATCCGGGATACGCGATTTCGGGAACGCGCTGTTGAAATCCAGATGTAGTGGGCCAGGGCGCAGGCGCATGCCCTTGTCTAGACCGCTATCCTTGGTGAGCACCTGAAGGGCAATGCCCTCTTCTGGCTGCAGGCGAATGATCAGCTTGTTGGAGGCGATGCCGCGCTGGTCCGGATCGAAGATGTAGTGAGGCTGCTGACGGAAATGAATGACGATTTGCGAGAGTTTTTCCGGCATCCGCTTACCGGTACGCAGGTAGAACGGCACGCCTGCCCAGCGCCAGTTGGACACTTCGGTTTTCATGGCCACGAAGGTTTCGGTCTGGCTCTGGGTATTGGCCCCCTCCTCTTCCAGGTAGCCCGGCACGGCTTGGCCGTCGCTGGTACCGGCAATGTACTGGCCGCGCACGACGTCACGCCCCAGCGATTCACCAGTAAACGGTTTCAGCGCCTTGAGCACCTTCACCTTCTCATCGCGGATGGCATCGGCATCCAGGTTCGAGGGCGGGTCCATGGCGATCAGGCATAGCAGCTGTAGAAGGTGGTTCTGGACCATATCGCGCAGTTGGCCCGCATCATCGAAATAGCCCCAGCGCCCTTCGATACCGACTTTTTCGGCGACGGTAATCTCGACATGGGAAATATGATTCTGATTCCACTGGGTGCCAAACAGCGGGTTGGCAAAGCGTAGAGCAATGAGATTCTGAACCGTCTCTTTACCCAAGTAGTGGTCGATGCGGTAGATGCGCGATTCGGGGAACACGGCACCGATGGCATCGTTGATCTCTTCGGAAGAGGCCAGGTCGTAGCCAATGGGTTTTTCCACCACGACGCGGGTATCGTCATCCAGACTGTTACTGGCCTGGAGGTTGCGGCAAATGTCGCCGTAGATGCGCGCCGCCACCGAGAGATACACCACCATCGGGCGCTTTGAGCCTTCGCGCCACTGGCGAATGGCGTCGTAACCGTCAGCCGTAGCGAAGTCGAGCTTGAGATACTCCAAGCGATTTAAAAAGCGCTCCAGGCTCGCCTTGTCCTGCTCCTCTTTCTTCAGACGCTTCTGCAGCGCGCCACTGACTAGCTGGCGGAACGCAGCAGTGTCATGCTCCTGACGCGCCAGCCCCATGATCCGCGTGCTTTCGGGCATCAAACCTTCGCGGTCAAGATGATACAGCGCGGGAAACAGCTTGCGCATGGCAAGGTCGCCAAGCGCCCCGAATAGCGCCAGATCGATCGCGTGATTGGGATCGCCCAGCGGGGCATGTGACTGGCTCATCTCAGCTCCTGTTTATAATTAGGTCATCTGATGTAGTTAGATTACCTAAAATCTATCTGATGTGAGGCATTATACGCAATAATTCGTGTAATTTTACTACAAAATATTCTCGCCTGCTGCCCTTTCCGGTTGGTTTTACAGCGGTGATGCCGAGCCCTGGTCACCTATTCTTCTACCTTTACTCTACGCCCCTTGGATACGCCACCCCTCCTCCCCCCTAGGATGAGGTGACCTCGTGCGTAATTAGCGACGCTGCCCGTGAACAAAGCACGTCATATGAGAACGTGCACGACAACAACAACGTCATAACGAGGTACGCACATCATGGCAATGGTTCGTCCATTTTTCACGCCGCTGCTCGCCGCTACGCTAGCGGCCACTGCCACACTCCCCGCCCTAGCCTTCGAAGATGACCGTTTGACCATCTGGATGGGCGACAATAAAGGCCAGGAAGGCATCCGCGCAGTGGCCGATCAATTCCTGGAAGATACCGGCATCGAGGTGGACGTCGTGTTTCCTGACAACCTGACCGACCGTTTTCAGCAAGCGGCAGGCAGCGGGCAAGGGCCGGATATCGTCATTTGGGCCCATGATCGCATGGGGGAATGGGCGCAAAGCGGTCTGCTCAAACCGATTGCGCCCAGCGACAGCTTCCGTGAAGCGTTTTACGACTTCACCTGGGAGGCCGCACTATGGAATGGCGAGACCTACGGCTACCCCATTTCGGTGGAATCGCTGGGGCTGATTTACAACAAAGCGTTGGTGGAAACACCCCCCGAGAGCTTTGCCGAGTTAATGGAGCTAGACGCCACGCTCTCCCAAGAAGGCAAAAAAGCCATTTTGTTCGATTACAGCGAACCCTACTACGGCTGGACGCTGCTGGCAGCCAACGGCGGCTACCCGTTCAAACAGACCGAGAGCGGTTATGACGTCAGCGATATCGGCGTCAATAACGAGGGTGCCTTGCAAGGGGCTGAGCTGCTGGTCGAGTTGATCGAGAGCGGCGTACTGCCCCGCGGCACCGACTACAACCTGATGGATACTCGCTTCAACCAGGGCGAGGTAGCGACCATGATCAGTGGCCCTTGGGCGTGGCCTAACCTGGAGCGTAGCGGCATCGAATACGGCGTCGCCCTGCTACCCAACGTGGGTGACGAGCGAGCCAAGCCGATGTTTGGCGTGATGACCGCGATGATCAACTCCGCCACGCCCAACGACTTCTTGGCGGTAGAGTTCTTGGAAAACTATTTGCTGAGCGAAGAGGGTATGCGCACGTTCAATAGCGACGGTTCGCTCGGAGCGGTAGCGCATATCGATTACCAGGCAGAGCTGGCGGACAACCCCAACATTGCCGCGACGCTAGAGAACGCCGAAGTGGGCATGCCGATGCCCAACATTCCTGAAATGGGCGCCTTCTGGGCCGCTATGGAACCCGCGCTACAGAACATTGGCAGCGGCCGCCAATCCCCCCAAGAAGCGCTGGATGCCGCTGCGCGCCGTATGCGCCAGTAGCCTCCGTTTTAGCCTCCATTGCCCGGCAGCGCCCGCTGCCGGGCAGCCTTTCAGGACGTCATCATGTACACCACTAACGCGTCTCGTGGCCTGCCCCGCCACCGCTCTCGCCATCTTACCGAACGCTATACCCGCTGGGCCATGCGCGGCGTCATTGCCGTGCTGATGGTCGCGCTACTGTGGCTGGTGCTGGCGTTTCATCTCAACGGCCAGTGGATGTTTGCTCTGCTGTTTCTGGTACTGGGCGGCTCGCTGGGCGTGGTCTTTACCAAGCGCACGCTGATGAGTCATCGCTACATCTTTCCTGCGATAGCCGGGCTTGGTGTGTTCGTCATTTTTCCGCTGCTGTACACCATCGGGATCAGCTTCAGTAACTACAGCTCTACCAATCTGCTTTCGGAAGAGCGGGTGCGCGACCAGCTCATGAGCCAAACCTATCAAGCGGAAGGCAATGCCTTTGACCTGGCCCTCTACCCCGACGGTGATTTGGTTCGGCTCTATTTGGAGAGCCAAGAGGGCCAGCGATTCGTTTCCTCCCCGCTCAATGTTGCCAATCAGGAGAATCGACAAATTGGCGTGCAGCCCGCCGATGCACCGCCCGCGCAGGAAGCACTGGGCATGCGCGACATCATTCAAGCGCGCGAGGCCCTGCAAGGGCTGCGGCTAATCACCCCGGACGGCAACGAGCTGCGCATGGCGGGACTGCGCCAGTTCGCCCCCATGGTCAACCGCTACGAAGCCCGCGAGGATGGTGCGCTGTACGACCGTCGCGATGAGCGGCTGCTCACCCCCGACCCCAGCATTGGTTTCTTCGTGGCTGACGACGGTGAACGGATCGCGCCCGGCTGGCCGGTCAACGTCGGCATGGCCAATTACACCCAGATTTTCACCGATCCGGACATTCGCGGTCCGTTCATGCAGATTTTCGTATGGACCTTCGTATTTGCCGCCCTCACCGTGGTGTTTACTCTGGCCGTCGGTTTCGTGCTGGCCTCTTTGCTGCAGTGGGATCAACTCAGGGGCAAGGCCGTATACCGCACGCTGCTGATTCTGCCCTATGCGGTGCCAGCATTCATATCGATCCTGATTTTCAAAGGGATGTTCAATCAGCACTTCGGTGAGATCAACCTGATCCTGGATACCCTGTTTGGGGTACGCCCGGAGTGGTTTACCGATCCTTGGATGGCGCGCAGCATGCTGCTGATCGTCAATACCTGGTTGGGCTACCCCTACATGCTGCTGCTCTGCATGGGCTTGATTCAGGCCATTCCGCAGGACTTGTACGAAGCCTCGGCCGTGGATGGCGGCGGCCCAATCACCAATCTGTTCAACATCACCCTGCCGCTGATCCTCAAGCCGCTCACGCCGCTGCTGATTGCTGCGTTTGCGTTCAACTTCAATAACTTCGTGCTGATTGCCCTGCTCACCGGCGGCAGCCCCGATATTTTGGGCGCCAGCACCCCGGCGGGCACCACCGACCTACTGGTGAGCTACACCTATCGCATCGCCTTTCAAGACGCAGGGCAGAACTTTGGCCTTGCGGCGGCCATCGCTACGCTGATCTTCCTGCTAGTCGCGGGTTTGTCGCTGCTCAATTTGCGCCTTTCCAAAGTAAAGGTATAGGAGGTTACCGATGCCCATGGTTCAACCCCGCTCCGTTGGCGCGCGTCGCTTGGGCGCGCACTTGGCGCTGATCTGCTTCGTATCGCTGATCGTCTTTCCGCTGCTCCTGGTGATCTCGATCTCGTTTCGAGAGGGTAACTTTGCCACCGGCAGCCTGATTCCGCATAACTTCTCGCTGGAGCACTGGTCCCTGGCGCTAGGGATCCCCTGGGAGCGGCCCGACGGCACCGTGGTCCAACCGCCCTTCCCGGTGCTGCTGTGGCTGTGGAACTCCATCAAGGTCGCGGTGATCTCCTCGGTGCTGATTCTCATGCTCGCTACCACCAGCGCCTACGCGTTTGCCCGCATGCGCTTCAAGGGCAAAGCGCCGCTGCTCAAAGGCATGCTGATTTTTCAGATGTTCCCAGCGGTGCTCTCGCTGGTGGCACTGTATGCCCTCTTTGACCGGCTGGGCCAGTTCGTCGGTTGGCTGGGCATCAATACGCACGGCGCGCTGATCGTCGCCTCGCTGGGGGCGGTAGCGCTGCATATCTGGACGATCAAAGGCTATTTCGAATCCATCGACGGTTCACTGGAAGAGGCCGCCATGGTCGATGGCGCCAGCACCTGGCAGGCGTTTCGCTATATTCTGCTGCCGCTTTCTGTCCCCATTCTGATGGTGGTCTTCATCCTGGCCTTCGTGATGAGCATCATGGAGTACCCGATGGCCTCGGTACTGTTGGTGGACGAGCACAAACTGACGCTTGCCGTTGGCGCGCAGCAATACCTCGCCGACCATAACCAGCGTTGGGGTAACTTTGCCGCTGCCGCCGTGCTCTCTGGCCTGCCCATCACCGTGGCGTTTCTTATTTGCCAACGCTGGATTATTGGCGGTTTGACCGCCGGAGGCGTCAAGGGCTAGGCCGCCCACCGCTCGAGGGTTTCCTCGCTTGAGCATGTTGCTCATGACCGGCGCTCATCAGCGCCGGTTTTTTATGGGTAAGGTAATTTTTAGGGAAATTTTACGGACAATGTTTGATCGGCGTGGTGAGATAGCTCACCACCCTTAGGGTAATTTAGAGCGGACCCACTTAGAGCGGACTTATGGCCACGTTCCCTAGCGCACGTTACTACCAAGAGACTTACCGAAACTGGGCACAAATTTTCAAGATCATGTCGGTGCTGTGGCTGGTACTGGCTATGTTCATGACGCTGCCGCTGATGGTACTGCTCATCGAACGCGATCCCGATGCCCCTGCTTTTGCCGTCTCGCTGATCATCATTTTAAGCGCGACGTTGAGTACTTGGGCACTCACCCGCGGCGTGCCGTTAGAGCTCAAACCCTGGCAGATGTTCATCTTGACCGCCGGCAGTTGGACCAGTATCAGTGGCTTTGCCAGTCTGCCGCTCGTTCTAGGCGCTCCCCAGCTTAGCTTTACCAACGCCGTGTTCGAATCGGTGTCGGCGATTACCACCACTGGGTCGACCGTCTTGGTAGGTATCGATAACCTCTCGGACGGTTTGAAACTATGGCGCGGCTTGATGCAGTGGATGGGAGGCATCGGCATCATCGTCATGGGCATCGCCATTTTGCCGTTTCTAAAAGTGGGTGGGATGCGGCTGTTTCACACCGAGTCGTCCGATTGGTCCGATAAGGTCATGCCACGCACGGGCGGCATTGCCAAAGCCACCCTCGCCGTTTACGTGATATTGACGCTCGCGGCCATGCTGAGCTATTGGCTGGGAGGCATGCTCCCACTGGACGCCATCGTTCACGGCATGACGTCGTTGGCCACCGGCGGCTTTGCCAACTCCGACGCCTCGTTCGGGGCCTATGCCGAGCAGCCCTGGCTGCTCTGGATGGCGAGCTTTTTCATGCTCAGCGGCGCGCTCCCCTTCGTGCTGTACATCCGCTTCATTCGCTCGTCCAAGAGCGCGCTTTGGAAAGACCAGCAGGTGCGCGGGCTGCTCAAACTGCTGCTGGCTGCCATCGTAATACTCAGCGCGTGGCGAGTCGTACAAGGCGACGACTGGTTCGTCTCGCTGACCCATGTGACCTTCAACGTCATTTCCGTGGTCACCACCACCGGGTACGCCTCCGACGATTATACCCTATGGGGCTCGCTGCCCATTGCCGCCTTCTTCTACCTCACCTTCGTCGGTGGCTGCAGCGGCTCTACTAGCGGCGGCATGAAGATCTTTCGCTTTCAAATCGCCATGCTGATGCTGCAGAACCAGTTGCGCTATCTGATTCATTCGAACGGTGTCTTTACCACTCGCTATAACCAGCAGCCGGTGACCAGCGATATCTCCCGCAGCGTGGTGGCGTTTTCGTTCTTCTTTTTCATCACCATTGCGGTATTGGCGTTAGGCCTCGCCGCATTGGGCCTGGATCTCGTCACAGCGCTTACCGGAGCCGCCACGGCAGTGGCCAACGTGGGCCCGGGCCTGGGCGACATCATCGGCCCCGCCGGTAACTTCGCCAGCCTGCCCGATGCCGCCAAGTGGCTACTGTGCATCGGCATGTTGATGGGCCGCTTGGAGATTTTGACCGTGGTGGTGTTGATGACGCCGATGTTCTGGCGGCGATGAGGAGTTCTATCATGACGGCACTACGACGCCTGCCTACCCTGCGGGAGTGGGCGCTGGTGGTAGGCACCAGCCTCGCGGCACTGCTAGTGGCTTGGTGGCTATTCGCTTGGCTCGCGCTAGCCAATCTATCGCTGATTTTCTTGACAGCAGTGCTGGCCTGCGCCGTCTTGGTCGGTAGCTATGCCGCCTTTATCAGCGCGCTGTTGAACTTCATCGTTTTCAACGTGGCATTTACCGAGCCCTACTTCTCCCTAGCGGTGGCCGAGCGCGAACAGCTAGTCACGCTGCTGTTCTTTTTGATCGTGGCGCTGGTCGTCGGCAACATTACTGGCGTAAGCCGGGAACGCATGCTGGCCCTCAACGCAGCGCGGCTGGCAGAGGAGCAAGAGCGGCTGCGCTCTGCGCTGCTCGCGTCCGTTTCCCATGATCTGCGCACGCCGCTGGCGTCGATCATAGGCGCCGCCAGCTCACTGCGCGCACTCGACCCGCAGCTAACAGCAAAAGATCGCTTCGCGTTGCTAGACGGTATTTTGAACGAGAGCGAGCGTTTGAATCGCTACATTCAAAACCTGTTGGACATGACGCGGCTAGGGCACGGCAAGCTTGCCATCGAGCGAGACTGGATCAGCGTCGACGACCTTGTCGCCGCTGCTCGTAAACGCTTGTCAGGAGCGTTAGCCCCCCTGACCGTGCAGCAGGTGTGGAACAGCGATCTACCTCTGTTACACGTTCACCCAGCCTTGGTGGAGCAGGCGCTCGTCAATGTATTGGAAAATGCCGCCCGCTTCTCACCGACTGGCGGCCAGATCACCATTGCGGCAGCCACCGATGAAAATGCCTGCAAGATGACGCTCACCGTCAGCGATGAGGGGCCTGGCATTCCACGCCATTTACGTGAGCAGGTGTTCGAGATGTTCTTCACCGGCAACGATGGCGACCGCAGTTTGCACGGCACCGGCCTGGGGCTCGCCATTTGCCGCGGAATGCTGGGCGCTCACGGCGGAACCGTAACGGCCACCGACGGCCTTCATGGCCACGGCACGAGTATCATCATGTCGCTACCATTGCCGACGCCGTCGCAGGAGCCTCGCCATGAGGACTAAGCCTACTCGCATTCTCATCGTCGACGATGAGCCCGCCATTCGGCAGTTCTTGCGTATTAGCTTGATATCGCAAGGTTTTTTGATTAGCGAAGCCAGCACCGGGCAACAGGCCATTCGGACGGTGGACGAAGCAGCAGGCGCCGATGCGATCGATGTCGTCCTACTGGACCTAGGGTTGCCTGACATGGATGGTCAACAAGTGCTTCGGGCGCTGCGCCAACACAGCGCGCTACCGATCATTATCGTGTCGGTGCGTGGCCAGGAGTCCGAGAAGGTCACTGCGCTGGATAGCGGTGCCAATGATTATGTCACCAAGCCCTTTGGGATTCAGGAGCTGTTGGCCCGTATTCGGGCCGTGCTGCGCCACTATCCCACCCCAAGTGAGCCATCCCGCTATCAGTATGGCGCTTTGACGCTGGACATCGACGCCCACCTGGTGACCTTGAGCGGCGAGACGATTCATTTGACGCCCAAAGAGTTTGCCGTGCTGGCGCTATTGATCGGTCGGGCGGGCCGTATCGTGACGCAAACCCACCTGTTGAAAGCCATTTGGGGTCCTACGCATCAGGAAGACACCCACTATTTACGTATCGTGGTAAGCAAGTTACGTCAAAAGCTGGGAGATGATCCACAAGCCCCCAGCTTGTTGCAGACGGAGCCTGGCATCGGTTACCGCTTCTGTGTCGAGTTCGACCGTGAGGAGTCCAATCAATGAAAATCATCATTCTTGGCGCAGGCCAAGTGGGCGCAACCCTAGCCGAGCACCTTGCCCGCGAGGAGAACGACATCACCGTCGTCGATACCGACGGCGCAAAACTGCGCGAGCTGCACACCAAGCTGGATATCCGCACGGTGACCGGCGCAGGCTCCTACCCGATCGTCCTGCGCCAGGCGGGCTGCGAAGACGCCGATATGCTGATCGCGGTGACCAACACCGACGAGATCAATATGATCGCCTGTCAGGTGGCTCACACGCTGTTTCGCACCCCTACCAAAATTGCCCGGGTCCGCTCCACTGCCTACCTGACTCGTAAAGGGCTCTTTGCCCACGAAGCCATTCCCATCGACGTGCTGATCAGCCCCGAGCAGG
>Ga0207828_100069_pt1 | contig 151463 bp, 131 predicted proteins | sample TtaePargueraPR_11_FD_187276 | JGI IMG/M metagenome (GOLD analysis project Ga0207828, IMG submission 187276) | Aerobic enrichment media microbial communities from Bioluminiscent Bay, La Parguera, Puerto Rico - Tt and P2 (3) (SPAdes) | ecosystem: Environmental > Aquatic > Marine > Unclassified ... | reverse complement strand
CGCTGATTGCCATCTGGCAGGTAATGGACAAGTTTGATCAAGCCACTGCGCAGCGTATAAATCGATTGCGCCTGATCACCGGCATTATAAAGCGTATTGCGTTTGGGCAGGGTGATGTCTTCAACCGGCATATGGACAAGTTTGAAATCCTCGTCCGTCAGGTTGTTGAACAGGGCAAATTTCCGCACACCACATTCGCGGCATCGCGCAAGTTCGGGTCGGAATGTATAGCTTGTTGTATGGTTCACGCGTGCCACCCATGACAACGGGCTGATCCGGTTGTCGGTCAGTCCCGGTTACGCAGGTATCAAGAATATAATGAGTCCAACTTTCGAGCTAATCTACCGTATCAGAATGTGAAATCATTGCATAGTCATGCATGGCCACGTCACATGCGCGGACCGTTTCTGATTTCAGCTCGCAGAATCAAGGGTAACCAGACCCTTTTCAATCGCATAGCGGACAAGACCGGCCGAACTGTCGATATCAAGTTTGCGCTTGATGTTGCGGCGGTGCGTTTCCACGGTCCGCACACTGATATCAAGTTCGCGGGCAACGTGCTTGTTACTCGCCCCCTTGGCCAACAGGCGCAAAACCGTACGTTCGCGCGATGTCAACGGCACGCCGTCATTGTTGCTATCTTCGCCATCACTGATGCGATCAAATGTGGAACTATACGCCTCACCGCCATTGGCGATGGTTTCAATCGCGCGCACCATGTCATTGGATGACACATCTTTCAGGATAAAGCCCTTTGCACCGGCCTGCTGGGCGGTGCGCAGATATTCCGGGTTTTCATGCATCGACAGGATGACAACCTTGGTATCGGGCAGGGTTTCACGGAATTTCTCGGCTGCTTCCAGCCCGTTCATCACCGGCATCGAAATGTCCATCAGGACAATATCAGGATGCAGGTCACCGGCCATGGTCAATGCCTCGGCCCCGTTACCGGCCTCACCAACGATATTGATATGTTCAAAACATTCCAGGCGCGACCGGATGCCATCCATGACAAGCGCGTGATCGTCGCAAAGCAAAATCCGCAATGGCCGATGGGTGGAATAAACTTCGTTGGCAATGGTGGCATTGGTCATGGATCAAACGAGTTCCTGTCGCGTGACTGTCGGGTTGTGCGTCATCAGATTAACCGCTGATAGCGTCATGGGGTAGGGCATTCTGGCTGTTGGCGGGAATAAATGCAGTGATTTTTGTCCCGTCGTCCGGTTCGGAGCGCACCGAAAGCCCCCCGCCATGGAATTCCATGCGTTCGCGCATATTGCGAAGCCCGATACCCGCCCGCGGATCGCGGTTGCGGATATAGCGGTTGGTTTCAAACCCGACACCGTTATCGGCAATGCGCATGATAATGCTGCTGCCTTCGCGTTTGATCGAAATCTTCACCACCGTCGCATCGGCATGGCGTTCGATATTGGTAAGCGTCTCCTGCAACACGCGATAAAGCGTCGTCTTCTTGTCGATATCAAGCTGCCCGTCGACATTGTCGCACTTTACCTCGATCAGGATGCCGGATCGGTCCTGAAGTTCAGCACACATGCTTTCGATCGCGGGTTTCAGGCCAAGGTCATCAAGAACTGCCGGGCGCAAATCGCGCGAAATCCGCCGCACTTCATGGATGGCGTCCTGCAATCTATTGGCGGCCTTTTCCATCGGTTCAATCGCGTTATCGCGATTTTGGGTGATCCGGGCAATGGCGGTTTCGACTGCATATTTGACTGAAACAAGGATCTGGCTGATCCCGTCATGCAGTTCACGCGATACCCGAAGGCGTTCCTGTTCCTGCACATCAACCACCCGGTGGGTCAGCTCCTTAAGTTTTGAGTCGGCAAGCTTGCGTTCCGAAAGCGTCACAACCGTGCCTGAAATTCCCACCAGCAATACCGCAAGGATCGTCACCCCGATAATCGACATGGTGGTTTCGCGGATATGGGTGGAAACCTCGGCCTCGATCTCGGTGACCTGTTCGGAAATATCGTCGATATAAATGCCCGTGCCGATCATCCAGTCCCATTTATCAAGCATCAGGGAATAGCTGATCTTTTCGGTCGGTTCTCCGGTGGATGGCTTGTCCCAGACATGGCGCATGAAATCGCCGCCCTTTTCGGCATTGAATATCAGACCCTGAATGACCGAGTTGCCATTGATGTCGCGCAGGTTCCAATAAGTCCGCCCCAAACGCCAGGGTTCCGGCGGATCAACCAGGGCAGTGCCATCGCGGTCATAGATAAAGAAATAGCCATCCTCGCCATAGGACAGATCTTCGATGATCGCCTTGACGCGTTCTTTTGACACTGCATCCAGCGGGCTTGCCACCGAATAGATGTGGTCGATCGATTTCATCGCCAGTTCAAGATAGCTTTTCAGCTCGTCCTTTCTGGCCTGAAGGATGTTGCGTTCAAAGGTCCTGATCTCGGCCTCGGCCAGGCGTTCGGCCTGGGCAAACACCAGCCAGGAGATCGCAGACGCCGCCAGAACCAGCGGCAGGATCGAGAGCAGCAAAAACTTTAGTCGAAGATTGAGCTTCGGCATGGGCGTAACCGTTTCGGGAATTTCCGTTTTTCTGATCGCGGACAATAGCATATCCGCGCCAAAAGTCGCTGAAAGATCGCGGTTTTCCCATCGCCCTGATTGAGAAAGCTTGGGCGACCTGTTCCGCATGGTGAAAAGAAACTGGTCGGGATTTCCAATAATTGGTAATACCAATTTACGAGATCATGCTTTGACAGGGAGAGGGCAATGCGCATATACCAGAACCGTCGCCTGCCCACCGGGCGCCAAAAGCTCTGGATGCATTGCACAAGATCTCAGCGTGCTGGCATCCCGTATCGCCACAATGGATATGGCGTTGCAGGCATCCCGCACCGCAACGCATTCCGGGACCATATCGTGGCGTTTCACTTGGTTTTGGCAGGCGCGCACAGGCACGTTCCTGCCAGGAAATTGTGGTAGGAGCCCGGTGTCCATGACGCGTTCAGCACCAAAGCGTATCCGTAAACTTCTGGTCGCCAACCGTGGCGAGATTGCGATTCGTGTTCTGCGAGCCGCCAACGAACTTGGCATTCGCACAGTTGCGATCTTCTCTGACGAGGACCGCTTCGCCCTTCACCGTTTCAAGGCGGATGAAAGCTACACGGTGGGGAAGGGCAACAAGCCCATTCGCGCCTATCTTGATATCGAAGACATCCTGCGTGTCGCACGCGATGCCGATGTCGATGCGATCCATCCCGGTTATGGCTTCCTGTCGGAAAATCCCGAATTCGCCGATGCCTGTGCCGAGGCCGGCATTCAGTTTATCGGCCCGGATTCAGAAGTCATGCGCACCCTTGGCAACAAGGTTTCTGCGCGTAATCTGGCCGAAAGTGCCGGTGTGCCGGTTATGCCCGCCTCAAGCGCGCTTCCCGAAGACATGGCAGAAGTCACCCGCATCGCCGAGAAAATCGGCTATCCCCTGATGCTCAAAGCCAGCTGGGGCGGCGGTGGCCGTGGCATGCGCGTCATCGAAAATGGCAAGGATTTGTCGGGTCAGGTGCTGGCTGCGCGCCGTGAAGCCGAGGCCGCCTTTGGCAATGGCGAAGTTTACTTTGAAAAACTGATCCGCCGCGCCCGGCATGTCGAGGTGCAGCTGCTTGGCGATAATCACGGCACCCTTGTGCATCTTTATGAACGTGACTGTTCGGTGCAGCGCCGTAACCAGAAGGTGGTCGAGCGCGCCCCGGCACCCTATCTCGATGATGATCAGCGTGCCGAGATTTGTGACGCCGCGATCCGCCTTGGCAAGGCCGCCAACTACGTCAATGCCGGTACGGTCGAGTTCCTCATGGATGTAGACACATCCAAGTTCTACTTCATTGAGGTTAACCCGCGCATTCAGGTCGAACACACCGTCACCGAATGTGTGACGGGCTTTGATCTGGTCAAGGCACAGATCCTGATCGCCCAGGGGGGCCGCATCGGTTTCCCGTCCGAAACCGGCATTCCCTGGCAGGACAAGATCAAGCTGCGCGATCATGCGCTTCAGTGCCGCATCACCACCGAAAACCCGGAAAACAACTTTGTCCCCGATTACGGGATCATCAAGGTGTATCGCGGGGCCAACGGTTTTGGCATTCGTCTGGATGGCGGCACGGCCTATTCCGGCGCAGTAATCACGCCATTTTATGACAGCATGCTTGAAAAGGTCACCGCATGGGGCAGCACCCCGCGCGAAGCGGTGGATCGTATGGACCGCGCACTTCGCGAATTCCGTATTCGCGGTGTTGCCACCAACCTGGCCTTCCTTGAAAACCTGATCAATCACCCAAAATTCCGCGCCGGGGAATACACCACGCGGTTTATTGATGAAACGCCCGATCTGTTCAAGTTCGTACGCCGGCGCGACCGTGCCACCCGCCTGCTGCGCTTCATCGGCGAGGTTGCGGTCAATGGCAACCCCGAAGTCGAAGGCCGTGTGGTGCCGACCAATCTGCATGATCCGGTGATGCCAAAATCAATCGATCTTGGCGAAATCCGCCCGGGCACCAAGCAAAAGCTTGATCAGTTGGGACCGGAAGGCTTCTCGCGCTGGATGAAGGATCAGGAACGCGTCCTGATGACCGACACCACCATGCGTGATGCCCATCAGTCGCTTCTGGCCACCCGCATGCGCACCTATGACATGCTCGAAATTGCGCCCTATTACGCGCATGGCCTGCCGGAACTGTTTTCAATCGAATGCTGGGGCGGGGCGACGTTTGACGTTGCCATGCGCTTCCTGAAAGAAGATCCATGGGATCGTCTGGTCAAGCTGCGCGAACGCGTGCCAAATATCTTAACGCAGATGTTGCTGCGCGCCTCCAACGCGGTTGGCTATACCAACTATCCCGACAATGCGGTCGACTACTTCGTCAAGCAGGCGGCCGAACACGGCATGGATGTCTTCCGCGTGTTTGATAGCCTCAACTGGGTTGAAAACATGAAGGTCGCGATGGAATCGGTGCTTAAAACCGACAAGCTTTGCGAAGCGACCATCTGTTACACCGGCGATATCTATGACAAGGACCGCCCGAAATATAACCTTGATTACTATGTGAATATGGCCCGCGAACTTGAATCTGCCGGGGCCCATATTCTCGGTCTCAAGGATATGGCGGGTGTCCTGCGTCCAGCCGCTGCGACCGAGCTGATCACGGCGTTGAAGGACACCGTCAATATCCCGATCCATTTCCATACCCACGACACCAGCGGCATCTCGGCTGCAACCGTGATTGCCGCGATTGATGCCGGGGTTGATGCGGTCGATGCGGCTATGGATTCGATGTCGGGCCTGACGTCCCAGCCAAACCTGGGCTCGATTGCCAACAACTATATCGGTCAGCCGCGTGATCCGGGGCTTAAGACCGAGGCGCTCAAGGAAATCTCGACCTATTGGGAACAGATCCGTCGCTATTACGCCGGTTTTGAAAGCGATATCCGAAGCGGTACCTCGGACGTCTATGTCCACGAAATGCCGGGCGGCCAGTACACCAACCTGCGCCAGCAGGCCCGTGCACTCGGGATCGAGGATCGCTGGCCCGAAGTGTCCAAGGCCTATGCTGCGGTCAACAAGATGTTTGGCGATGTCGTCAAGGTGACGCCAAGCTCCAAGGTTGTCGGCGATATGGCTTTGATGATGGTGACATCCGGTTTGTCTGAGGAAGACGTTCTTGATCCTAAAAAGGACATTACCTTCCCCGACAGCGTCATTTCCTTCTTCCGCGGTGAAATCGGTCAGCCGGTCGGCGGCTTCCCGCCCGCCCTGCAGCGCAAGGTGCTTAAGGGGGCGGAGGCCCTGACGGATCGTCCGGGCAAATCATTGCCGCCGATTGATTTCGAAGCGACCCGCAAGGAGATCGAAAAGAAAACCCATCGCAGCAATATCTCTGACGCCGAGGTTGCATCTTATGTGATGTATCCCAAGGTGTTCCTTGATTACGCCGAACACCGCAGCCACAACGCCGATGTTTCGGTTCTGCCAACCCCGGTCTTCTTCTACGGGATGAACCAGAACGATGAAATTTCGGTCGATCTTGAAAAGGGCAAAACCCTTGTCATCCGCTATCTGACCACGTCCGAGGCCGGTGACGAGGAGGGCAACCGCACCGTGTTCTTTGAACTGAACGGTCAGCCCCGCACCGTCAAGGTCGCCGACAAGACACTGGCGGGCACGGGTAAGACAAAACCAAAGGCCGAAGATGGCAACAAGCTGCATGTCGCAGCCCCGATGCCGGGTCTGGTGGTCGAAGTCCACGTGTCCGAGGGCCAGAAGATCAAGTCGGGTGATGTGATGTGCTCGCTCGAAGCCATGAAAATGGAAACCGCGGTTCACGCCGAAAAGGATGGAACCGTGGCCAAAATCCACGCCCCGGCCGGGACACAGGTCGAAGCCAAGGACCTGCTGGTCGAATTAACGGAGTAACCCACCGATGCTTAGGATGCCTGAGCCTGATCAACACACACTTGCACGTCGCAAGGACATTATCGCCGCCATGCGCGATATCATCCCGTCACCGGGCGGGGTTATTGTCGATGATGATCAGCTCAGGCCCTATGAATGCGATGGGTTGATGGCCTATCGGCAATTGCCGATGATTGTGGTCCTGCCGGAAAATACCGCGCAGGTCGCAGCCATCCTGAAATATTGTCATACAAATAAAATCCGTGTCGTTCCGCGCGGTGCCGGCACCGGTTTGTCCGGTGGCGCACTTCCGATGGCCGATGCGATCACCATTAGTATGATGAAATTCAATCGCGTGCTCGACATCGATTGGGACAACCGGGCCGCCGTCGTGCAGCCCGGTGTCACCAACCTTGGCATCACGCGCGCGGTCGAACACAAGGGGTTCTATTACGCCCCCGATCCCTCAAGCCAGATCGCCTGCTCTATCGGTGGCAACATCGCCGAAAATTCCGGCGGGGTGCATTGCCTGAAATACGGGCTTACCACCAACAATGTGTTGGGGGTTGAAATGGTCACCATCGAAGGCGAAATCCTGCGCGTCGGTGGCAAGGGCCTTGATCAGGCGGGTTATGATTTGCTTGGCATCATCACCGGGTCCGAAGGGTTGCTTGGCATCGTGACCGAAGTCACCGTGCGCATCCTGCGCAAACCCGAAACCGCCCGTGCGCTGTTGCTGGGCTTTAATTCATCCGAAGAAGGCGGCAATTGCGTTGCCGCCATCATCGCCGCCGGGATCATTCCGGGCGGTCTTGAAATGATGGATGCCCCGGCAATCAAGGCGACCGAGGAATTCGTTCAGGCTGGCTATCCGCTTGATGTCGAAGCCCTTCTTCTGGTCGAACTTGATGGCCCGCAGGTCGAAGTCGATTACCTGATCGACCGGGTTGGCAAGATCGCCAAGGATTGTGGGGCGGTCTATTCCCGCATTTCCGAGAACGAGGAAGAACGCCTGCTGTTCTGGTCCGGCCGCAAAAACGCCTTCCCGGCGATTGGCCGTATTTCACCTGATTATATGTGCATGGATGGCACCATCCCGCGCGGTCGCCTGTCCGAGGTACTGACTGGCATGCAGGACCTGTCGAAAAAGCACGGGCTGGGCGTTGCCAACGTCTTCCACGCCGGTGATGGCAATTTGCATCCGTTGATCATGTTTGATGCCAACAAGGCGGGCGACCTTGAAAAGGCCGAGGCATTCGGGGCCGACATCCTTAGACTTTGTGTCGCGGTTGGCGGGGTGCTGTCGGGTGAACATGGCATCGGCGTCGAAAAGCGTGACCTGATGGGCGAGATGTTCACATCTGATGACATGAAGCATCAGGAACGCATCAAGATGGCCTTTGACGAGGACCAGTTGCTCAACCCCGGCAAGGTATTCCCGACCTTGCATGGCTGTGGGGAACTTAAAACCCTGCATGCCAAGGCGGTGGCCGACAAGTTCCCGGATATCCCGCGCTTCTAGGGTCCTGCCCCTAAGGCGTGATCAAACGAAACAACAAACAAACACGATAAAACAAAGGCCGGCCAATCGGCTCCCGCAAATCCGATTGGCCCGGCTCAGGAGAGGAAAAGAGAGAGTTATGGTGGACGTACTTTCCCCCACCACGCCAGATCAGCTGCGTGATGCGGTTGGTTGGGCGCTTGGATCAGAAACCCCGCTTGAAATCATCGGATCGGGCAGCAAGCGCGGCTTTGGCCATTCTGTTCGGACCAACGCAGTGCTTGATTGCTCCAAACTGTCGGGGATCTTGTTTTATCAGCCCGAAGAACTGGTGATCTCTGCGCGCGCCGGAACGCCGCTTGCCGATATCAAGGCCGCACTGGCCGAAAAGAATCAGCAATTCCATTTTGAGCCGGGCAATTTCCCGGCCCTGCTGGATGGATCAAGTGGCCCGGATGCCGGAACCATCGGCGGGCTGGTGGCCTGTAACCTTGCCGGACCGCGCCGGATCAAGGTGGGGGCCGCACGTGATCACCTTCTGGGGTTCGAAGCCGTTTCTGGCCGGGCAGAGGATTTTAAATCTGGCGGCCGGGTCATGAAAAACGTCACCGGCTTTGATCTGTCAAAACTGATGGCGGGCTCCTTTGGCACGCTGGGTGTGATGCATACCGTAACGCTTAAGGTCATGCCAAATGACGAGACATCCGCCACCGTGATTGTCGCTTGCAGTGACCCGCGTGCGGCGGGCAAGGCGATGACCATTGCCATGGGCAGTGAAAACGAAGTCTCCGCCGCCGCCTGGATCGCCCCCGAAGACGCGCCGCACCTTGATGTGCCACTGGCCGGTGAATATGGCAGTGGCCTTGTGGCCCTGCGGGTCGAAGGTCCCAAGCCGTCTGTCGCATGGCGGGCCGATGCCCTGTGCCGGGCGCTTGCCGGGTTTGGCGAATGCCACGAAGTCCCCGAAAGTCACAGCCACAGCATCTGGAAGGTTGTCGCCAATGTCGCACCGTTCGTGGCATCGGAAAACAGTGGCAGTGTTTTGTGGCGGGTATCGGTGCCCCCGGCAAGTGGGGGTGATATCTGCGCTCAACTGATCGAAAAAACCGGTGGTCGCGCGATGATGGATTGGGCCGGTGGTCTGATCTGGTTGCAGATTGCCGCATCTGACGCGGCGGGTACGCCTGATGCAATGGCGGGCACGATCCGCGATATCGTCGCCAATGTCGGCGGGCAGGCCAATCTGGTGCGCGCGTCCGATGAAATCCGTCAAGCCACCCGGGTCTTCCATCCCGAAGACCCGGCACTCGCCCGGATCAATGCCCGGATCAAGGAAAACCTCGATCCGAAGGGGGTTCTCAATCCGGGGCGGATTGCGCCAGTGTCGCAGAACGGGGAGGGCGCGTAATGCAAACCAACTTCACCGCTGCCCAACTTGAAAATCCGGCGATTGCCGAAAGCGAACAGATCCTGCGCAAATGCGTGCATTGCGGTTTCTGTACCGCGACCTGTCCGACATTCGTCACCCTTGGTGATGAACTCGACAGCCCGCGTGGCCGTATTTACCTGATCAAGGACATGCTGGAAAATGACAAACCGGCAACCGAAAAGGTGGTCAAACACCTTGATCGCTGCCTGTCATGTCTCTCCTGTACAACCACATGTCCCTCTGGTGTTGATTACATGCACCTGATCGACAATGCGCGCGCCCATATCGAACAAAACTATGAACGTCCGCTGGGCGATCGCTTGCTGCGCAAGTTGCTGTCGATTGTTGTGCCCAATCCGACCCTGTTCCGGCTGTCATTGATCGGGGCAAAATTCGCGGCCCCCTTCGCGCGTCTGATGCCCGGTCGGCTCAAGGGCATGGTCGAGATGGGCGCACGCCCCATGCATCCGCCAAGCTGGGTTGATAAACCCCAGGTGATCCCCGCAGTTGGCGAACGCAAAGGCCGGGTTGCCATTCTGATCGGCTGTGCCCAGCAGGTGCTTGAAACCGAAATCAACGAATCGACGGTTCGTCTACTCACCCGTCTCGGGATCGAGGTGGTGGTTGCCAAGGGGGCTGGCTGTTGCGGATCGCTTGTTCATCATATGGGCAAGGAAGAACAATCCCACGCGCAGGCCAAGGCCAACATTGATGCCTGGACGGCCGAGGCTGCGGGTGATGGCCTTGATGCCATCGTGATCACCGCATCGGGCTGTGGCACGACGATCAAGGATTACGGCCATATGCTGCGCCATGATCCGGCCTATGCCGAAAGGGCCGCGACGGTGTCCGGTCTTGCCAAGGACATTACCGAGTATCTGGCTGGCCTTGATATTGATGCCGCGGTGTTTGCCGGTGCTAATCACGGGAATCCCCGTGTCGCCTATCATTCAGCCTGCTCGATGCAGCACGGCCAAAAGATCACCCGGCCACCCCGTGATCTTCTCAAACAGGCCGGGTATGAGGTGGCCGAAATCGCCGAAGGCCATCTGTGCTGTGGTTCTGCCGGGGTCTATAACCTGTTGCAGCCCGAAATCGCCGGTCAGCTTCAGGAACGCAAACGCGGCAATATTCGTGCAACGCAACCTGATCTGGTGGCGACGGGGAATATCGGCTGCATGGTCCAGATCGAAACCGACGATCTTAAAGTTCTGCACACGGTGCAGCTCCTTGATTGGGCCGCTGGCGGCCCGGTGCCGGAAAAGCTGCGGGGCCGGATGACGGCGACCGAACTGGCAGGCTAGGTTTTCTCAAACCCGCATCAGAAAACAAAAAGGACGGCAGGGAATAACCTCTGCCGTCCTTTTGATTTGGTAAGTCCGTGCGACTGGGCGCTTTACTCTTCCTTGCCAAGCAGGCTTTTTGTAATGCCTTCTGCGGCAGAGCTTTCGCTGCTGTCTTCGGCATAGGCCGCTGTCTTGTCACGAATCCACTTGATTGCTTCGGCTTCGTCAACCTCGACCTTCTGGGCCACCAGTGACAGAACTGCCTCGATCGCCAGAACGTGCGATGCGACGTTATTGACCGCAACATGCAGATCATCAATATGGCGCGACGCAGCCTCTGACATATCTCCAAGTTCGCCAGACAGCTTCTGAATCAGTTCCTGAATTTCGTCGAGTGCAGCGGTGCTCATCAAGTGCTCCTGTTATGGCTGCGCACATTTGTGCGCGGCATTTTTTGGTCCCTACGCACAAGAGTTGCTTGGAAACGGGGCTATGTAAAGGGTTAGCTGGCAATTATCGTCAATTCACACCATTCCCCGACACGCAAGGCCACCTTTGGGCGAAATGTGACAGTTTTTGTTACAGCCTTTCGCAAACAATCGCGATTTTGCCATGTTGAAGTGAAAAATCACCGTTTTCGGATGGTTATCGTAAAATACTAACTTATTGATTTTATTGGTAATAATTGGCTGTTTTTACTGCTCTGATACGTTGTCACATAACGTTAACAAAAGCGACACAATACCGTAAGCACCCAGCGGTAGAGTCCGCCTCGCAGATCGTTGCACCGTTCCGAAGTGGAACTACCATTGGGGAATTTATGATGAAGAAGACTCTTGCTGTTGCGGCGCTTATGAGCGTTGCCTTTGCTGGCGCTGCCGAAGCACGCGACCAGATTCGTATCGTTGGTTCGTCCACCGTCTTCCCGTTCGCAACCGCAGTTGCAGAAGAATTCGGTAAAACCACCTCCTTCAAAACGCCGGTTATCGAATCTACCGGTTCTGGCGGTGGTCTGAAGCTGTTCTGCGCCGGTGTTGGCGAACAGCATCCGGACATCACCAACGCTTCGCGTCGCATCAAGAAGTCCGAAGTTGAAACTTGCGCGAAGAACGGCATTTCGGAAGTTACCGAAGTTAAAGTTGGTTACGACGGCATCGTTCTGTCGAACTCCAACGCTGCGCCGCAGCTCGACCTGACCAAAGAGCAGATCTTCCTTGCTCTGGCAAAAACCGTTCCGTCCAAAGACGGCCAGTCGCTGATCGACAACCCGTACAGCACCTGGGCTGAAATCGATCCGAGCCTTCCGGACGTTAAAATCGAAGTTCTCGGCCCGCCGCCGACCTCCGGTACCCGTGATGCCTTCACCGAGCTGGTACTCGAAGAAGCTTGCGATGAGTTCCCGGCAATCGCCGCTCTTAAAGACACCAACAAAGACCAGCACAAAGCTGTCTGCGCTGGCGTTCGTGAAGACGGTGCCTATGTCGAAGCTGGCGAGAACGACAACCTGATCGTTCAGAAACTCGAAGCCAACCATGATGCACTTGGCATCTTCGGCTTCTCCTTCCTTGACCAGAACGGCGACAAGCTCCAGGGCTCGCTGATCGGTGGCGTTGCTCCGACCTTCGAAGCAATCTCTGCTGGTGACTATCCGGTTTCCCGTTCGCTCTTCTTCTACGTGAAGAACGCGCACGTTGGCACCATTCCGGGCATCAAGGAATATCTTGCTGAATTCACCGCTGACAAAGCTTGGGGCTCAGAAGGTTACCTTGCTGACCGTGGCCTGATCCCGATGGATGCCGCTGAGCGTGAAGCTGTTCGTAACGCTGCGATGAACCTTTCGCCGCTGAGCATGTAACGCGATCTTTCAACCGGTGGCGGCCTTTGTCGCCACCGGTTTCTTTATGTCTTTGCTTGATTTGTTTATTGTTTCTGTCCTATTGGCCTCATGTCCTGATCTTTGCAGGCTCAACTGGCGAACGGATCTAATATAATGTCCCTGTCTTTCCTGTTGCTCGCGGTTGCCGCACTTTGTGCGCTGTCCTTTTATTTCGGGCGCCAGCGGGCTGTTGCCCTTTCTGGTGGCCGGCACAGCAATCTTCATTCCTTGCCGGTTCACTACGGGGCCTACACAGCAGCATGGTGCGGGCTTCCTGCGCTGGCGCTGCTTCTGATCTGGTACATGTTCCAGGGCTCGGTGATTGAAGCCCTGATCATATCGGACCTGCCGCAGGAAGTAATTGGTGACTCCGGTCGTCTGTCGCTGGCGCTCAACAGCATTTCCCAGATCGCCGCCGGTGGCGGTGAACATCTCACCGTGTCGCCGGAAATTGTTGATGCCGGGCGCAGACTTGCCAATTTGCAAACCATCGCCAATGCGGCGCTGGTGGTTGTCATGCTGTCGGTTGCGCTTGCCGGTCTTGTCCTGTCCTACCGACGGATTGAAGCGGATATGCGCGCGCGCAACAATGTTGAACGCATTTCGCGCGCGATCATGATTGTCTGTTCGGCGATTGCGATCCTTTCAACGGTCGGCATCGTGTTTTCACTGATGTTCGAAACCCTGCATTTCTTTAGCAAGATCAACCCTCTCGACTTCCTGTTTGGTCTGGAATGGAGCCCGCAAACCGCGATCCGTGCCGATCAGGTGGCGTCCGAGGGGGCGTTTGGCATGATTCCGCTGTTTGTCGGTACCTTGCTGATTACGCTGATTGCCATGTGTGTCGCGGTGCCGGTCGGCCTGTTTTCGGCCATCTATATGGGCGAATATGCCGCGCCTAAATTTCGCGCTGTTGCCAAACCCGCACTTGAAATTCTGGCGGGCGTGCCAACGGTTGTCTATGGCTTCTTTGCCGCGCTCACCGTGGCACCGTTCCTGCGCGACAATGGCGCGATCCTCGGCCTCGATGTCAGTTCGGAAAGTGCGCTGGCCGCCGGTCTTGTCATGGGCATCATGATCATTCCGTTTGTCTCCTCGCTGTCTGATGACGTGATGTCGCAGGTGCCGAAATCGCTGCGTGACGGGTCCTATGCATTGGGGGCGACCAAATCGGAAACCATCCGGCAGGTGATTTTCCCGGCCGCCTTGCCCGGTATTGTCGGGGCGGTTCTGTTGGCCGTTTCGCGGGCGATTGGTGAAACCATGATTGTTGTCATGGCCGCTGGTCTTGCCGCGAACATGACGGTGAACCCGCTTCAGGCTGTGACGACTGTTACCGTGCAGATCGTGACGCTTCTGGTCGGCGACCAGGAGTTCGACAGTGCAAAAACCCTCTCGGCCTTCGCGTTGGGGCTGGTTCTTTTCCTTGTCACCTTGGGGCTGAACGTATTTGCCCTTAAGGTTGTTCAGAAGTATCGCGAGAAATATGACTGATATGGCATCTCTTATGGAAGACAGAGCTGCGGCCAAAGTGATCTCTGACAATCTGCGCAAGCCGGTTGACTGGGACAGCCCGAAAATCGCCCGTAACATCAAGAAACGTTACGCAGCCGAACGCCGTTTTAAAAGCTATGGTCTGGTTGCGATCGGTTTGGCGCTGCTGGCGCTTTGCACGCTGGCACTTTCCATCGGCTCAAAAGGCTACAGCGCCTTTTATCAGACCTATGTCCAGCTCGAAGTGACCTTTGATCCCGCCGTGATCGATCCGGAAGGCACCGGCGATCCGGATGTGATCGGGCGCGCGAACTTTGATGGTCTGATCAAACAGGCCCTGCGTGATCGTTTCCCGGATGTGACCTCGCGCAATGACCGACGTAACCTTTATGGCATCGTTTCGGGTGGCGCATCCTATGATCTGCGTGAACGGGTTCTCGAAAATCCGAACCTGATCGGGCAGACACGCACCATCTGGCTGATCTCCGGCGATGATTTCGACATGCTCAACAAGGGCTATATCGATCCGACCGTTGATGAAGGCGACCGTCGCCTCAATGACAAGGAAATCACCTGGTACAATGATCTGGTTGCGGCTGGTGCGGTGGAAAAACAGTTCCACACCCGCTTCTTTACCAGTGGCGATTCCCGCGAACCGGAACTCGCTGGTATCTGGGGGGCGGCTGTCGGTTCGTTCTATACCCTGATTGTCACACTGGCATTGTCCTTCCCGATTGGTGTTCTGGCGGCGATCTATCTCGAAGAATTCGCCCCGAAAAACCGCTTCACCCAGATTGTCGAGGTTAATATCAACAACCTGGCTGCGGTTCCATCCATCGTGTTTGGTCTGCTGGGTCTTGAGGTCTATCTCAATGTCATGCATTTGCCGCGCTCGGCCCCGGTTGTCGGTGGTTTGACGCTGGCGCTGATGACTTTGCCGACGATCATCATCGCATCGCGTGCGGCGATCAAGGCGGTGCCGCCATCGATCCGTCAGGCCGCTCTTGGCCTTGGCGCATCACCGGTTCAGACCGTGACCCACCATGTGTTGCCGCTTGCCATGCCGGGCATTCTGACCGGCACGATCATTGGTATGGCACAGGCATTGGGGGAAACCGCACCGCTTCTGATGATCGGGATGGTGGCCTTTATTGTTGATATCCCGGGCGGGGCGCTTGACCCGGCAACGGTTCTGCCGGTCCAGATCTATCTGTGGGCAGACAGCCCGGAACGTGCCTTTGTCGAAAAAACCTCGGCAGCGATTATGGTGTTGCTGGCCTTCCTCGTCCTGATGAATGGACTGGCCGTGTATCTGCGCAAAAAATTTGAACGGAAGTGGTAAAATGGCGGTTGTATCCCAAAGCGCAATGACGGCAGAGCCGTCGGTCGAAAACCCGAAAATGACCGCGCGTAACCTTGATCTTTTCTATAGCGAAAATCAGGCCCTCTATGAGGTCAACCTTGATATCCCCGAGCAGCAGGTAACCGCACTGATTGGTCCGTCGGGCTGTGGTAAATCCACCTTCCTGCGCTGCCTGAACCGGATGAACGACACCATTGACGGTGTGACGATCAAGGGTGACGTTACCCTGGATGGTCGCGACATCTATGACAAGCGGATTGACGTTGTTCAGTTGCGCGCGCGCATCGGCATGGTGTTCCAGAAACCCAACCCGTTCCCGAAATCGATCTATGACAACGTGGCCTATGGCCCGCGTATTCATGGTCTGGTCAATTCGCGCGATGAACTTGATGAAATCGTCATGACCTCGCTCGAACGTGCCGGTCTTCTCAAGGAAGTCAAAGATCGCCTGCAATCGCCGGCAACCGGCCTTTCCGGTGGTCAGCAGCAACGCCTTTGCATTGCGCGTGCGGTTGCTGTCAGCCCGGAAGTCATTCTGATGGATGAGCCGTGCTCGGCACTTGATCCGATTGCGACCGCCAAGGTCGAGGAACTGATAGACGAGTTGCGTTCGAACTACACGATCGTGATCGTGACCCACTCCATGCAGCAGGCCGCCCGTGTGTCGCAGCGCACCGCGTTCTTCCACCTTGGAAAGCTGGTTGAAGTCGGTGAAACCGATCAGATCTTTACCAACCCGAAGGACGAACGCACCAAGGGTTACATTACCGGCCGCTTCGGTTAAGTAAGCGATGCCAGGAGTACGCATAAATGGCTGATGAACATACCCATATCGTAAGTTCGTTCGACGAGGAACTGACCCGTCTGAACAACATCATTTCGCAAATGGGCGGGCTTGCCGAAAGCCAGCTTATTTCCTCGATCCGTTCCATCGTTAAACGCGATTCCGAACTGGCCGAGAAAGTCATCCTGTCTGATCAGCGCATTGATGTGCTCGAACAGGAAGTCCAGGACTTTGCCGTCCGTCTTCTGGCCCTGCGTCAGCCGATGGCAGATGACCTGCGTCAGGTCGTCACTGCGCTCAAGCTGTCAAACGATCTGGAACGCATTGGTGATCTTGCCAAAAACATCGCCAAACGCGCGCAGGTCCTGAACCAGATCCCGCCGATCCGCCCGGTAAGTGCGATCCCGAACATGGCCAAGCTGGCCCAGGAAATCATCAAGGATGTCCTGGATGCCTATATTGAAGGCGACGCCGACAAGGCCCACCGTGTCTGGGAACGCGATCAGGAAGTGGATGACATGTACAATTCGCTGTTCCGCGAATTGCTGACCTACATGATGGAAGATCCGCGCAACATCACCGCATCGACCCATCTGTTGTTCATTGCCAAGAACATCGAACGTATCGGTGATCACGCAACCAACATCGCCGAAACGATCTATTACCGGATCAAGGGCGAAGACCTGCCGGGGATTGACCGGCCAAAAAACGATGCAGCAAACTTTGCTGTTGTCGAACCAAATGACTGACACGGGAGCATAGAAGATGGACCCAACGGTTCTTATCGTCGAGGACGAGGCAGCAATCGTAACCATGTTGCGCTACAACCTCGAACGCGAGGGGATGCAGGTTGTCGAAGCCGGTGACGGTGACGAAGCGTTGAAAATTCTGGCTGAAACCCATGTCGATCTGGTTTTGCTCGACTGGATGCTGCCGGTAATGTCGGGGATCGAGGTCTGCCGTCAGATCCGCCGCAAACCTGAAAGCCGCGATTTACCGGTGATCATGGTGACTGCGCGTGGCGAAGAGGGCGACCGCATCCGCGGTCTTGATACCGGGGCTGATGACTATGTCACCAAGCCGTTTGCCATTGGCGAGCTGCTTGCCCGTATCCGCGCCCTTTTGCGCCGGTCCGGTCCGGCGCAACCACAAGGGCAGTTGATCTATTCCGACATCGAAATGGATCTCGCCGCCCACCGGGTCAGCCGCAATGGAAAATCGATCCATCTTGGCCCGACCGAGTTCCGTCTGCTGCGCTATTTCCTCGAACATCCGGGGCGGGTTTTCTCGCGCGAACAGTTGCTTAACGCGGTTTGGGGGCCGAACATCTATGTCGAAACCCGCACGGTTGATGTTCATATCCGCCGCCTGCGCAAGGCGCTCAATGACGTCAAGGGCACCCGCGATATCATCCGCACGGTCCGTGCCGCGGGCTATGCGCTGGACTCTGAAACCGCTGCCTAACCCGGTTTAGAGCCTGATCCAATTAAAAAACCCCCGCAGCGATTTGCTGCGGGGGTTTTGTTTTAACGTCGTAACGTCTTCAGGTTTCTTTCTTCGCCGGTTTGTCCGCATTCTCCGACCCTGACGGTTTGCGCTGCGGGCGCGGCGCCAGTTCATTCATCAAAAGCATGTCCGCGCGGCGGAATTTGGCGATTTCGGCATCAATATCTTCCTGCGGCACATCGCATGCGGCCAAAACGTGATCGGATAGTCGCAACCCGGTTTCGAGAACCTCCGGGATGGCGGCATCCGCCCCATGGCGCGACAATGGCCCGATATGGGTGATGTCCTGCGCACGGGCAAAGATTTTGAGATGCGGGTAATGTTGGCGCAAAAGGGCGACCGTCTTCTCGGTCGCATGCGGGTTGCCCATGGCAACCACCGCAATTTTTGCCTCATCCGTGTGCGCGGCCCGGAAAGTTTCCGGTCGGGACCCGTCGGCAAAGTAAACCGGAAGGCCTTCTGCCCGACCGCGTGCAACCTGCTGGGCATCACTATCCAGCACCAGGAACGGAATATTGCGTGTCTTGAGCAACCGGGCCAGAACCCGGCCAACGCGGCCGCTGCCGATCACCAGAACATGCTGGTGAATGCCATCTGACTCCTCGGCGATCTTGCCAAGCTGGTCTTCTTCCCTGGGATGCAGCTTTTCCTCGATCTTGTGACCAAGGCTGATCAAGGTCGGGGTCAGCGCCATCGAAATCGCCACCACCGGGATCAGCATCGCCGCCATATCAAGCGGCACCGCGCCGTTCTGGGCGGCCAGGGCAAACATCACAAAGGCAAATTCACCGCCGGCGGCCAGGCTCATCGCCACCCGGATGGCAAGGCCGGTTTCAAACCGGATCGCACGCGCCAGAACAAACAGAACCGCCGTCTTGATCACCAGCAACAGCACCAGCCACATGACGATGGTGCCAAACTCGTTATAAACAACATCGGCATCAACCGACATGCCCACCGACATAAAGAACAGCGACAGGAACACGCCGCGGAACGGTGCAATGTCAGCTTCGATCTGATGACGGAACTCGGTTTCGGCCAGCATCACACCGGCGATAAACGCACCCAGCGCCATCGAAAGCCCGGAAACCTCGGTCAATGTGCTGGCGGCCAGCACAACAAACAGCGTGCCAATGGCAAACAGTTCCGGGTTCTTGAGCGACGCGATATAGCGAAACAGGCGCGGCAAGACATAGCGCCCGACAAGTAACAACAACGCGACCGAGCCGAAACCAAGCAGGATGCTCATCCACGGGCTGGTGTCCGTCCCGGCATTGCCCGCGGCTTGCACCATAATCAGGAACGGACCGACGGCGACGTCTTGCAAAAGCAGGATGGCAAGCGCTGCCCGCCCGAACCGGGTATTAAGTTGCCGATCATCCGAAAGCTGTTTAAGGATGATCGCGGTCGATGAAAGCGCAAGCGCACCGGCAATCACCAAAGCGGTTGGCAACGGAAATTCCATCATCACCAGCACGCCCAGAAGGGCTGCCATCGATACCAGGATTTGCAAAACGCCCAGACCGGCAAACCGGCCGCCAATCACCCGCAAACGATCGCGCGAAAGCTCCAGCCCGATCATGAACAGCAGGAAAACCACGCCCAGTTCGGCGACGGTGGAAATGTCTTCGCGCTCGGAAATCAGGCCAAAGCCAAATGGCCCGATAAAGAACCCGCCAATCAGAAAGCCGATGATCGAATTCGCACGTAGCTTGTGCGCAATCGGCACCGCAATGATCGCGGCAGTCAGAATAAGAAACAGCTCAAACAGGACGCTGTGATGCATGGCGAAAATCGTTCCGGAAGGCGGTCAAATAATCAATGGGTATCAGGACCTAAATGCCTGAAAATAACGAGATTACAACGATAACGAAAATAACCCTGCCAGTCGTGGGTAAATTTGCGGCATTTGCGAAATTCACCGCCCAATCGCGCTATTAAGGGCTGTGTGGATTGTCACCGCCTGATGACTTGCCATTCGCGCTGCCAAATGCCATCTTCCGCGGGCCCGACAACGGGCCGGTTTAATCGCTTTTGAAACGAGCAGATATTTTGGAACAGCTTATCCCCTATCTTCAGATCATCGCGGGTCTTGTTCTCCTGACAGCAGGCGGCGAATTCATCGTAAGGGGGGCGGTTGGCCTCGCACTTTTGCTGGGCGTTTCCAAGGTGATTGTCGGTCTGACGATTGTCGCGGCCGGGACATCGGCGCCGGAATTTGTCGTCTCGCTCAATGCGTCGCTCAAGGGCACGGCCGATATCGCGATGGGTAACGTTGTTGGCTCCAATATTGCCAATATCCTGCTTATTCTCGGTGCGGTGGCGCTTCTGAAACCCGTTGCGGCCTCGCGGGTCACCGTGGTCCGCGATGGCGGCACCATGTTGCTGGGCACGGTCCTGTTTATTGCCTTTTGCATGTTTGGCGTGATTGAACGCTGGGCCGGGGCGGTGATGCTTTGTGTGTTGGCGGCCATCTGGTACTTCACCTATCAGCACGATAAAAATTCGCCGAGTGAGGCCAGCCACCTGCACGAAGAAGAAGTCGACGAAGTCGGCGAAAAGCCAAAGGGCTGGCTTAAGCCGATCATTGCAACAGTCATCGGAATTGTGGCGCTGATGTTTGGCGCGGAATGGCTGGTTGAAGGCGGGGTTTCGGTTGCCCGACAGTTCGGCGTGTCCGAAGCCGTCATTGGCCTGACCCTTGTCGCGTTTGGCACGTCACTGCCGGAACTCGCTGCATCGGTGGTTGCCGCCTTCCGCGGGCATTCCGATGTGGCACTGGGCAATGTGTTTGGCTCGAACCTGTTGAACCTGCTTGTGATCATTGGCGGGGTGTCGCTGATCGCACCGATCCCGGTACCTGAACAGATCATGAATTCCGACATCTGGATCATGCTGGCGGTGACGGTGGGCTTGCTCGGTGTTGCCTATGCCATGCGCAAGATTTCGCGCATCACCGGCGTTGCATTCGTGATGGCCTATCTGGTCTATGTCTTCCAACTTGTCGTAGCATAAAGCATATTGCGTTTAATCTGCCCCATTTTGCCGGAGAGAACCTTCTGTCCGGCGAGGAAAGGACCGCAGTACGTAGCGGGGCTACGTGCAAGGAGCTTGACGCTGCGGGGCGGAAGGTTATCCCGGCCCGAAGGGTTTGTTTTTGGCGAGGTTTCGCGGCGTTACACCGTTTGACCGATGCAGCGCATCGCTCTGCACGCTGTGCCTTGCCAAACGACACGCCAAAAGCAAACACAATGGAGCAGATTAAACGCAATATGCTTTAATCAGTTCAATCAGTTCGCGGGCCGTCTGTCTTATGACGGTCCGCACACTTTGCGAAGGATCGAGGCACCAATGACAGGTCAATTCCCGAAATCCGTTCTGATCACCGGTGCGGCAAAACGCATCGGCCGTGCATTGACCCTGGATCTGGCGCGCAACGGCTATGACATCGCCCTTCATTGCAACAGCTCGAAACAAGACGCCGAAGCCGTCGCCAACGAGGTGCGTGATCTTGGCCAAAAGGCCTGTGTCGTTTCGGCCGATCTGACCAACGAGGATGCAACCCACCAGTTGATTGCCGATGCGACCAGGCAACTTGGCCCGATCGGGGTTCTGATCAATAACGCCTCGACCTTTGAATTTGATGATGTGCAAAGCGCAACCCGTGAAAGCTGGGACTTGCATATGGAAACCAATTTGCGCGCGCCTTTTGTCCTCTCGCAGCAATTCTCCAGGCATCTGCCAGACGGCTGTCAGGGCATGATCCTCAACCTGATTGATCAGCGTGTCTGGAACCTCACCCCGCATTTCATGACCTATACCCTGTCCAAGGCCGGGCTTTGGACCCTGACCCAGACGCTGGCACTCGCCCTTGCACCAAAAATTCGCGTCAATGCCATCGGGCCGGGGCCGGCACTGCCTAGTAGCCGACAAACACAGGAAGATTTCGACGCGCAATGCGCAAAAACACCCCTGAAAATAGGGACAAACCCGCAAGAGATTTGCGACGCGGTTCGATTTTTCCTTGCCGCGCCGGCCATCACCGGGCAAATGTTAGCGCTTGACGGCGGGCAGCACCTTGATTGGGCGCCCAGTGGCGAAGAAGATGCGCCCAACGAATGATGCCCGGCGGTGATCGCTAAATCGCTGCCAGACATCGGGCCGGACATGTGTGGTTCTGTTGATCAAACTGCACAGGAAAGCAGCACAAGGAAGACCGGAATATGACCGCAGGCCTTAAACAGGATGCCAAAATTACGACACTGCCCTTTGCCGATGTGCCTCATGCAGATCGTGCCAGCAGCCTGCGCCGTGTCTTCGTGCGTGACATGATCATTCACACCTCCATCGGTGTCTATGAACATGAAAAAGAAGCCCCGCAACGTGTCCGCATCAATCTTGATCTTGAAGTCCTCGAAGGCGACGGCGTTCAGAATGACGATATTGCCACGGTTCTGAGTTACGAGGATCTGGTGGTTGGCACGCGCCGCATTTGCCAGGATGGTCACACCAACCTTGTGGAAACCCTTGGGGAAAAACTGGCGGACATGTGTCTGGCTGATCCGCGTGTGCGCAAGGTGATCGTCAGGGTTGAAAAGCTCGACGTTTTTGAAGACGCCGCCGCCGTTGGCGTGGAAATCGAACGCCACAATATCGCGCGCTGATAGAGACGCGATTTCACCAAAAAATTTACTTTTTCAGACTGGTGGTCCAAGGGACTCTGTGATTCCTCTGGCCCGAATCGCAGTCGCGCTTATTCACAAGCATTTGGCGGCTGTGATTCAAAGGAAAATATTCGGTTTTTACGACTCTATTACTGAATGATTTCACGTTGACAGTGTTTTTATCATTTAAAATCAATAACTTAACTGTTTTGCTCAATAATTGTGCACTTCATAGAACGTTAAGACTCTCAAGGGGTGCAGGAAGTCACCCCCCGATTACCCACATAGTTATCCACAGTCTTGGTGGACATCTTTTTTGGCATTGCGATTCCCCATGGCGCGGTTGCGATGTTAATCTTTTCAGCTATGTTTCAAATCGCGTTTGCCTGTGACGGCCGTCACAACTTTGAATGTATTTTAGACTCTGTTGCTCTGCGCTTGAACCGCAACAGATTCTTGTGATCCTGGAGTGCCTTGATGAAGCCACCTGTTTCCCCCGAAAGCCCGACCGGGGATGATGCCCCGAAACGGGAAATCGGTTTGTCGCTTGATGGTGATAAAATCGACGGCGGGGCAGCACGCGGTGTCGAGGCGATCAAAAATGCGCTGAAAACCATGCCGGGCTCGGCGGGCGTCTATCGCATGATCGATGACAAGGAACGCGTGCTTTACGTCGGCAAGGCCAAGAATCTTAAGAAACGCGTGGTCGCCTATACTCGCATCATGCAATTGCCGATCCGCATTGCCCGCATGGTGGCCCAGACGGTGCGGATGGAAATCATCACCACCCATACCGAGGCCGAGGCGCTCCTTCTTGAATCCAACCTGATCAAAAAGCTTAAACCGCGCTACAACATCCTGCTGCGCGATGACAAAAGCTTTCCCTATATTCTGATCACCGAGGATCACGACTATCCGCGCATCGTCAAACATCGCGGCGCACGCGCCAAGGATGGCAGTTGCTTTGGCCCGTTTGCCTCGGCCTGGGCGGTCAATAACACCATCAACCATCTGCAACGCGCCTTTTTGCTGCGCTCTTGCACCGACGGGGTGTTTTCCAACCGCTCGCGCCCGTGTTTGCTTTATCAAATCAAACGCTGTGCAGCACCTTGTGTGGATCGCATTTCCAAGCCGGACTATGACGAGCTTGTGGATATCTGCCGCGACTTTTTGACCGGGCGCAGCCAGAAAATCCTCAAGCAGCTCGAAGCCGACATGATGGATGCGTCTGAAAAGATGGAGTTCGAACAGGCCGCGATGTATCGCGACCGTATTCGTGCGCTCAGCCAGATCCGATCGCATCAGGACATCAACCTCGAAGGTGTCGAAGAGGCCGATGTGATTGCCCTTCATCAGGAAGGCGGGCAAAGCTGTGTGCAGGTGTTCTTCTTCCGCTCGGGCTCGAACTATGGCAACCGGTCGTATTTTCCGCGCCATGAACAATCGGCCGAAATTCCCGAAATCCTCTCGGCCTTTGTCGGGCAGTTCTATGCCGATAAACCCGCCCCCAAACAGATCTTCCTGTCACATGAAATCGAAGGCCAGGAACTGGTCGAAAACGCGCTTGGCATCAATAACGACCGCAAGATCGAATTGCTCGTGCCCAAGCGCGGCGGCAAACGCAAACTGGTCGAACATGCGCTCACCAACGCCAAGGACGCGCTGGGGCGTCGTCTGGCCGAAAGTGCGACACAGCGCAAATTGCTTGAAGACTTGGCTGACAAGCTTGATCTTGAAACCACCCCCGAACGGATCGAGGTTTACGATAACTCCCACACGCAGGGCACCAACATGGTCGGCGGCATGATTGTCGCCGGGCCTGAAGGCTTTATGAAAAACGCCTATCGCAAATTCAACATCAAGGGCGATATCGCGCCGGGTGATGACTTTGCCATGATGCGTGAAGTCCTGACCCGCCGCTTTGCCCGGGCGCAAAAAGAAGACCCGGACCGTGAAAACGGCACCTGGCCCGACCTGTGCCTGATTGATGGTGGCTTGGGCCAATTGGGTGTGGCGCGTGAAGTCCTCGAAGATTTGGGGATCGAGGACGTCATGCTGGTCGGTGTCGCCAAGGGGGTGGACCGTAATGCCGGCAAGGAAGTGCTGCACATCCCCGGCAAACCACCCGTGCGTCTCGATATGAAAGACCCGGTGCTCTATTTCATCCAGCGCCTGCGCGACGAGGCCCATCGCTGGGCGATTGGCACCCACCGCGCCAAACGCGGCAAACAGATGGGCAAAAGCGCCCTTGATTCCGTCCCCGGTGTCGGCGGCGCACGTAAAAAGGCACTCCTCCACCATTTCGGCTCCGCCCGCGGCGTTGCCGATGCCGGGCTCTCGGATCTTGAGGCCGTCGATGGCATCAGTGCCGCCTTGGCCCGCAAGATCTACGATCATTTCCACAGCAACGACTAAAAAAGCATCGGATGGCATCTTGCTTTTTGCCGCCCGTGGCGCGATACCCGGTACGCCCTGCCGCCCGGCGGGGCATTTTCGCGCGAAACGTCCATAAATAATCGGCTTGCCATAAATGCGATATTTTCCTTCCTGGTCTGTGACCCGGTCTTCCACAGTCATGCCTGATCAACGTCTGCCGTGGGGTGCGATGTTCCCGATGGGCTTGCAGCATCTTGTTGCCATGTCGGGTGCGACCATCCTTGGCCCGCTTCTGATGGGGTTTGACCCCAATCTGGCGATCCTGTTTTCCGGTATCGGTACCCTGATCTTCTTCATCTGCACGGCGGGCCGTGTGCCCAGTTATCTGGGCTCGTCCTTTGCCTTTATCGCGGTCGTCATTGCCGCCACCGGGTATGCTGGATCGGGACCAAACCCGGATATTGGCGGGGCGCTTGGCGGGATCATTGCCGCTGGCGCGCTGTATGTCGTCATCGGCCTGATCGTCATGGCAACCGGGACCGGCTGGGTCGAAAAACTGATGCCGCCTGCGGTCACGGGTGCGGTTGGTGCGGCGATTGGCCTGAACCTCGCCCCGGTCGGGATCAATGGCATCACGGGTGACAACATGCATATGCTGGTCGCCCTTCTGACCCTGCTGTCGGTGGCCTTTGTCTCGGTCTATGCGCCGATTGCGCTGCGCCGGATTTCCATTCTGGTCGGGATTATGGCGGGCTATGTGCTGGTTCTGGTTTTGGGCAACGGCTTTGGCCTGATGCCGGCGATTGATTTTACCGAACTTTCCCAGGCCGCTTGGTTTGGCATGCCATCCTTTGTCGCGCCGCGCTTTGAAAGTTCTGCCATGTTCCTGATCGCGCCGGTGGCCTTCATTCTGGTGGCCGAAAACCTCGGCCATATCAAGGCGATTGGCGGCATGACCAAACAGAACATGGATCGTTATATCGGCCGTGGTTTTGTCGGCGATGGTTTGGCAACCATGCTGGCCGGGTCGGGCGGTGGAACAGGTGTGACCACCTATGTTGAAAATATGGGGGTTATGGCTGTCACGCGTGTTTTCTCGACCCTGATTTTTGTCATTGCCGCGGCAATCGCCATTCTGCTTGGTTTCTCACCCAAATTCGGGGCCCTTTTGCACACTATTCCGGGACCGGTCCTGGGGGGGCTCGGTGTTGCGGTCTTCGGATTGATTGCTGCGGCAATGGTGCGTCTCTGGGTCGATAACCAGGTTGATTTTTCTGATCCGCGCAATCTCTTTACGGTTGGCATTACCCTGATTTTCGGCGGTGGCGACTTTACGGTGACCTTTGGCGGGTTTGCCATTGGCGGGATTGGAACGGCAACATTGGCGGCGATCATTCTGTATCAGGTCCTGAGCATCGGACGTGAAAACAAAGATGCGATCACCGACTAGGTGATCGACCAGGGGCCGTGTCTCAGTTTTATTGCAATTGAACACGGCCCTTGTCGTTCCGGACCCAAGGCTTTAATAATTGCGCGGCTTTGGGGTTGAAACAGACCCCTTAGTGGAAATTGTCGACCATATACCCGCAAACAGGCCCGTCCATGAAAACCCAGATTCCCAATCTGCTGACTTTGTCGCGCATCATTGTGATCCCGGCATTGGTGGCATCTTTTTACATCGACGGCCCGGTCGGGAACTGGATCGGCTTTGTGCTGTTTGCCTTTGCCGGTGTGACGGACTTCTTTGACGGTTATCTTGCACGCAGCATGAATGTGGTTTCGCCTCTCGGTCGTTTTCTTGATCCGATTGCCGACAAGCTTCTGGTTGCCGCAGCCCTGATGATGATGGTGTCGTTTGAACGGATTGCCGGTCTGGCTGTTTTGCCAGCTGTTGTGATCATGTGCCGAGAGATCATGGTCTCGGGTTTGCGCGAACATCTGGCCGAACTCAAGGTACCGCTTCCGGTCACGGTGCTTGCGAAATGGAAAACAACCGCCCAGATTCTGGCGATCGGTTTCCTTCTGGTCGGGGATGCATCGCCTGACATGATCCCGTCGATCATGATTGGTGATGTGCTGCTGTGGATCGCCGGGATTGTTACGGTTCAGACCGGCTATATCTATCTGCGTACCGGGCTCAAGCATCTCGATTAATCTTCGCAAATCAGGGTCATGGCCATGTCACGCGTGTCTGTTCAACAACATGATTTCGATCCGGGCGCGGAACTTTCTGCGCTGACGGATGGCCGGACCGATATCGGGGCTGCTGTCAGCTTTGTTGGTCTGGTGCGCGATATTCATGGCGGGGATCAGGTATCAAGCCTGACGCTGGATCACTATCCGGGCATGACCGAGCGCGAACTTGAAAAGATCGCCGACGAGGCCGCCCGTCGCTGGCCGCTTGATGGCATTCGCATTGTCCACCGGTTCGGCAAAATGATGCCCGGTGAACGCATTGTGCTGGTGATTGTTTTATCGGCGCATCGTCGGGCGGCGTTTGAAGCCTGTGACTTCATCATGGATTTTCTGAAAACCCGTGCGCCGTTCTGGAAGCGTGAAGAAACGCCGGACGGCGATGATAAATGGGTTGAGGCCAAGGCATCTGACGATGCCGATGCGGATCGGTGGAACTGATCCTTCGCGCCTGTTTGCGCTGAACGCCTAGACAAATTTCAACAGCAGCGACACCAATGACGAGAGTGCCGTTTGAAGCGTTGCGGCATCATTGACCTTCTGGCGAAGCTCCTGCATGTCTGCGACATCCTGATCACTCACGACAATCGCACCCTGCAGCTGCTTGGCTTGCAGCGTCACGATCAGTTCGGCGGCCTGATCAAGCTTTGGCTTGGTCGCGACCTTCTGATCTATGCTTGCTGATTGATAGGTGATCTGTGCCTGCTGACAGGCCTGCTCGGCCGTGGTGATCAGTGTGCTGATATTATCTGTCATTTGTTGTTCCCCGGTTTCACTGCGTTGCGGTTTCGACAAGACCCGTGCCCTCGGCGATAAGTTCTTGCCGGCTTAACTTGTGAATATGATCGGCAAGGGTGATACCCTGTTCGACAGCACCAAGAAGGGCTGCGACGTCAAGCTTTGCGTAATTGTCGATCTGGGTTTGCAGATTGTCGCCAAGCTTGGTGGCGGTTAGAAACTCGCGCAGGGTTTCTGTTTGCATGATTTTCTCGGCTGCGATCAGGTCGCGCCATTTCTGCCACCAAATCTGGTAATACAGGCTTTGAGCTTCGGGCTCGTTCACGTCGTCCTTGCGGATTGTATTAAGTTCGGCGATCAGGGTGCTGCGTCGTGTCAGGAATTTCGGCGGATTACGGGCGAAATCGCCGGTGATCGTTGCCAGTTGCGCGCGCAGCTTTTCCAGTATGAGGCCTGATTGGGTAACGGCCGATGCACCAAGCGCGGAACCGGCCTCGATATTATCGAAAATGGCGACGAATTGCTGATACTGGGATCGCAGTTGGCGAAGCGTTGCGTTCCATTCATCCTGAATGGTCGGGGAGATTTTCACCGCATCAGGGTCAAGCAGCGTATCGATATTGGCTGGCGTGATTTGCCCGGTGAAGGCCGCCATATTGCTCACGAATTCGCTGCGCTGTGCGTTTTCGGATTTCGGGAAGGCTGCAAACTGCGTGCTATAGGCCGCATCATATTCATCAAAGGCGGCTTCGGTCGCAGTTCCAAATTGAGTGACCGAAAGTCTCAGTGTTTCGGCCTTTTGGCTGCAGGCGGCAAGCAGGCCGATCACGGTGATAAGGGCACCGTTCCGAATGACGCGTTTGAATGTGCAAAACATCTTCTGTCCCCATCAATGAAGCGTGATCATCATCAGACGGGGATCGGCGGCGATTGTGATGGCAAAAGAAAACGCCGCAACCTGCGTCACGGCGTTGATCGGCGTGGCTACCGGGCAAGCATCACTTGCTCAGCATGAACAGGGCCTGATTGCCAAAGAAATTGGCAAAGCCCGAATGACTGTCCATTGAAACGCGAGACCCGCTTTCATTGAGAACCATCGATCTTTCGATCTTCAGATTCATTTCCGCACACAGGGCGACAAAGTCGCGCACGGTGCAAAAATGGATGTTGGGTGTTTCATACCACATGATCGGAAGGTTCGGGTTCTGCGGCATTCTTCCACGGAACATCAGATCAAACCGTGCCCGCCAGTGGCCGAAATTCGGGAAAGACACAATTGCCTTGTTGCCGATGCGCAGAAGTTCGGACAGGACTTCTTTGGGGCGGTGGGTCGCCTGCAATGTCTGGCTGAGGATAGCATAGTCAAATGCCCCGTCCGGATAATCGCCAAGATCACGGTCGGCATCGCCCTGCATCACGGGAAGTCCCTGGGCGACGCAATTGCGCACGCCCTCGTTTGAAATTTCCAACCCGCGACCATCGACATTCTTTGTCCGGGTCAGATAGCCAAGCAGTTCACCGTCACTGCACCCGATATCAAGAACGCGGGTTCCCGGTTCAACCATGTCGGCAATCAATTGCAGGTCAACGCGAATGCGATCGTTATGCGTTGTGGCAGCGTTGGCGTTTGATACGGTGTGGTTCATGATTATTTCAGCCCCCGGCTTTCGGCGGCACCTTCGATGAAGCCGGCAAGAACCATGTGGAAATCGGGTTCATCAAGCAGGAAGGCGTCATGACCCTTGTCGCTTTCAATTTCGACACAACTGACATTACACGATGCCGCATTCAATGCATGGGCAAGGGTTCTGCTTTCGGCGGTGGTAAAGCACCAGTCGCTTGAGAACGAGATGATACAAAAGCGCGTCTTGCAGCCGGTAAAAGCATCAGCCAATCGTCCGTCATGTTCAATTGACAGGTCGAAATAGTCCATCGCACGCGTGATATAGAGATAGCTGTTGGCATCAAACCGGTCGACAAAGCTTTTGCCCTGATGGCGCAAATAGCTTTCGACCTGAAAATCATGATCAAAGCTATAGGTGATCGCACCGCGATTTTGAAGCTTGCGACCAAATTTGCGATGCAGGGCGGGTTGCGACAGATAGGTGATATGTGCTGTCATGCGCGCAACCGCCAAACCACGCGCCGGTTTCTTGCCTTCCAGCAGGTAATTGCCCCCGCACCAGTCCGGATCGGCCATGACAGCCTGACGCCCGACTTCGTGGAAGGCGATATTCTGTGCCGAATGGCGGAACGATGTGGCAATCGGCGCTGCGGCAAAAACGCGCTCCGGATAGCTTTTGCACCATTCCAGAACCTGCATGCCGCCCATCGACCCGCCAATAACCGCAAACAGCGTGTCGATGCCAAGCGCATCAATCAGCATGGTCTGGGCACGCACCATATCGGCAATCGTAATCACCGGGAAATCAAGCCCCCAGGGTTTGCCGGTTTCCGGATTGATGTCCTTGGGGCCGGTACTGCCAAGGCAACCGCCAATGACGTTGCTGCAGATGACGAAATACTTGTCTGTGTCGATGATCTTGCCGGGGCCGACAATCTCGCGCCACCAGCCTTCCTTGCCCGTGATCGGGTGAACGTCATCGGCGACATACTGGTCACCCGTCAGGGCATGGCAGACCAGAATCGCGTTCGATTTGTCAGCATTCAATGCGCCATAGGTCTGATAAGCCAGTGTAAAGGGACCAAATTCAATGCCGCTATCAAGGCGCAGCTTGTCCGTCTCGCCCAGAACCATGTGATGGCCGGGAAGCGGCGGGCGCTTGTCTTTGTTGGCGGCGGTGCTCATGGACGTTGGTTTCCCTTTAAATCATGATTTTTCGCATAATCGGGTTGGTGTTTTTGCATTTGTTGCCCGGTTTGCGGAAAATTCGCCTGTTCTAGCTATGAAGCGGGCCCGGTTTAGTCAATCTTTTCTTTGCATTTCTGCGGCCCTGTCCTAATACTGTGCGCCGTTTTACAAAAGAGTGAATCATGGCGTGTAACGACGAAAATTTGGCAAATCTTGACCTTGACGGGTTGCGTGGCGAGATCGACGAGATCGATCAGGCCCTGCAATCCCTGATCATTCGGCGCACCAAAGTTGTCCAGGCTGTCGGGGCCTATAAGGATCGGGTGATTGCTGCCGGTGGCAAAGTCAAAGTGCCTTATCGTCCGGCCCGTGAAGCCCGGATCATGCGTACGCTGGTTGATCGTCACGATGGTGCGTTTCCCAAAACGGCACTGATACAGATATGGCGTGAAATGATCGCTGCGGGTACGCGTCTTGAAGCGCCTTATACGGTGGCCCTGTGTCGCAATGCAGATGGACAGGATTGCTGGGAACTTGCACGTCTGAATTTCGGTTGCCTGAACGAGATCATTGAATATGACACCCCGCGCGAAGCATTTGGTGCGCTTGAAGACGGACGGGCAGCTGTCGGTGTGTTCCCGAAGCCCGAATTTGGCGAGCCGATGCCATGGTGGACGCTTCTGACGGACGAAACCGCCGTCAAGGTTGTTTCGAAACTGCCCTTTGGCGGACGTCCTGTCGGGCGCGGCGAACAGACCGAGGGCTTTGTTCTGGCGGCAATCGATCTTGAGGACAGCGGTGATGACCGGACTCTGTTCGTGGTCAGCCTGTCCAAGGAAATCTCGATGGATACAGTGCGCAAAAAAATTGCGGATGGCATCGACGGGGCGACAATCCTTGGCTTTTCTGACGATACGATTGCAGATCGGCGTTTTGTTCTTGTTGATGTGCCGGGATTCTTTTGTAATCGCGCTGATGCGTTTCAGACCACACTGGATGAACGGGGACTTGCACCCGAAAGTCTGCATGTGGTTGGCGCCTATGCGGTGCCGATATCAGAAGACGCACTGAGTTAACAATTTTTGGCAGGCCGATCATGGCTGCTGCTTCCTCTGGGAGAATAAACGTTATGTCTGCGCCCACCCCACGCCCCGGTATTCTTGATATTGCGCCTTACAAGGGCGGCAAATCCAGTGCTGACAGTGATCAGCGCGTGATCAAGCTGTCGTCTAACGAAGGTGCCCTTGGCCCAAGCCCCAAAGCAATGGAAGCCCTGCGCAACACGGCAAGCCGTCTGCATCGCTATCCGGATGGTGGCTGTGATCTGCTGCGTCATAAGCTGGCAGAGAAATACGGTCTTGAGTTTGACCAGCTCGTCTGTGGTGCGGGTTCTGATGAATTGCTGACCCTTCTGATCCGTGCCTATGCCGGTCCGGGTGATGAAGTATTGTATTCGCAGCACGGTTTCCTGATGTATCCGATTGCCGCCATGGGTGTTGGCGCAACGCCGGTAACGGCACCGGAAACCAACATGACCACCGATGTTGATGCCTTGCTGGCAGCGGTAACCGACAAGACCAAGATCGTGTTTGTTGCCAACCCGAACAACCCGACCGGAACCTATATCACCGATGCCGAGATGAAGCGTCTGCGTGACGGTCTTCGCGAAGACATCGTTCTGGTGGTTGATGCGGCCTATGCCGAATTCATGACCGGTCAGGAAGATTACAGCGCGGGTGAAGAGCTTGTAAAAGCTGGCAATAACACCGTCATGACCCGGACATTCTCCAAGATTTATGGTCTTGGTGGCATTCGCCTTGGCTGGTGCTATGCACCGCCGGCAATCGCCGATGTCCTTCAGCGTTTGCGCAACCCGTTCAACGTACCGCTTCCGACCCAGGAAGCCGGTGTCGCGGCGCTTGAGGACGATGATTTCGTTAATGAGTGCGTCCGTCACAACGCGGAAACGCTTGCGTGGTTCCGTGATGAAATCAATGCGATCAGCGGTCTTAAGGCCCATCCGAGCTACGGCAACTTCGTGATGATCGAATTCCCGACGGTTGAAGGCAAGGATGCCGATGCCGCAAATGATTTCATGATGGCCCGTGGCGTGATCCCGCGCAAAATCGGTGCCTATGGTTTGTCGCAGATGCTTCGTGTCTCCATTGGCACGAAGGAAGAAATGGAAATCTGCCTTCAGACCATCAAAGACTTTGTGAACCAGTAAAATGACCAAAACTGCATCCCAACCGTTGTTTGAAACTGTCGCTTTTATCGGCATGGGCCTTATCGGCTCGTCCATGGCCCGTCGCATCAAGCGTGACGGCCTTGCCAACAAGATTACCTGTGCGGTCCGCTCTGAGGCGACCCGCGACCGGGTTCTTGAACTTGGCATTGCCGACGAGGCCTATTGCGACATCAAGGACGCGGTTGGTGATGCGGATCTGGTGATGATCTGTGCACCGGTTGGTGCCAACGAGACCATTGGCGCACAGCTTACCGGTGCATTGAAAAAGGGCGCGATTGTTTCTGATGTCGGATCCGTCAAGCAATCAGTCATTCGTGACATCGCTCCGCATCTTGACGAGGGTGTCCATTTCGTTCCGGGACATCCCCTTGCAGGGACCGAGCATTCCGGTCCGGACTCGGGTTTTCCGGAGCTGTTCGAAGAACGTTGGTGCATCCTGACCCCGATCCCGGGAGAAAGTGACGCTGCCAAAGAAAAGGTCAAAGCCCTTTGGGAAGCATGTGGCATGTATGTCGAATGCATGGATGCAGACCATCATGACCGCATTCTTGGCATTACGTCACATTTGCCGCACCTGATTGCCTATACCATTGTCGGGACTGCGACCGATCTTGAAGATGCCCTGCGTCAGGAAGTCATCAAGTTTTCGGCAACCGGTTTCCGTGACTTCACCCGTATAGCGGCATCCGATCCGACCATGTGGCGTGACGTGTTTCTGAACAACCGTGAAGCCGTTCTTGAAGTGCTTGGCCGTTTTCAGGAAGACCTGATGGCGTTGCAACGCGCCATTCGCTGGGGCGAAGGCGAGAAGCTGTTTGATCTGTTTACCCGGACGCGCGAAATTCGCCGCGGGATCGTTGATGCCGGTCAGTATTTCACCAACTTCTCTGCCGAGGGCGAAAGCCGCCAAAGCGATGAGAAGGGCAAGAAAAAGACCACAGAATAAGATACCGACGGTCCGCGGCCCGCAGACTGTCATTCGGTTGGTGATGCGCCCCAAATAGCACCGCCTGCCGGTTAAAGGGGATAGTCATGTCTGCCACCAATCATCCGGCGTTCGGCCGGATCATGCCGTTTGTCTTTGTGTTTCTCTGGAGCACGGGATTTGTCGGTGCGAAATTCGGTCTTCCTTATGCCGACCCGTTTGTTTTCCTTTTCGTCCGATTTGCCATTGTCATTGTGCTGATGGTGCCGGTTGTCATGCTGATGAAGGCCAAATGGCCAAAATCGCTGCGCGAGGCATCCCACATCGCAACCGCGGGCATGCTGGTGCACGGCATTTATCTTGGCGGTGTGTTCTGGGCAATTGATACCGGTTTGCCATCCGGCCTTGCGGCCCTGATTGTCGGGCTGCAGCCGGTTGTAACCGCATCGGTTGTCGGCAGTCTTCTGGGCGAACGGGTTTCAGCGCGCCAGTGGGGCGGTCTTGTGCTTGGTCTGATCGGTGTCGCACTTGTTCTGTTGCCCAAGATCGGCGACGGGATCGGCATTACGCCACTGGGCATCGGTCTTGCCGTTCTGGCCCTGTTCGGGATGACGGCGGGGACGCTTTATCAGAAGCGTTTCTGCACCGGCATGGATTTGATGAGTGGTACTGTCATCCAGTATATGGCGGCCGCCTCGTTCGTTGGTGTTGTTGCCCTGTTCAAGGATGATCTGACCGTTGAATGGAGCATGAATTTCATTCTGGCGATGGCATGGCTTGTGCTTGTTCTGTCGATTGGTGCGATCATGTTGCTGATGGTTCTGATCAAGCAGGGCGAAGCAACCCGGGTTGCCAGCATGTTTTATCTGGTGCCGCCAACCGCTGCTTTCTTTGCCTGGGTTCTGTTTGACGAGCATCTTGGCGTGCTTGGCTTTACCGGGTTTGGAATTGCCGCACTTGGGGTGGCATTGGTGATCATGAAGCGCTAGTTTCACGTAACCCGAGAAACCACAAAGAAACGCGACCGGAGGAAATGGTGAGCGACGCCACCGAAAAATGGGTGTTTGGATACGGATCATTGTTATGGCGACCGGGATTTGACTTCACGGAACGCTCGCGCGCGCTTCTGCGCGGTTATCACCGGTCATTCTGTATTTATTCCCACCATTATCGTGGCACACCGGAAAATCCGGGGCTTGTTCTTGGGCTGAATTCCGGTGGGGAATGTGTGGGCAATGCATTTTGTATTGCGCCGGACAACTGGAATGCGGTGAAGGCCTATCTTGATGAGCGCGAGCTTGTCACCAACACCTATATCCCGGCCGATGTCGAAGTCGAACTCCAAGACGGTCGCACAGTGATTGCTCATACCTATGTAGCCGATCCGACCCATCAGCAATATGCCGGGAACCTTCCGGTGCGTACAGCGGTCGAGATCATTGTGGCGGCACATGGAAGAGTTGGCCCCAACCTTGAATATCTGGAAAATACCGTGCTGCATCTTGATGAAATGGGGATTGTTGATCCACCCCTGCATGACCTGATGGATCTTGTTCGCCGCGAATATGGCGAAATCAATATGGGTGCAGGTATCTGATGGCACAGGGTAATGCAACGACGGTAACAACCGGCTCGGCCGGTGACCAGACGCCGATGACAGTCGCCTATCTGATGCTGATCGCATGCGCAATGATGTGGGGGTCAAACCATGTTGTTGCGCGTGGCGTGAACGCAACAGTCCCGTTCGAGGCACTTTCATTCTGGCGCTGGGTGGTGGCGGCGGTCATGCTGTTTCCGGTGTGCTACAAATATCTTGGCCGTGACCTCAGACTGATGGCACAGCACAAGATGTCGATGTTCCTGATCGGCTTTACGGGCGTATTCCTGTTTTCGGTCGTGATTTATCTGGCGGCCTATAATACGACGGCGGTTAATACCGGTCTTCTGAACGCGACAACACCGGTATGGGTGTTGCTGTTTGCATCGGTGCTGAGTGCAGACAAACCCAAATTGGGGCAGTGGGTCGGTGTGCTTGTCGCCGGGGCCGGGACAGCAACCATTATTGCCAAGGGCGATCTGTCGGTTTTTGCGCGGATGGACTTTGTCTCGGGCGATGTCTTCGCAATGATTTCGGCCATGGTATGGGCGGCATATTCGATGTTGCTCAAACGCGCCCCCAAGGGGGTGCATCCGCTCAGCCTTGTTTTCATCTCTGCACTGATCGGTTTGTGTTTCCTGACCCCGCTTTATGTCTGGTCGCTTGTGGTCGATGGTGAACCGTTCTTTACCCATCTTGATCCGGCATGGCCTGACATGCTCAAGATCTTCTATATCGGTGCCGGTCCTGCATTCCTTGGCTATCTGTTCTGGAACAAGGGCGTTTCGGTTGTTGGCCCGGCCAATGCCGGCGTGTTCCTGTATTTGATGCCGGTCTTTGCCAGTGTGCTTGCAATCATCTTCCTTGGTGAAGAATTGCATATGTATCATCTGGGCGGGATTGTTCTGATTGCCTTCGGGATCTGGCAGGCGACGCGCAAAAAGCGCACTTAGGAGCCTGTCATCTGAGTAATAAAAAGGCCGGGATGCTCAATGCATCACCGGCCGTTTTAATTTTGATATCCGCTTTCCAAACAGAACAGCTGTCACGAAACCCTGTCCGGATCAGCTTCTTTCTGAATGGCTGCCTGCTGTTCTGCTTCCTCGGCGGCGATATCGTCGGATGTCAGCATCGGCAGATTGAATTCCCGCTGTGCCTCGGTTTCAAGCTCGCGCGTGCGGGTGTCGATGCGGGTTTTGATTTCCTTCATGAAGGTCTTGCGATCAAGATCGGGCTCAATCGGTTTCATGAATTCCATCGTGACCAAACCGCCATATTTCATGAAGCTGTGACGCCCCCAGAACATGCCGGAATTCAGTGCGACCGGAATGACCTTGGTCTCGGGGAAGGCTTTATAAAGGGCATAGATGCCCGGATGATAAGGGCGACTTGAACCGGGCGGGGTTCGCGTGCCTTCCGGGAAAATCACGACCTGACGGTTTTCTTTAAGTGCCTTCCCAGCCCCCTTGATCATGTCCTTAAGGGCTGAACCACCTGCCGAGCGATCAACGGCAATCTGACCTGAAAGGGTCAGAAACTGGCCGAAAACCGGAATCCGGGTCAGTTCTTTTTTCAGAATATAGGCCGGGTCCGTCACCACAGTATGGAACGTCAGGGTTTCCCAAGCCGATTGATGCTTGGCGACCAGAATACAGGGCCCTTCCGGCAGATTTTCAAGCCCGGTGATGCGTTTGCGCATGCCAACGGAATAGCGCAGCATGAACTGCACCAGTCGGCACCATGCATGGCCGACAAACTGGTTGGCTTTGCGCCCAAACAGCATCAGCGGAATCAGGCTGAGGCATAAAATCGCGGTGCCGCCGAAAAACAACACGTTAAACAATAACGCGCGGAGGGTTCTCATTCAGAAAAGTCCTTCATACGCCTTGGGCTTAAACCCACTCACATGATCTTGATATGTGCTGTTTTGTAACAGCTATATTGCAATTGGAAAATGCCGATTGTTCAACCGTTTTTGCCCGAAGCATTCGAAGCAGAGTATTCCTGCGGTCCGGGGGGATCACCTTCAAGGTTGCGCAAAGACGGCCGGTCACCATCAGGCAGCCAATGCAGTAACGAGTTCCTGAGGCTTGCAAACATGTATTTGTTGAATTCACTGGCGATCAACGCTGTGCTGCCCGGGAAACGCCACCAGTTTTCAATTTTGACGTTATCGGGGAAGACCGGATGGGGGATGATATCCACGTCCGGCATCAGGCTTCTGAATTCCAGAAGTGATCGTGGCATGTGATAGTTGGCGGTAACGATCCGAAGGCTTTTAAAGCCTTCCTCATAGACCCACACAGCGGTTTCAATCGCATTTCCCCGCGTGTTTTCGGCGACATGCCCCAAAACCACACAGCAGGCGATCAGACGCGGATCGGATTTGCCGACGGATAAAAGCTCGTCTACCTCGACCCCGCGATAGACCCCGGAAATGAACAGTTTTTCTGCCAGGCCATGGGTCAGTAACCGGCGTCCTTCCGAAAGGCGTTCACTGCCACCGGTCAGAACGACAATTGCGTCGGTACGCTGATTTGGATTTTCAACAGAAACCGGGATCGAATTGACATACCAGACAAATCCTGCGGCCCAGACAAGCCCGCACAAGATCAGCGTCGAAAGCAAAAAGCGAAACCGTCGAAAACGGCGACGGTGCTGCACACTAAGCGGGGGCTTGCTCATCAATGGGTGCCTCGGTAGCGATGCGCGGGCATGTATTCGGATCTCCTGAGATGGCCAAGGCCATGATCTCAAACAAGAAGCAGGTCAGTCACCGGACTATACGGAGCCTTGTGATCCGTTACAACATCCGGTGTAAAACACGCAAAACGGTGCGGGTTGCGGTGATCCCGGCGATCATCGCAACAATAAACGGAATGGCCACGATCAGGGCGATAAAGATCGGGCTCAGGACAAGTGACGGGATTGGCCAGCCTGCACGCAATCCAAGCCAGGCAATCAATGCAGAAACAGGAAGCGCTATCAGCAAGCCGATCAGCGCACCGAAAAATGCCAGTCGCTGATTGTGGCGACCGAACTGTTTAGCGATGTAGCTATCCTGGGCTCCGATCAGATGCAGCAATTCGATGATGCGATGATGGATTGAAAGGCCCGAACGGGTGGCAAATACTACCGAAAGCATGGTCGCGCCAAACAGCACCACGATCAGAAGCGACAGGGCCAGTTCGACCGAAAAGGCGACGTCGGCAATTCTTTCGATCCATATGCGGTGATCATCAAGCACAGCTTCGGGCGCGATTTCCCCCAAACGCATTTCAAGCGCATCGTAGTTGAAACCGGTTTCCGGAGTGATTTCGATAATACGCGGAATGGGAAGTTCGCTCACCACTTCATCCGGGCCAAGCCATGGTTCAAGGAGGGCCGCCATGGTGTCGGGGCTCAGCTCCTCGATCCGGGCAATGCCGGGAAGGTTGGAAACATCGTCGATGATGGCATCAACAGTTTTCTGAAGCGCTTCTTCGCGTTCTTCCGGTGTCCGGTTTGCAAGTTCGGTCGGGGGAACCTGAATGGACAGGCTGCCTTCGATCTGGCCGGACCATTGACCGACACTGTCATGCAGGGCTGCCAAGCCCACAATCGAAAAGGTCAGCAGCGCAACCATCAAAGCGACGATGCTCGGCAAAAAGCGCGAGGAAGAGTCGCTTTCAAGTGGAAGATGCGATGGGGGTGCGCGAAATGCCATGATCGTGGTTTGGTCCTGTTGATCTGGTTGATCTTGTCGTGATGGTGGTCAGCCGCTATGCGTTACGTCATGCAGTGTACCGCCTTCGAGCAACCATTGCGTATGACCGAAACGTCTGACCAGTTGGCGGTTATGGGTGGCGATCAGGACGGTGGTGCCCAGTTTGTTGAGTTCTTCAAACAGATACAGCAAACGCATGGCGATTCGGTCATCAACGTTCCCGGTCGGTTCATCGGCCAGAAGCAATGCCGGACGACCGATGACCGCGCGCGCAATCGCCACACGCTGTTGCTGGCCGCCCGAAAGACGCGATGGCTGTGCATTGATGTGGTCACCAAGCCCGACCCATTCGAGAAGCTCGGTGACATTCTTGCGGATTTGCAAATCCTCGACCCCGGCAACTCGCAACGGCAAGGCAACGTTTTCGAATGTCGTCAGGTGATTGATCAGGCGGAAATCCTGAAAGACCACGCCGATCTTGCGGCGAATCGCAGGAAGGTCTTCACGCGGGATGCGGATATTGTCGCGTCCGAAAATATTGATTTCACCTCGGGTCTGCCGAAGGGCAAGATATAAAAGGCGCATCAGTGTCGATTTGCCTGCACCGGATGCGCCGGTCAGGAAATGGAAACTGCCGCGACCCAAAGAAAAATTCAGGTCGCGCAAAATTTCCGGTCCGGATTCGTATCGGACCCCGACATTCCTGAAACTGACAACCTCGGTCAAAATCGGTGCTCCATATGGCAGAATGACGGTCTACCTTGGCCTGTGCCATGGCATTTGATCAAGGGTTTCTCTAGGTTCTGACAAGCGCGAAATGCCAATCGGACCTGACAATATCGAAAATGACTGATCCGGTTTACCCGGTTTTCTCATGATTTCGGATGCCATGTTCACCGCCGTTACGCAACGATTAGACACCCAAATCCGGGCAGCTTCTGTTATCTGTACTTAACAGTCTGTTAAATCGCGGCTATTTACATATAGTGTAAGTCACCGCTGACGTGCTTGGGGGATCGTCAGTTGCGTACGTCTTGTTGCCCCCCATGTTTGATGCCGCTGTCATCGAAATGCCAGGTTTGCAATGATCATTACTTGCCCAGAGTGTTCAAAGAAATACTCAGTTAAGACAGAAGCAATCGGTCCCAAGGGCCGAACCGTGCGCTGTAAAAGCTGCGGCAACAGCTGGCATCAGGACCCCCCGGGGGCAAAGAAGCCTGCTCCCCAGGCTGCGAGCGCGCCGGAAAATGATCTTCCGCCACCCTTCAATCAGGAAGGCGCACTTGGTGCTGATTTCAATGCTGATCAGATGGGAAGTGGTCAGGTTGATCCGGGCTTTGAAAATGCTGACAGAATTCCTGATCCGCCCCCGATTCCCCAGCAACTGATTCGGAACAATCCCAAGCCGGAACCGAAAAAGAAAAAGGGTATTATTGGCTGGATCATCTTCCTGTTGCTGATCGGTGGGATCGGCGCGGGTGGTTATTTTGCCAAGGACTACGTCATCAATATGTGGCCGCCGATTGCCAAGGTCTATGACATGATCGGCCTTGATGTGCCGCATGTGGGCGAAGGCCTTGATATTCGCGAATTGCCGCCGACCCGTGAAGATGAAGACGGGATTGATGTTCTTGTCGTCCGCGCCGAGATCGTCAATATCGCAGAAGAACCGCGTCCGTTGCCGTATCTTTTGATCGAACTTCTTGATCCGCTGGACCGTGTGGTACAGCGCAAAAAGGTTCCGCTGATCTATGACGAGACAAAGGTGACGGCCGGGGCCGAGATGCCGATGGAACAGCAAATGCTGCCCGTTGGCGAAAGCATGACGGTCGAAACCAAAATCCGTCGTCCGAACCCGACGGCCACCCGATTGCAGGTCACCTTCCTTGATCCGCGTGAAGCGGTCGAGCCGTAAGGACAGCGACCCGTAAAATGAAAAAAAGGCAGCGTTTCATCGCTGCCTTTTTTGTGCGAAATCGATTGTCCCCGAAGACCGGGTTTCGGGAATCAGAACCGTTTGAGCAACCGGTCGATATATTCCTGTTCGATCTGCGGACGATCCGGGTCGCCGGATCGACGACGAAGTTCCTGCAAAATCCGCCAGGCCCGTTCAAGGGTATTCACATCCGGAATAATGGTGGTGCCATCACCACCGACCGGGCGGCCCAATGGATCACGACGCCCGCTTCCTTCAAGGTCTTCGAGCATCGGGGCCAACTGGCTTAGGCCTTCGAGGGCACGGCTGATCTCGCCAATGCCCTGTTGAAGGGCCTCCATGGCCTGTCGCTGCAATTGCAGGGCCTCATGAGACCGATTGTGCCCAAGGGCCTCTGCCGCGCCGCGCATGGCGTCTATGACGGTGTTCATGCCGCTGACCTCACCAAACTGATCGATGCCGGGGCTGTTCATGATCTCGCTGGCGTCATTGGCAAGGCCCTGTTGCTGATTGGCGCGCGGGGCGGGGCCATTCTGCGTCGATGAATTGTCGCCTTCGTTCATCAGGTCCTGTTGTCGGCGGGCCAGGTCGCGCATACCGTCAAGCATCTCGCGCAGGGTGGATGTGATGTCCATTCCGCCTTCGCCGGTCGTGACCTGCATATTTTCAATCAGCTCGCGCAGACGATCAATAAGCTGACGGGCCTGATCACGCGCCCCTGCACGCATCAGGGCATCAATCTGATCAATGATGCGCGACAGGTCCTGTTGCTCCAGGGCGGCGGAGGCCTGTGGCTGCTCTTCTGGTGATTGCGTGCTTTCGCGGGTCAGGGCGGCCAGATATTCATTTAGCGCCTGACGATATTCCTCGATCAACCGGGCAATTTCGCCTTCGGTAATGTCGGGATTTTGTAAGGCTTCAAGCAGGCGTTCCTCGGCCTCCATCAGGTTGCGTTCCGCAATCCCGTAACTTCCGCGTTCGACTTCCTCGGCGATATGCCACAAAAGCCCGGCGACATCCTGATGAACGTCGCGGTTCCCCAGATTTGCAGACAGCCGGTTTTCGGCAACCGACAGCGCAAGGAAGACGCCAATATGACCGTTGAATGCCTGTGGAGCATAAAGAACCGGCAGTATTGCCTGATGCATTTCAAGGGCGCGATCCGGGTGGCGCAACAAGCCGCGCCGGATTGCAATCAGTTTCTGCGCGACCGGATGGTTGAATTCACGTTCGGGCAACATCAAAGACCGGATATCGCTTTGCCCGGTCTGACCGGCATTGTCGCGGGACACCATCTGGATATTGACCGGAAGACCGGCCCAGGGATGGGCAACCAGATCAAGAAAACGCGGACCTTCAATACGGGTCGGCATTGCGGTTTCGCTGATACCTTCGCCACGGATGTCGATGACGATCTGATCAATCGGGCCATATTGATCAAGTGATCCGTCATCCGGTGCCGGGGTGATCACAAGATCAAGCTTCGCCAGTCCATAATCATCATTGGCAAGATAATCCAGACGCACATGATCGCGGCGCGTCACGACGGGGGAACTGACAAAAGACAGGCTTGGGGCGTTGTCGGGCACCAGTTCAATATTCAGCGTCAGACGATCATTGCCCCAGACCGATATGCGCCACTCCCCCGATTGTTCTATGGCAGTCGACAGCACATAGCTGTTTTCGCTGCTTTCGGTGAATGCGCGTTCTCCATCCGGCGCGCTCAGGGTCGGCTGCCAGATGCTTGATATGCTGCCATCAAGTGTTGACCCGGCGGGCACCTGCACAGACATCACGTCACTCGTGGTCGTGTTTCCTGTGATGTTGCCATCGTTTGATGGAACCGTGCCATTCTCCGTACCAATTGCCGCAAAGCGCAGGACCCTTGGAACCTGTCCGGTATAGGCTGGCGGCGTCACCCAAAGGGTCGCGCTGAAATCAGCTGCACCAAGGCGTTGCAACGGACTAAAGGCCTTTGAAAACCGTTCCGGGAAATGATTATGTCCGGCGAACAGGCCAACAAAGAGCACCAGTACGGGAATGGCGGTCAGCCCGAACCGGTCAATCCGTGTAACAGCGGGGACAGGACGGGGCAGGCGCAAATGTTTAAGGGCCGCTTCATGCAAACCCAGCTGGCGCTGCCACAGGAAGCTGGTCAGGGGATCGTCGGTTTCGTGGATATGATCTTCGAGACTCTGGAGCGGATTGTTCTCCAGCCTGTTTTCGACTTCGAGCCGATGCAGGATATCGCGGCGGGTTGACCAGCGGAAATTTCGCCAGGGCGCGACAATAGCGACCATGGTTGCGACCGACAGTACAGACAGCAAGATGATGTGCCCGGTCGCCGGCAGGAACTCGAACGTGCCGGTAAGGGTAAGTCCGACTGTCAGAAGCACAATCGAAAGTGCCGGTATCAGGCATGGCCACACCGATTCCCAAATCAGGATCATGCGCGTTTTGCGCACATGACTTTCGATCTCGGGATAGGGTGGTATCAACGACATGCGTCTGGTTGTCCGTGATTGCCGACATGTTGCAAATCTGATTGCAACGCTTTCCCTTTAAAACTTGGGGTTTCACAGGTGCGGGTCAAGCTATTCCATCGGATGCCGGGAAATAAAAAGGTGGCCCGCATCATACGGGCCACCTGAAAATCATTCATATGGAATGGCGCAAAGCTTACTCGTTACCGAGCCATGCAGGGATTTGATCCATATTGATCAGCTGATCGATTTCCTGACGGGGGCGGACAATCGCAAAATTGTTGCCCTTGACCAGTACCTCGGGCGTCAATGCACGGGTGTTATAGGTCGAGGACATCACCGCGCCATAGGCACCTGCTGACATCACTGCGACCAGATCACCGGCCTTGAGATCATCTGGCAATTTGCGGTCTCTGCCGAATGTGTCGCCGGTTTCGCAAACCGGGCCGACGACGTCGACAGTTGCCTGCACGTCTTCTTCGCCCTGTTCTTCAACCGGGATGATTTCGTGATAGGCGCTGTAAAGCGTCGGACGGATCAGGTCATTCATCGCGGCATCAAGAATGACGAAACGCTTTGCTTCGCCGTCTTTGATATACATGACACGCGACACCATGATCCCGGCATTGCCGGCAATCAGACGACCGGGCTCAAGGGTGATGTGACACCCAAGATGACCGACCGTTTCGCGCACCATCTGGCCATAGGCATCGGGAAGCGGCGGCGTTTCGCCCTGATAGGCGATGCCAAGGCCGCCACCCAGATCAAGATTGCGGATATGGATGCCTTCGGAACGAAGTTGCTCGACCAGCCCTGCCAGACGGGTGAATGCCTCGCGGAACGGGGTCAGATCGGTCAACTGTGAGCCGATATGCATCGCAATGCCGGTAACCTCGATACCATCCATGGCGGCGGCATCACGGTAAACCTCGATCGCGCGGGTCCAGTCGATGCCGAATTTGTTTTCGGCCTTGCCGGTCGCGATCTTTTCGTGGGTTTTGGCATCGACATGCGGATTGATGCGCAGCGCAATGCGCGCCTTTTTGCCCATTTCGATGGCAACACGGTTCAGTTCGACCAGTTCCGGGATGCTTTCGACATTGATCTGCGCAATGTCGGCCTCAAGAGCTTCGCGCATTTCTGCGTCGGCCTTGCCAACGCCCGAAAAGATGATCTTGGCGGGATCAATTCCTGCACGCAGGGCGCGGCGCATTTCACCAACCGATACCACGTCTGCACCGGCACCAAGATTGCCCAGTGTTTTCAGCACAGCCTGATTGGAGTTTGCCTTCACAGCAAAGCATACAGTGGCATCAAGCCCCTCGAACGCGTCAGCATAAACCTTGTAGTGGCGCTCAAGCGTTGCCGTCGAATAGCAGAAAAACGGTGTGCCAACTTTATCCGCCATTTCGGGGATCGAAACGCCTTCGGCGTGAAGCACGCCATCAATATATTCAAAATGGTTCATTTGGCGGGGTAGTCCCTTGGATATTCGTTGCCTTTTTCGGTCGGCGGTTCAAGCGGGCCTTTTTTGCCGCAAGCTGCCACCGAAAGACCCAGCATGACTGCCAGTGTGATCACGATGCCGCGTTTAAGCAAAGCAGGGGTCATTTCATAAACCTTTCCTTTGCAGCCTTGACCGATTCCTTGACGCGCACCGGTGCGGTGCCGCCAAAGCTCTGGCGGGCGGCAACAGATGCCTCGACGGTCAGGACGTCATAAACTGCATTGGTGATCTTTGGTTCGATCCCCTGAAGGTCTTCAAGGGGCAGCTGATCAAGATCGCATCCCTTGGACTCGGCCAGCTTCACAGTTGCGCCAACCACATGATGGGCATCGCGGAACGGCATGCCAAGCTCGGCCACCAGCCAGTCGGCAAGGTCGGTTGCAGTGGTGTAACCGGCACCGGCAGCGGCGCGCATGTTATCGGCAAAGACTTTCATGTCAGCGACCATGCCGGTCATGGCAGCAACGCACAGACCCAGATGGTCGTGGGCCTCGAAAACCGGTTCCTTGTCTTCCTGCATGTCTTTGGAATAGGCCAGCGGAAGGCCCTTCATCGACAACATCAGGGAATTATAGCAACCAACGATACGGCCGATTTTCGAACGGATCAGTTCGGCGGCGTCCGGGTTACGTTTCTGCGGCATGATCGAGGAGCCGGTCGAGAACTTGTCGGACATGCCGATAAAGCGGAACTGTGCCGAACACCAGATGACCATTTCCTCGGCCAGACGCGACAGATGCATCGCAGCAATCGAGGCCGCGTTAAGATATTCGAGTGCAAAGTCACGATCCGATACCGCATCAAGCGAGTTCGCCGTCGGACGATCAAAGCCAAGCGCGCTTGCCGTCATGTGACGGTCAATCGGATAGGGTGTGCCTGCAAGGGCGGCTGAACCCAACGGGTTTTCATTTACGCGCGTCCGGCAATCGGCGACACGGCCACGGTCACGGCCAAACATTTCCACATAGGCCAGAAGATGATGGCCAAAGGTCACCGGCTGCGCTGCCTGCAGATGGGTAAAGCCCGGCATGATGGTTTCGGCATGGGTTTCGGCCTGCGTAATCAGCGCTTCCTGAAGGCCCTTGAGACCGGCCTCAAGATCGGCAAGTGCAACATCGCGAACCCAGAGTTTGAAGTCGGTTGCGACCTGATCATTGCGCGAGCGTGCGGTATGAAGACGACCTGCGGCCGGACCGATCAGATCGCGCAGGCGGCTTTCGACATTCATGTGAATATCTTCAAGCGCGCTCGAGAATTTGAACTGTCCGCTCTCGATTTCCTGAAGGATCTGGTCTAGACCATTGGTAATCTTTTCGCCATCTTCTGCGGGGATGATGTTCTGCTTGACCAGCATCGCGCAGTGGGCTTTGGAGCCCTGAATGTCCTGGGCATAAAGGCGTTTGTCAAAACCGATGGAAGCATTGATTTCTTCCATGATGGCTGACGGGCCTGCTTCAAAGCGACCTCCCCACAGGGAGTTGGCGTTTTTCTGGTCGGTGGCGTTTTGGTCGGTCATCTTGATCCGCAGTCTTGGAAAGGTGAGTGTTGTGAAGACATTGCTTCGTTACGTAAAACTTGGCGTGATTGTCGCCATATCGGGCATTTATGCAACCCCTGCCTTTGCAGATACGCAATTCCCGCAAGAACTTTCAAAGATGGTTGCCCCGTCTGATGACGGTTCTTTGCCCGACGGGATCACATTTGTCGATCAAAAAGATGGGGAAATCCCGCTTAACAGCCTGAAGGGAAAGGTTGTTCTGGTTAATCTGTGGGCGACATGGTGTGTTCCGTGCGTCAAGGAAATGCCAGAACTCGACAGTCTTGCTGCGCAGATGGATGGCAAGGCGTTCCGTGTTCTGGCACTCAGTCAGGACCGCGGTGGTGCCGCTGCCGTTACGGAATTCTTTGAAAAGAATGGAATCGACAATCTTGATGTAGTGCTTGATCCGCGCGGTGCGACCGCGCGCAAGATGGGGGCACGCGGTCTTCCGACCAGTTTTGTGATTGATGGCAACGGTGTTATTCGCGGTAAACTCGAAGGCATCGCGCAATGGGATGCACCCGATGTCATTTCCTATTTCAATGACCTGATTGATCAGACCTCGTAGCGCGTGTTGACCACAGGCCTTACGCCCTGTTTTCAAGCAGGGCAAGGACCTGTTCGATATTTGGTGCGGCATCGGCCGCACCGTTGCGCGTGGTGGCAAGTGCGCCGGTTGCACAGGCGAAACGCACGGCATCGGGTAATGACTGACCACCATGCAGGGCAACCGCAAGTCCCGCGTTAAAGCAATCACCTGCACCCACCGTATCTATGGCGTTGACCGAAAAGGACGGCACCATTCCGGACTGACTATCTCCAGATTGGCCATCGGCGGAATAGAATGCGCCGTCGCCGCCCATTTTGATGATGACGGTCTTTGGGCCCATTTCATGAAGTGCGTTGGCTGCCTGCTGTGCGCTTTTGGTGTCAACCGGATCAATACCGGTCATGACGCGGCATTCGCTGCTATTGGGGGTGACAATATCGGTCAGTGCCAGAAGGTCGCGCATCACCATGTGATCTTGCACCGGAGCCGGATCAAGAATGACCTTCGCGTGTCCTTCGCGGGCATATTTGATTGCGCAATCCACTGCCACCACCGGGCATTCCAGCTGTAAAAGCAGATAGTTACAATCGCGCAGAGACTCCTGTTTGTCATGCAGGTCCGCACGGGTCATGGTCATATTGGCACCGCCGACCACAGTGATCATGTTTTCACCGGACTCATTAATTGAAATCAATGCTATCCCGGTCTGAGCTGCGTCAGCCATGATCAGATGATTGGTATCGAGCCCTTCGGCGGCAAGCGTTTCAATCAGTTGTCGGCCCAGTGCGTCGTCGCCGATTTTGGATATGAAAACAGGGGAAACCCCCAGCCGCGCAACGGCAAGTGCCTGATTGCATCCTTTGCCACCCGGGCCGGATATGTATTCCTTTGCCGCAACGGTCTGGCCGGGTTGTGGAAATTTTGCAACGCGCGCAGCAAAATCAATGTTTGAGCTTCCAACAACGACAATACTCATGGTCTATCCAAATGGTAGAAAACTAATACCTCACAATGATATTGGCACTAGATCATTGGTTTAAAGAAGCTTGCGGATTAAATTGGTTGTTTTGCAGGTGAAAACGTCAACTGCAGCGACAGATCTCCGCAAGAAGTGCAATTTCATATAGGATCCCTATTGTCAGGATGGCGTAAATTCACTCGCCAGTGCGGCATAAAGACGGCGGAATTTGGCAAAGCGGGGCTGATAGGAGGCATGCCGCGCCGGATCGGGCTCAATCACTTCCTCGATCGCCGGTTTCTTGCAAACATCTTCGACCGGTTCCTGTGTCAAAGCCAGTCGGGCAAGACGTGCTGCACCAAATGCCGGGCCCTTTGCCGCACCCTCGTAACGTGCAAGCGGGGTGCCCATAATGTCCGAAATCAGCTGAATCCAGTATCGGCTGCGTGCGCCGCCACCGATCACACCGGGCAATTCACAACGGGTTCCGGCAGCATGCAGCCGTGATTGCGCATCGCTGAGCGCAAAGGCAACGCCCTCAAGCACCGATTGCACCATGGCTTCGCGGTTTGTGTCACTGCCCAGTCCGAAAAACACGCCACGGGCATAGGGATTATTGTGCGGTGTACGTTCACCGTTGAGGTAAGGCAAAAACAGAATATCCGATGGTGCGTTGTGCTGGGCCTCGACCCTTCCAAGCAAAGCACCGATATCGCTTTCACCCAGAAGCCTTGCCACCCATTGCAGGCAGCTGGCTCCATTAAGCAGGACCGCCATCTGGAACCAGTGACCCGGAATGGCATGGGTGAAGCTGTGCAGGAGTTCTTCGGGTTTGGGGCGGTATCTGTCCGAGGCGACAAAGATCTGCGATGACGTCCCAAGCGAAATAAAGCCATCCCCATGGCGCACAGCACCGACACCGATCCCCCCGGTTGCCGCATCGCCGCCGCCACCGGCAATGATCACCCCGGCAGTCATGCCCCAACGATCTGCAAGGTCACGGCGCAATGTGCCGGTGACATCCGATCCTTCGACAAGTTTGGGCAATTGGTCCATCGAAAGCCCGCAAGCCTCGATTGCGGCTTCGTTCCAGCTGCGGCTTTCTTCATCAAGCCAAAGCGTACCTGCGGCATCGGACATTTCGGTGACCTTGTCACCCGACAGGCAAAACCGAATATAGTCCTTGGGCAGCAGAATGGTTCTGACCTTTGCAAACAGCCCGGGTTCGTGCTTTTGAAGCCAGATCATCTTGGGGGCAGTCATGCCGGGCATGGTGGCAACACCGGCCCGAAGGCCCAGATCGGGCAGGGCGGCATCAAGCGCGTCACATTCCTTCTTGGCGCGCCCGTCATTCCACAGGATCGCAGGACGAAGCGGCATATCGTCTTCGCCAAGCAATGTCGCACCATGCATTTGCCCTGAAAGGCCAATGGCGCGTGTCGCGGCAAGCGCGCCGGGATTTTGGCGATGCAATGCGTCGATGGCACGCAGGGTCGCGTCCCACCAGTCCGCCGGGTTCTGTTCGCTCCAGAACGGGTGCGGGTTGGAAACGGACAAAGGGATATCAGTCTCGGCTACTGTTGCCGAGTTCTCGTCGATCAGCAGTGCCTTGACGGCTGATGTACCAACATCAATCCCGAGAAACATGCTTGGACTGCCTCCAGACTTCTTTTGTCATTTGATCCCGGCATCACATCTGTGCGGGTTGCAAGAGCTGTATTCCAGTGGCTTGACGGATCGATTGCAACAAAAAAAGCCGCTGATTTTCACAACGGCTTTTAATTTGAAAATGCGAATGTTTTAAAGCAGTCCCTAGCGGGTCGGGACCGGCTCATCACCGCTATAGTCATAGAAGCCACGGCCAACCTTGCGGCCAAGCCATCCGGCTTCGACATATTTGACCAGCAGCGGGCAAGGGCGATACTTGGTATCTGCCAGACCGTCATGCAGGACATGCATGATCGAAAGACAGGTATCCAGACCAATAAAGTCAGCCAGTTGCAGCGGACCCATCGGATGGTTCGCACCCAGACGCATTGCCGTGTCGATGGATTCGACGTTACCCACACCTTCATAAAGGGTGTAGATCGCCTCGTTGATCATCGGCAGAAGGATACGGTTGACGATGAAAGCCGGGAAATCTTCAGCACTTGCCGTGTCTTTGCCCAGTTTCTTGGTCAGTTCATGAATGGTGCGATAGGTGGTCTCATCGGTGGCAATACCACGGATCAGCTCCACCAGCTTCATCAGCGGCACCGGGTTCATGAAGTGCATACCCATGAATTTCGCCGGGCGGTCGGTATAGGACGCCAGACGGGTCACCGAGATCGAGGAAGTGTTGGTCGCGATGATGGCTTCCGGGCCAAGAACCGGGCAAAGAGCCTTGAAGATCTGTTTCTTGATTTCTTCATTCTCGGTTGCCGCTTCGATCACCAGATCGCAATCCGAAAGGAAGCTGTATTCCGTTCCGGTTGAGACGCGGGCAAGAGCTGCGTCTTTTTGCGCTGCGGTAATCAGCTCTTTTTTGACCTGGCGGTCCATGTTCTTGTCCATCACGCCGATGGCCTTATCAAGGGCATCTTGCGAGATGTCGAGAATTCGGACGTCGTAACCGGCAATCGCGATCACATGTGCAATGCCATTGCCCATTTGACCGGCGCCGATCACGCCAATGGTTTTGATATCTTCCAACGAAGCCATTTGTTCCCCACTCGTCCCCTAGGGTCAAAACAATAGAATTCACTGTTTTGACCCTAATTGGGATCAGATTATTTGTCGAGTTCACTCGCCAGAGCGGGAAGGGCTTCGAACAGGTCAGCGACAAGTCCGTAATCAGCTACCGAGAAGATCGGCGCTTCTTCGTCCTTGTTGATCGCGACAATGACCTTGCTGTCCTTCATGCCGGCAAGGTGCTGAATAGCACCTGAAATGCCTACAGCAATGTATAGCTGCGGTGCAACAACTTTGCCGGTCTGACCGACCTGCCAGTCGTTCGGAGCGTATCCGGCATCAACCGCAGCGCGCGAAGCGCCAATGGCAGCGCCGAGTTTGTCGGCAATCGGCTCGATCAGGTGGAAGTTTTCACCTGAACCCATGCCGCGACCGCCAGAAATGACAACGCTGGCTGCGGTCAGTTCCGGACGTTCCGACTCGGTCAGTTCCTGACCAACGAAGCTGGATTTACCGGCATCGGCAACAACAGCAACGTCTTCGATGGCAGCAGAACCGCCCTCGGCTCCAACCGGATCAAAGCCCGTGGTACGAACAGTGATCAGTTTCAGCGGGTCAGACGACTGAACGGTCGCCATCGCGTTACCGGCATAGATCGGACGGACAAAGGTATCGGCACTTTCGACATCGGTGATGTCGGAAATCTGCGCGACGTCCTTCAATGCTGCAACGCGCGGCATGAAGTTTTTGCCCGAGGTCGAAGCCGGAACCAGAATGTGGCTGTAACCTTCGGCAAGTTCGGTCACAAGACCGGCCATGTTTTCAGCCAGGAAATGGCCATAGGCGGCGTTATCTGCAACCAGAACCTTGGAGACACCGGCAACCTTTGCGGCTGCTTCGGCTACACCGCGGCAGTTTTCACCAGCAACGAGGATGGCAATGTCGCCACCGATCTTCTGGGCTGCGGCAACGGTGTTCAGCGTGCCACCCTTAAGTTCGGTATTGTCGTGTTCGGCAATAACAAGAATGCTCATTTGATTGATCCCCGCTTAGATTACTTTTGCTTCGTTGCGGAGCTTGTCGACAAGCTCTGCGACGTCGGCAACTTTGACACCTGCCTGACGTGCCGGCGGTTCCGTCACTTTCAGGGTTTTCAGGCGCGGCGCGGTATCAACACCAAGGTCGGCCGGGCTCAGGGTGTCGAGCGGCTTTTTCTTGGCTTTCATGATGTTTGGCAGCGACGCATAACGCGGCTCGTTGAGACGCAGGTCGGTGGTGACGATTGCCGGAAGATCAAGCTTGACGGTTTCAAGACCGCCATCAACTTCACGGGTAACGTCGAGTTTGCCGTCAGCAACGGCAACCTTGGATGCGAAAGTGCCCTGCGGCCAATCCAGCAAAGCAGCCAGCATCTGGCCAGTCTGGTTGGCGTCGTCGTCAATTGCCTGTTTGCCGAGGATCACAAGATCCGGGCTTTCCTTGGCAACGACTTCCTTCAGGAGTTTTGCGACGGCAAGCGGCTGAAGCTCATCCTCGGTTTCGACCAGAATGCCGCGATCGGCACCCATGGCAAGGGCGGTGCGCAGGGTCTCCTGGCACTGCTTAACGCCGAGCGATACAGCAACCACTTCGGTCGCAGTACCTGCTTCCTTGAGGCGGACAGCCTCTTCAACGGCGATTTCGTCAAACGGGTTCATGGACATTTTGACGTTGTTCAATTCAACGCCAGACTGGTCCTGTTTGACTCGGATCTTGACGTTGTAATCCACAACGCGCTTAACGGCGACAAGAACCTTCATGACAGACCTGTTCGTTTTTGTTGTCGAAACTATGGGCTTTGGCGCCCTGCCGGGGCAGTTCGCTGCGGGCCCGCATGTTACTGTTTTCCCCGCGATGCACAATAGGGGGTGCTACGCAGGTTGTCAATTTACGTAAAGGTGTTGACGTTAACGACAACTTCTTCACTGAATTTTTGATGCCCTTCGCGACCTTGATACGGCACAAATCCGCCGATTAACAGGGATTTATCCAAAAAAAATCGTCAGCGCGTCAGTCCGGGTTGCCACAAAATATCATCCTTGCCACCGTTATTGGCATGGCGGGCCAGGACAAACATGTGGTCCGAAAGCCGGTTGATATAGCGCACACACTCCGGATTGATGGTCTCGATTCCGGCAAGTTCGACAATAAGCCGTTCCGCGCGCCGTGAAACTGTCCGCGCGACGTGAAGCTGTGCCGAAAGCGCACTGCCCCCCGGCAGAACGAACGATTTCAACGGATCCAGTTCGGCATTGATCTGGTCGATCTCGTTTTCAAGGCGTTCGGTCTGTCTGGCGATGATCCGCAAGGCAGGCTGTTCGGGGTTATCATCGCTGCCATCGCCCGGTGTGCAAAGATCGGCACCCAGATCAAACAGATCGTTCTGGATTCGCGCCAGCATGGCATCAATCTCGCCGTCGGCATGCAGGCGGGCAACACCGATCACGGAATTGGTTTCGTCAACGGTGCCATAGGCCTCAACCCGGACGGAGTTTTTGGGAACCCGCGTGCCGTTGCCAAGGGCCGTTTTGCCCTTGTCGCCGGATTTTGTGTAGATGCGTGTCAATTGAACCATGTGCTGTCCGTTATATTCGTATCGTTTGTGGGTGGATAAGTCGTGAATGGCAGATGCCTATTTGCCAAGCGCCATCAATGACAGGATGAACAAAAGCAGCAAGGCAACCGCCTGAAGCAGGACGCGAAGCTGCATCAGTTTATTTGATTTGCGTGCATCCTTGCCCCGTGCCATCGAAATGATGCCCATCACCAGAACGCCTGCGACTGCAGCCATCGCAAGCAGCGCACCAATCTGCAAAAATGCTGTCATTTTTGTTCTTCCCTGTCTTTGCCTGCGGATTTTTGCCGGAAACCGGTTTGTCCGGTTGTATTAAGGGGCAATGTCCACCAGCCGGATTTATTGATCTTGTATCTTGGGTGGCGACATGCTGCGCCAAACCGGTTGTGCTGGCAACCGGCGGATCGGAAGTTTTCGCAATTACCTGGCAGGATCATTTTCAGTCGGGGCAAAGTCGCGGCGATCAATTTTGAATTTCTTGATACGCGATGCCAGCGTGGTCGGTTTAATGTCCAGCAAGGCGGCGGCCCCGTTTGTCCCGAAAATCTTGCCGCGCGTCTCGGTCAGGGCGCGGATGATGTTGTGATATTCGGTTTGCCGAAGGTCCTCACGCGTCATAATGGTCTTCTCGGGCGTCGCATCCTTGTCCGCCTTGGGCGAGGAGGGCGGTTTTCTGCCATCCCGTGAGGTGACGTCGGGCAGGTCAAAATGCAGCTTGCCATCGTGGGCCAGAATGGCGGCGCGCTCGATTACATTTTCAAGTTCGCGCGCATTTCCCGGCCAGCCATAATTTTGCAAGACATGAACCTGTCCCTTGGTCAGGGTTGGCTGGGCGATATTCAGGCGCTGACAGATATTGCGCAGGAAGTGGGCGGCAAGTGGCGGGATGTCGTCGGGGCGTTCGCGTAACGGACGGCATTCAATCGGGAAGACGTTCAGCCGGAAATAAAGGTCTTCGCGGAAACGTCCCTGTCGCACTTCTTCCTTAAGGTCGCGGTTGGTGGCGGCAATCAGGCGGACATTGACCTCGCGGGTGCGTTCCTCGCCGATGCGTTCGAATTTCTGGTCTTGCAGAACGCGAAGTAACTTTCCCTGTAGCTCCAGCGGGATTTCGCCAACCTCGTCAAGAAACAGTGTCCCGCCGTCTGCCAGTTCGAATCGCCCGACGCGGTCGCGAATGGCCCCGGTAAAGGCACCGCGGACATGGCCGAAAAACTCGCTTTCAAACAGTTCATGGGGAATGGCCGCACAGTTGACGCGCACCAGAACGCGATCAGACCGTGTGCTTGCCTGATGGATGGCGCGCGCGATCAGTTCCTTACCAGTGCCGGATTCGCCGGTGATCAGAACGTTGGCGTCGGTCGGGGCGACCAGATCAATCTGCTTGAGCGCGCCCTGAATGGCATCTGACTGTCCGATGATTTCATGGTGGTTGTTGGTCGACAGGATTTCTTCCTGAAGATAGGCGTTTTCGAGCTCAAGCCGTTCGCGCAGCCGGTCGACCTCGGCCAGGGCGGCATGCAGTTTTTCTTCGGCGATTTTACGTTCAGTGATGTCGCGGAACACAATCACGGCGCCAATCACAAGCCCATGATCACGAATAGGGGTCGATGTATATTCAACCCGGATCGGTTTGCCGTCGCTGCGCCAGAACACTTCATCATCAACCCGGCGGACAATGCCTTCACGGAATGCGTTGTAAATCGGGCAGTGTTGCGCGTGATAGGGTTCGCCATCCATATGGGAATGGTGAATGATCGAATGGATTTCCTTGCCGACAAGTTCCTCGGCCGTCCATCCCAGCATGCGCTCGGCGGCGGGATTCACAAAGGTTGTGACACCGTCTGAATTGACACCATAGATGCCCTCGCCAGCAGCCCCGAGGATCAGCTGGTTTTCACGTTCGATCTCGCGGAAAAAGCGTTCTGCCCGACGCCATTCAGATATGCCTTCACGAAGATAGTCATCCGCCTCGGAATCGACATCGCGGCGATGGCGCGCATCGAGATCGGAAATGGTTACGGTCAGATATTCCTCGTCACCAAGCATGATGGCGCGGGCTTCATGTTCAAGTTTGAGCTCGGTGCCATCCGGTCGGGTCAGGTCCAGCCCGCGGGTCCAGGCGAAACCGTGATAGAGCGCTGCCTGACTAAAGACGACCAGACTTGGGACCTGACCTTTGTGCAGTGCGCTCATTCGCGATGACTTCAGCTCGTCAATGCTGCGTCCCAGCAATTTTGCCGCAGCCTCATTGGCAAAAACGATGCTGTCGGTTTTCGGATGAACCAGAATTGTCGGATGTGTATGCGCCAGCAGAGCATGCAGATGCAGTGGCTCCAAAGACATTGAGACTGACTGGTTTATGTCGAGGGTCATACGAATTTCCTACGATAATTCGTAATTAATCTACGAATTATCGTAAATTACGATTTTTCGTATGTGTTGAGATTGCCCGCGATTCTCCCGCGAGTCCAGTGTTTTCAACAAGAATGCCGCGCCGCAGCAAACTGGCACAGTGATTGCTGTTACCCCGATTGAATGTCTGGTGCTGTCTGATGTGGGCAGCTTAACAACACAGGGGGTGATCAAAATGTCAGTTAAAAGTCTGGGTGATCCATTTAGTGGCGATAGCGACCTGCGTCATAGCAAATCTTGCGGCTGTGAGGCATGCGCGTCCGGCGGGCATAAATATGCTGATCATGATCATGGCGTAAAACACGATCTGGCGACCATGCCAGCGCACAGCGACATGGCGGCCAAATCGCCGGAAAGCAGCGAAGAAATTCTGGACCGCGCAATTGACAGCGCAATTGTGCGTTCGGTCTTCGGGCATAACGAAATTTCGCGTCGTTCCTTTGCCAAGATGGTTGGTGGCAGCACCATGATGGCAGCATTGGCATCGGTTCTGCCGATCGACAAGGTCAAGGCAGCGATCCTTGATGATCTTGGTACGCCCGAGAAATCCAAGCTCAATATCGGTTTTGTTCCGATCACCTGTGCCACACCGATCATCATGGCGCAGCCGATGGGCTTCTATGAAAAATACGGTCTTGATGTTGATGTCATCAAGACGGCCGGCTGGGCCGTTGCCCGCGACAAGTCATTGAACAATGAATATGACGCGTCGCACATGCTGACCCCGATGCCGCTGGCGATTTCGATGGGGGCGGGGTCGACCGCAACCCCGTTCCTGATGCCCGCTGTTGAAAACATCAACGGTCAGGCCATCGTTCTGCACAATGACCATCTTGACAAGCGCGATCCCAAACAGTGGAAGGGCTTCAAGTTCGGTGTGCCGTTCGAATATTCGATGCACAACTTCCTGCTGCGCTATTATGTCGCCGAACATGGTCTGGACCCGGACAAAGACATTCAGATCCGCGTTGTTCCGCCGCCCGAGATGGTTGCGAACCTGCGTGCAGGTAACCTTGACGGCTACCTGTCGCCTGATCCGTTCAACCAGCGAGCCGTCTGGGAAAAAATCGGCTTCCTGCATACCCTGACCAAGGATATCTGGGAAGGCCATCCGTGCTGCGCATTCGCATGCTCCAAGGCGTTTTCAGAAGAACTGCCAAATACCTATGGCGCGCTTTTGAAATCCATCGTCGATGCGACCCAATACGCAGCCAAGTCGGAAAACCGCAAGGAAATCTCGGCTGCAATCGCACCGGCCAACTATCTGAACCAGCCGGTTCCGGTGATCGAACAGGTCCTGACCGGGCGTTATGCCGACGGTCTGGGCGAGGTTAAAAACGTTCCTGATCGCATCGATTTCGATCCGTTCCCATGGCATTCGATGGGTGTCTGGATCCTGACCCAGATGAAGCGCTGGGGTTATATCGAAGGCGATATTGATTACAAGAAAATCGCCGAAGAGGTCTATGTCGCAACCGATTGCGCCAAGGTGATGAAAGACCTTGGGTATGAAGCGCCGACTTCGACCTACAAAAGCTACACGATCATGGGCAAGACCTTTGATCCCGATCAGCCCGAAGCCTACGTCAACAGCTTTGCGATTGGCAAAGGGGTAAGCTGATATGCTGGCATCCTTGAATGCCAGGGCTTTGGTTTTGTCACTCGTGCTATTGGCGGTCTTCCTCGGCCTTTGGGAGGCCGCCAGCCCGAAACAAAATCTTTCTGGCGAACTGACAGAATATGAACTTCTGATGGGTGGGGCAGAGCCGAAGGCAGCTGTGCCACCGCCCTCGGCAGTGATTGGCAAGGCCTGGGAAGAACTCAGCAATCCTTTCTATGATGCAGGCCCCAACGACAAGGGGATCGGCATCCAGATCGGCTATTCGCTTTATCGGGTTCTGACCGGTTATTTCCTTGCCGCAGCACTTGCCATTCCGATCGGCTTTTTGATCGGGATGTCGCCCTTGATGTACAAGGCGCTTGATCCCTTCATTCAGGTTCTACGGCCCATCTCGCCACTGGCGTGGATGCCTCTGGCCCTGTTTGTCATTCAGGACAGTCAGGCGTCGGCGATCTTCGTCATCTTCATCTGTTCGATCTGGCCGATGCTGATCAACACCGCCTTTGGTGTGGCGGGTGTGCGCAAGGACTGGGTGAATGTGGCGCGAACCCATGAGCTTGGCGCACTTAAAACCGCATGGATTGTCATTCTTCCAGCGGCTGCACCGACCATTCTGACCGGTATGCGCATTTCAATCGGGATTGCATGGCTGGTGATTGTGGCAGCCGAGATGCTCGTTGGTGGAACCGGCATTGGCTACTACGTCTGGAACGAATGGAACAACCTTGATCTGACCAGTGTGGTGTTCTCGATCCTCATGATCGGCCTTGTCGGCATGTTGCTTGATACCGCCTTCGCCTATTGCGCACGTCTTGTGCAGTACCAGGAATAAGGAGACCTGATATGTCGACACCATTCCTGAGCGTCCAGAACCTTACCAAACGTTTTCAGGCACCCAAAGGTGGTGAAGGCCTGACCGTATTTGAAAACGTCAATCTTGGCATCGAAAAGGGCGAGTTTGTTTGCATCATCGGTCATTCCGGCTGTGGCAAATCAACGATCCTCAATATCCTTGCAGGTCTGGACGAACCCAGCGACGGCGCTGTCATCATGAATGGCAAAGAGGTCGCGGGCCCCAGTCTGGATCGCGGGATCGTGTTTCAGAACTATTCCCTGTTGCCATGGCTTTCGGCCCTCAAGAACGTGACCTTTGCCGTACAGGCCCGCTACAAATCCTGGAGCAAGAAACAGGTTCACGACCATTCCATGAAATATCTTGAGATGGTCGGTCTGGCAGGCGGGGCGGAGCTTCGCAAGCCGTCGCAATTGTCGGGCGGGATGCGTCAGCGCGTCTCGATTGCCCGTGCCTTTGCCATCCAGCCGGAATTGCTTTTGCTTGATGAACCGTTCGGTGCACTTGATGCGCTGACACGTGGCAGCATTCAGGATGAGCTGATCCGGATCTGGTCGGGGTCTGATCAGACGGTCTTTATGATCACGCATGATGTCGATGAAGCCATCCTGCTTGCGGACCGCATCCTTTTGATGACCAACGGCCCCTATGCACGGGTGGCAGAGTCCGTTCAGGTCGAAATCGAACGCCCGCGCGAACGGGCAAATATCATTCATCATCCGGATTACTACGATATCCGAAATCACCTGGTGGAGTTCCTGGCGACGCGGTCGCGCGAACTTGCCGGAAAACAGGATGGTGACGAGCAAGCTGCACCCAAAACTGTCCGTTTCGGGGCAAATGCCGGGGCAGTCATTTCATCAGAAACAGGCAGCAAATCCGGCGCGCGCAAGCGTGCGGTCAACAGTGCCGATTAATCAAAACAACCTGCTGTATCAGAAGTGGAGAAAAGCCATGAAAAAAGCTGACGTCAAAGAAATGATCCTTGAAGCCAAGAAAGCCAAAGGCCTTGGTTGGGAAGAGATTGCAAGCAAGATCGGCATGTCGCCGGTCTGGACCACTTCGGTCTGCTTTGGCATGAATTCCGCACCAAAGGACAAGGCGGATATGCTTGTGGCCTTGTTCAACCTGCCACCAGAAGCATCGGCAGTCATTCAGGAATGCCCGATGAAAATCTGGGATCAGGCCGTTCCGACTGATCCGGCGATTTATCGACTGTATGAAATCGTTGGTGTTTACGGCGAAACGATCAAGGAAATCATCCATGAGAAGTTTGGTGACGGCATCATGAGCGCGATTGATTACGAAATGTATATCGAGCGCAAGGAAGATCCCAAAGGCGATCGCGTCGTTATCACCCTGGATGGCAAATTCCTGAAATATCGCGCCTGGTAAGGTGTGATCGAGGATCCAGATTTTCGACCGTGACGCGGTAATCGTCGCGATGTCGCAGTCCGGCCGGGCCCGTTTGTGCATTCAAACGGGCCTGATCCGTTTTGAAATGTTCCAAAATACCCGGTAGGGGCTGGCGAAAAGGACATGATCTGCTAAATCCTGATCATATGTAATTGCTTGTTAGCCGGACCGTTTTGACGTTCGATGGCTTGCAAGCGAAACCAAAAAGGGATCAACACCAGATGGCTGACCTTTCCGCATTCGACATCACCAAACGCTGGCCTGCGAAGAATTCCGATATCATTCAGCTCTATTCATTGCCGACCCCGAACGGGGTCAAGGTTTCCATCATGCTTGAGGAAACCGGTCTTGAATATGAACCCCACCTGATCAATATCGGCGAGAACGAGACATGGACGCCTGAATTCCTGTCCTTGAACCCGAACGGTAAAATCCCGGCAATCATTGATCCTGATGGGCCTGACGGCACACCGATCGGTCTTTTTGAATCCGGCGCGATCTTGCAATATCTTGCGGAAAAGACGGGCAGGTTTTTGCCATCTGATCCGGTCAAACGGATCGAGACGATCCAGTGGGTCTATTTCCGGATGGCGGCAATCGGGCCGATCTTTGGACAGCTTGGTTTCTTCCACAAATTTGCCGGTAAGGAGATCGAGGACAAGCGACCGCTTACCCGCTATGTGAATGAGTCAAAGCGTCTTCTTGGTGTGCTCGAAACCCGTCTTGAAGGGCGCAACTGGATCATGGGCGATGAATATACCATTGCCGATATCGCGATTCTGGGCTGGGTGCGCAACCTGACCGGATTTTATGAGGCCGGTGATCTGGTCGAATATGACACGCTTTCAAATGTACCGGCATGGCTTGAACGTGGCCTTGCACGACCGGCGGTACAGCGCGGACTGAATATTCCGGCCCGCGATTAATTGGCCTGTTTGCGACAAACTGTATCGAAGTTTGACCGGATGGTCAGAAATGCTTTCCATCCGGTCAGGCTGCTATTAACTAGTGGGAAGTTTTATCGCCCACGAAGTTTCAAGAGATACAACAATGACCAGTCGCATCAAGGACGCTACCCTTGCCCAGCAGATCAATGACGAAACGCTTGCATGGCGTGAAGTCATCTGCCCGGTAACAGCAAAATATGGAAACTATGTCGCCAAACGTGATCTGCGCGACAAGACAATCGTCAGTTTCCAGCATGTGCTTGAAGACACCATCCCGACCTTGCTGCCCTTCGTGAAGGCAGGTGCGAAAGTCAAGGTGGGTGCATGCAACCCGGACAGTACTGATGATGTGGCCGCAGCCTATCTGGCTGCCAACGGGGTCGAGGTTCATGCATTTTCGGGCATGACGCCCGATGAATATGCCAAAAGTATCGATATCCTGTCGTCTGAACCGGCAGACATTGTTGCCGATATGGGCGGCGAGCTGATCGAGGCCTTTGTGAAAAAGGGTCATAAGGTTGACGGCGCGCTTGAAGCCACCACGACCGGTGTGCATCGCGTCGAGAAACTTGATTATTCCTTCCCGGTCTTTAACTGGAACGATATCGCGATCAAGGATCGTCTGCATAACCGTCACCATGTGGCGCAGGAAATGTGGCCGGTCTTTTCCAACGTGACGGGTCTGGCGCTTTATGGGCGGTCGGTTCTTGTCATCGGTTTTGGTCCGGTCGGGCGTGGTGTGGCCGAACGTGCACGCAATCTTGGGGCGGTGGTTTCGGTCGCCGAACGTGATCCGGTGCGCGCCCTTGAAGCCCAGCATCACGGATGCCGCGTGGTCAGCCTTGAAGACGGTATCAAGGAATGTGCGATCATTGTAACAGCGACCGGACTTTCAGGCATTCTCGGCGAAAAACAGATCAAACAGTGCCGTCGTGGTGCCATTCTGGTCAATGTCGGTCATTCAAATACCGAGATCGATGTGGCGTGGCTTGATACCCAGAAACAGACGAAGATGCGCCGTTATATCGAACGGTTCGAGCTTGATAACAGCCGCGAGGTTTATCTGCTGAACCGTGGCAGCCTGCTCAATCTTGCTCCTGGCATGGGCGGATCGGGCAAGGATCTGTTTGATCCGTTCTCGGCCATTCTGATCCGGGGCATTGACTGGCTGGCATCGGGCGGGGCAGCGTCGTTCAAGCCGGGATTCTATGATTATCCCGCTGAAATTGAACGTGAAATTGCCGAGGCGATCCTGCACTCACATAGCTGATTCTGCTTCTGTCTTGCCGACCCAAAAGTGATACATCGCAAGGTTGAGACCCAACAAGCGTGATAAAATCAGGCTTGTTGGTGTTTCACGGTGCGCCTGTTCCTGCGTTCAGCACGCGAACCGGTGGATGGAGGTCGGTAATGAGGCGAATTGAAACGGCGTTTGGTACTTTCCTGCTGGTGCTGACCGGTGTCTGGTTTGTTTCGAATCCCGATGTCTTCCAGGTGACGACCTTTATCGGTTTGCGCGGTTATATGGTGCAATATACCGGTGTGCTGGCGATCGGGTTGATGAGCCTGATCATGTTGCTTGCGGTACGCCCGGTTTTGCTGTCCCAGCGGCTGGGCGGGCTGGACAAGGCATATCGATTGCACAAATGGCTGGGGATCACTGCCCTGGCCTTATCCATCATCCACTGGATCTGGCGGATGGCACCCAAATGGGCTTCGGCGCTTGGTCTTTATGAGCGCGGCCCCCGTGGCCCAAGACCGGATGAAGGGACCCTGCACTGGGGACAGTCCTTTTTCGGGGCACAACGCGGTCTGGCTGAAAGTGTTGGCGAGTGGGCGTTTTACATTGCGGTGGTGCTGATCATTGTCGCGCTGATCAAATGGATCCCGTATCGCTGGTTTGCAAAAACACACACGCTCCTTGCGCCGGTTTATCTGGTTCTTGTCTATCATGGCGTGGTGCTGCTTGACTTCGCCAACTGGGCGACACCTGTCGGATATGTCATGGCAGGAATGCTCGCAGTCGGAACGGTTTGCGCGATTATCGTTCTGACAGGCCGGATTGGCAGGGACCGGAAATCTGGTGGTGAAGTCACAGAGCTGAATTACTTCCCGCAAATGAGATCGCTCGAAATCAGGATCAAAACAGATGGTGGCTGGAAGGGGCATCGGGCTGGTCAGTTTGCCTTTGCCCGTTTTGGCACCAGTGACGAGATACACCCGTTTACCATTGCATCTGCATGGCACAAGGATGACCCTCGCCTGACCATTATTGCCAAGGAACTGGGCGATTATACAAAAAAGCTGCCTGATACACTGAAATCTGGTGATGCAGTGGTCCTTGAAGGACCCTATGGAACCTTCACTCTTGATCGCAAACATGCGCGTCAGATATGGATTTCGGGCGGGATCGGTCTGACCCCCTTTGTTGCATGGCTGGAAGCCCTGGCAGAAAAACCGGAATCCTTTGAGATTGATTTCTTTCAGGTTGCCCCGGAATGTGACGCCGAATTGATGGCATCAATAGAATCCCTGGCCAGTAAGGCGGGTGTTCGCCTGCATCAGTGGCGCGATGCCCAGGATGGTTTCCTGACCGGTGAAAAACTGCGTGGTGAAGTGCCGGAATGGAAGCAGGCCCATGTCTGGTTCTGTGGACCAAGCGCGTTTGGTTTGGCGATAAAGAATGATCTTGTCGCAGCCGGTTTGAACAGACGGGCCTTTCATCAGGAACTGTTTGACTTCCGCTAATCACTGCGTTGTGACGTGATGCACAAAATTTTACGGGCGGCCCATTATCAGGCCGCCCGTTTGTTTGCTCGCATCGTGAACGGTGTTCAGTTTACGCGCGGTATCCGATGCGCAGATTGCCCCATTGTTCGCCATTAACAATGATCGGGACATCGCATTCCTTCATAAAGACCACAGAATCCCCCATGTCGCGGAAATAGGTCTGCAGCAGATGTGGCTTGGTATTACGTGCGGCCATCAGACCGGCGCGGTCATCAAAGATTCGCCGGTTGCGACAATTGCCCATGTTCCAAGCCGCTTCTCCGGGTTTTTGAGGTTGGCTGTAAATCTTGTTGTGGGTTGGAAGATAGCCGTTTGAATCCACACCCGCCGCAAAGACGATATGCTTGTCTTTTTCAAGAATCGCTTCCTGAAGCGGTGTGAAGTTCCGATCCGTGAACGGAATATACGGTGTCATGAACTGTTTCGGGTCGCTGCCGTCAACCGGTTCGTAGTGCGGGTTGAACAGGTCTTCGTGCCTGATCTCGTTATTGCGAAGGCCAGTCTCAAGAACCTTTGCCAGATCAAGTGCCAGTTGCTTGCCAAGGTCGGCAATCTTGTTGTCGTGATCGTGGGTTTTCTTAAGGTGGCTCAGGATGACCTGATTGGCCTGATCATCAAGTTCGGTAAACTGAACATGGGTGCCAAGGGCCGAAACGGCCTTTACGATACCATGCAGGGTCGTACCATCGGCCATGGTGATCGTGATCGATTTGTTGCGATCTTTCTCACTCGCGTCAATGCGGGCCAGAAGCCCGGCCAGCGACATGTCAGCGGTAACGCCGTTTCGGATATCGCCGCTACCGAAATCCACCTTGATATCAACCGCAATCGGGACACGTTCCTCGTGGCGACGGCTGGCACTTTCTGTGTTGCGCAGCACCGTACGGAACCGGCTTTCCATTTCGTTGATATCATTGCGAATGTTTGACGCCAGAACGCGCAGGTTTTCCGCAGTTTCACTGGCGTTCTGTGATTTTTCACTGGCAAGCTCGATATCGCTGGAGATGCCGCGCATATGCGTCGACACTTCCTGCGCACTGGTCGAGATCTCGGCAATTGCAGCTGTTTGCTGTTCAACAGAGGCCGAGATATCCGCAGACAGCTGACTGACTTCGTCAATTGCACCGCCAATACCCTCGATCGCGGTTACGGCCTCCGAAGTTGCCCCCTGGATTGCGGTGATCTGGGAGTTGATATCCAGAATTGCCTTTTCGGTCTGGGTCGCAAGGTTCTTGACCTCGTTTGCGACAACGGCAAATCCCTTGCCCGCATCACCGGCACGTGCGGCCTCGATGGTGGCATTAAGCGCAAGCATCTTGGTCTGGTCAGAAATACGTTTGACGATATCGACAACCTTGCCGATCTCGCTTGCCGTTTCCGACAGGCTGTTCATCGTTTGGGATGTTTCCTGTGCGCGGATAACGGCCTGACCCGCAATGTCATTGGTTTTATGAATGCGATCCGCAATTCCGTGGCTGGATGCCTGCAATTCTTCGGTTGCCGAGGCCACAGTAGCGACATTGCTGCTGGCAATTTCAGTAGTTGACGTGATCCGTTCGACTAGTTGTGACAATTCGCTGGCATCTTTTTCCATGGTTTGCGCAACGTCATTGGTGCGCCCGGCCTGAAAACCGACTTCGGAGATGATATTGTCCGTTTCACGTTCGATGATTTCGGACATTGACTGTATTTCCGAAGATGCCCGTTGTTGAGAAGTCTGTCTTTGTTGCGCTGCCATCAGGGACGCCATATCGGCCATCAACAGGCTGTGTGCCGCATCAGTGAGTGCCGGTGTCGCGCGAATTCCCTTCGTGGCAGCAGCCAGCGAAGCGCAGTTTGCAGCAGCCTTGTGATAGGCAAGAACAATGATGTCCGGTGTCAGGTCTCCGGATACCTGCGCCAATACGTGATCGCCAAAGCACTGGTTAAACGCATCTGCCGAGGTCGTGGTCGCCATGGTACGGAAACGCTGGGCAAGGTCAGGCACAAGGCTTTGCGGTGCTGTTTTATCCGCGCTGCTTTGTCCTGTTCCAAGTAGCTCCGTGATCAGGCTTTCGGCAATGCGATCTGCATGCTGATCAAAGAGAACTTTTGTTTCGCCTATTCGCGCATAGATTGTTTTTTCTGACATTGCGGAGGCGTGATTCATGAACGTCTCTCCCTTTTCCCCTGGAAAGGCTATTGGGCCTGTTTTGTTGAGATTTCTCAGGCTTCTGCGTTTGATTTGGTCCAGTTTATCACTATAGGGAAGTGTTAAAGATATCATACTTTAGGTTGATATGGAAAAGCGGCCCGTCAAGGTTGACGGGCCGAGTTTGCCCATGTTGTTCACAGGGGCCACGGTTCAGAATGTAAATAAGGTCGCGCTTTCAATCTGTTAGGTAATCACCGTCCCAAAAGGCCACGGGTGACAACCTGGGCCTGAATTTCGGCGGCACCTTCGAAAATGTTCAGAATGCGGGCGTCACAAAGAACGCGGCTGATTTGATATTCAAGCGCGTAACCGTTGCCGCCATGAATTTGCAGCGCGTTATCGGCATTTGACCATGCAACACGGGCCCCCAGAAGCTTGGCCATTCCTGCTTCGATGTCACAGCGGATATCCTGATCTTTCTCGATTGCCGAGAAATAGGTGAGCTGACGGGCGATCATGGTTTCGACAACCATCCAGGCAACCTTGCCATATACGCGCGGGAAGGCATAAAGCGGTTTGGAAAACTGGATGCGGTCCTTGGCATAGCGCATTCCGATTTCCAGCGCGTTTTGCGCAACACCGACAGCGCGTGCCGCGGTCTGAATGCGCGCAGATTCAAATGTTGCCATCAATTGTTTGAAGCCCTGACCTTCCTCGCCGCCCAGAAGATTGGCTGTCGGGACTTCAAACCCGTCAAAGGACAGCTCGTACTCCTTCATGCCGCGATATCCAAGGACCTCGATCTCGCCACCCGACATGCCATCGGCCGGGAACGGATTGTCATCGGTTCCGCGCGGCTTTTCGGCAAGCAGCATCGAAAGACCGCGATAGCCTGCCTCGTCGGGATTGGTGCGTGTCAGAAGCGTCATCAGGTCCGATCGGGCTGCATGGGTAATCCAGGTTTTGTTGCCGGTAACCTTATAGGTATCTCCGTCCTTGATCGCGCGCGTGCGCAGATGGGCAAGGTCGGATCCGTTATTGGGTTCGGTAAAGACAGCTGTTGGCAGAATCTCGCCAGAAGCCAGTTTGGGTAGATAATGTTCCTTTTGGGCGTCTGTCCCGCCAAGACGGATCAGCTCGGCGGCAATTTCGGATCGTGTTCCCAGCGACCCGACACCGATATAACCGCGCGAAAGTTCCTCGGTCACGACACACATCGCGGTCTTGCCCATGCCAAGTCCCCCAAACTCCTCGGGGATGGTCAGGCCAAAGACGCCGAGTTCCGACATCTCGTTGACGATCTCGATCGGGATCAGTTCATCGCGTTCATGCCATCCATGGGCATGGGGAGAAACTTTCTCGTCAACAAAGCGCCGGAACTGGTCACGCACCAGATCAAGCGTTTCGTCCTCAAGGCCGGTCTCACCAAAGCGACCGGTATCAAGACTGTCTTCGATTTCGATGGAGATTGCCCGGCGGGCTGCATCGGAGTTGCCATAGGCTGACAGCACAGCGACAGCCCGGCTGGAACAGAAAGCCTGAATATCTGACTCTGATGCTCCCAGGGTTGTCAGGCGAATGATCTCGCCCTGTGACATCGGAATACCGCCCTTGATCTGGGCAAGATATTCACCAAAGGCCACCTGCAATATCAGGGGTTCGAGCGTGCCGCGTTTACCTTGGGCGACCAGTCTGTCGGACCATGCCTTCATTTGCTGAAGGGCGGTGACATAGGTCGTAAACCATGCAAAGCCGTGGGCAGCGAACTGATGTTCGTCAAAGGCCCTCGCATCAATGCGGCCATCGACAGTGACCTGCGCGCGGATGGCATTTTCGGTTGCATCATAAAGCGATGCCAAAGCGGCCAGTGCATCGTCACACAATTGGTCAAGATCAGGAAGCAGGGCGGTATCGGTCATTGTCTTGGTCCTTTGCCCGGCAATCGTGTGGGGCGATTGCACTGGTCGAAACTCGGTTAAGATGATCAGAAAGGGTGGTGGCACCCCGCACGCGGATCGGGCGAGAACGCGATTGGGGTGCCAGCTGTCAGTCGAAGATTAATGTGGGACTAGCCTTCGACTGCTTCTTCAAGGGTACGCATACCCGGGCGTTTGGCCTGAACCAGAACCGCCATGTTGCCCGGCTTGTGTTCGTTGCGCATCATTTTCATGTGCGCGCGTGGGATGTCTTCCCAGCTGAATACCTCGGACATGCTGGGATCAAGACGGCGTTCGATCACCAGTTTGTTTGCCTGTGCAGCCTGTTTCAGGTTGGCAAAATGGCTACCCTGAATACGTTTCTGACGCATCCAGACAAAGCGTGCATCAAAGGTCAGGTTAAAGCCGGTCGTGCCAGCACAGAACACCACCATGCCTCCGCGCTTGACCACGTTGCAAGATACCGGGAAGGTCTGTTCGCCCGGATGTTCAAAGACGATATCAACATCATTGCCCTTGCCGGTGATGTCCCAGATCGCCTTGCCGAATTTGCGGACTTCTTTCATATAGTCGGCAAATTCCGGACCATTGACCGTGGGAAGTTGTCCCCAGCAATTGAAGTCCTTGCGATTGATCACAGCCTTTGCACCCAGTCCAAGCACAAAGTCACGTTTTGACTCGTCTGAAATAACCCCGATGGCGTTGGCACCCGCAGTGGTGATCAGCTGAATTGCCATGGAGCCAAGACCGCCGGACGCTCCCCAGACCAGAACGTTATGCCCCGGACGCAGGATGTGCGGGCGATGGCCAAACAGCATGCGATATGCCGTGGCAAGGGTCAGGGTGTAGCACGCACTTTCTTCCCAGGTCAGATGTTTGGGGCGCGGCATCAGCTGTTGCGCCTGAACACAGGTGAACTGGGCAAAAGATCCATCCGGTGTCTCATACCCCCAGATGCGCTGGGTCGGGGACAGCATCGGATCGCCGCCGTTGCATTCCTCGTCATCGCCATCGTCCTGATTACAGTGAATGACGACTTCATCACCAACTTTCCAGCGAGTAACTTTTGAGCCAACGGCCCAGACGATGCCGGATGCATCCGAACCGGCAATATGGAACGGGCAGTCATGGACATTGAAAACCGAGATCGGTTTGCCAAGCGACGCCCAGACGCCGTTATAGTTCACGCCTGCTGCCATCACGAGGACAAGCACCTCGTGGCTGTCAGGCTGTGTCACCGGCAGAACTTCACATTGCATGGCGGTATCGGGTTCGCCGTGGCGCTCTTCGCGAATCGCCCATGCATACATATTCTTGGGCACGTGACCCAGCGGCGGGATTTCGCCAATTTCATACAGATCTTTTTCTTCCTGACCGCCACGGAAAGGCAGCACTTCAGCAGTGGTATTCATGGCCTTCACTCCTTGTTCGGGTCGATCCGGATCGCAGGGTAACTAAATTACCGATGCTGCATTGCGGTCGACGAAACCTCCAAGCCACAGAATTTGTTTTATTTTCCCTGGGCGTTTCCCGGTTTTCTGCGAAATTTGTTCCGATTAAACCGGGGCGACATTTGTTTTCGCTTTTATCGCGTTGCACAAATTGTTATATAATTACTCAAGTGATGTCTAGTGGATAATTTAATAACGTTTAAGCGTAATTATCGAAAAGGCATTTGGTAATAAAAATACAAGAGGTCGCGATGTCGATGGAAAACGAACGCAGCGCAGCAAGAGCCGGCCGGGATCGCCCATGGTTGATCCGCACTTATGCGGGGCACAGTTCGGCGCAGGCATCCAATGCCCTGTATCGTCAGAATCTGGCAAAGGGACAAACAGGCCTTTCTGTTGCTTTCGACCTGCCCACCCAGACCGGATACGATTCGGACCATGTGCTGGCACGTGGTGAAGTGGGCAAGGTCGGCGTGCCGGTGTCGCATCTCGGCGACATGATGACGCTGTTTGATGGTATTCCGCTTGATCAGATGAATACATCCATGACCATCAACGCCCCGGCGGCCTGGCTTTTGTCTCTTTATATTGCGGTGGCGGAAAAACAGGGCACTGCGCGCGACAGTCTTCAGGGCACGACCCAGAACGATATCATCAAGGAATATCTGTCGCGCGGGACATATATCTTCCCGCCTGCGCCCAGTCTTAAGCTGATTACCGACGTTGCGGCATTCACCTATCGCGAGGTGCCAAAATGGAACCCGATGAATGTCTGTTCCTATCATTTGCAGGAAGCCGGGGCGACCGCTGAACAGGAACTGGCCTACGCATTGGCAACGGCGATTGCCGTTCTGGATGCTGTCCGCGATTCGGGCCAGGTCCCGGAAGAAGATTTTGCCCAGGTGGTCGGGCGCATTTCATTCTTTGTGAATGCCGGCATTCGTTTCGTGACCGAGATCTGCAAGATGCGGGCATTTTGCGAATTGTGGGATGAAATTACCCGGGATCGCTATGGCATTGAAGAAGCCAAATATCGGCGTTTCCGATACGGGGTGCAGGTCAACTCGCTGGGGCTGACCGAACAGCAACCTGAAAACAACGTCTATCGCATCCTGATCGAGATGCTGGCCGTCGTGCTTTCAAAAAATGCGCGAGCGCGCGCCGTGCAGTTGCCCGCCTGGAACGAGGCGCTTGGTCTGCCGCGCCCCTGGGATCAGCAATGGTCACTGCGCCTGCAACAGATCATGGCCTATGAAACCGACCTTCTGGAATATGAAGACCTGTTTGATGGCAACCCGGCAATCGAGCGCAAGGTTGGCGCCCTCAAGGAAGGTGCGCGCGCCGAACTGGCCAAGATTGATGCCATGGGTGGGGCAATTGCCGCAGTCGACCGCGGCTATATGAAGCAGGAACTGGTGCGCTCCAACGCGCGGCGTCTGGCCGATATTGAATGCGGACTGACCAAGGTCATCGGTGTGAATGCCTATACCGAAACCGAGCCATCGCCGCTGACGTCTGGGGAAAAATCCATCCTGACTGTCGATGACATGGCCGAACAGGAACAGATTGAAAAGCTCAGGGCCTGGCGTTCAGATCGCGACAAGGCCGAGGTGGCAAAAAATCTCGACGCCCTGAAATCAGCGGCCAGCGAAGGCCGTAACATCATGGAAAGTTCGATTGCCTGTGCCCATGCCGGGGTAACCACCGGTGAGTGGTCGCAAACCCTGCGTGAAGTCTTTGGGGAATATCGCGCACCAACCGGCATCACGTCGATGATCGTTACCGGCGATGCCGAAAACATTCAACAGTTGCGTCAACGGGTCGATGAGGTGTCCGGGAAGCTTGGTGAGCGCATGAAGATGCTGGTGGGCAAACCGGGTCTGGATGGCCATTCAAACGGTGCCGAACAGATTGCCGTCAAGGCGGGCGAGGCCGGTATTGAAGTGCTGTACGAGGGTATTCGCTGGACTCCGGATGCGCTGGTGCGGAACGCAATTGACGAAGGGGCGCATGTGATCGGCCTTTCGATCCTGTCGGGATCGCATGTGCCGCTGGTACGCGAAGTGGTCAATGGTCTTCGTGCAGAGGGCGCAGGTCACATCCCGGTTGTTGTCGGCGGCATCATCCCCGAAGCCGATATGCTGATCCTGCGGCAGATGGGGGTTGCTGCTGTCTACACGCCAAAGGACTACCAACTGGTCCGCGTCATTTCCGAAATCGTTGAACTTGTTGACCGCAAATCGTCAGATCTATCGGTCGGGCAGCATTCTGGCCGTGAAAATGCGGCGGGCGAAACCTCGGTCTATTGATTGGCCCGGACATCAATTTTTGTCATTGGCGTCTGCCTAGCTGGACGCCAATGACGTTTTGATCAGGCTGGGCCACGTTGCCATTGCCGCATCGGCCACAGCCATCAGGGCGTCGCGATCCATACCGTCACGTGTCTGGATCGAAAGGCCGTGCTGCACGGTCACATAGTAATTTGCAATGCGATCCAGATCTGCGCCGCGTGGTATTTCACCGCGCCTGACCGCATCGGCATAAATCGTTTTCAAAACCTGCACGTTTCCCTTGCGACGTTCACAAAGGGATCGGGCGACGCTGGAATGTTCAGCGTCGGGTTGCGGGGCAGCCAGAACGATCATACAGCCACGCGGATTTTCAGGATGACTAAAGGTCTCGATGGTCGACACCAGAAGATGGCGGGTGGCTTCCCTGGCGGATTTAAAACGGTCGAGATTGCCCCAGATATCTTTTCCGACCCGCTCGGAATAGCGTTCCACCACTTCCTCAAACAGGCCTTCCTTGCTGCCGAACGCGGCATAGATGCTCGGTGGGCGTAGTGCCATCGCTGCGCTGAGGTCCGCCATGGATGTGTTGTCGTAACCGTGCCGCCAGAACAGGTCGAGAGCCTTGTCCAGTGCATCATTGCGATCAAAATTTCTTGGCCTGCCGCGTGCTGCCATGTTTGGTCCGTTTATTTATGTAGTGATCATTAAATAAAATAATTGACGGCGTAGCGCAAGTTTGTCAGCATTTATGTAATGATCACTATATAAATTGAGTTTATGATGCAGAACCTTGTAGAAAAGGCCGCATTCGTTACCGGCGGAAGCCGTGGCATCGGTGCAGCAATCGTCCGGCGTCTGGCACATGAGGGTGCCGCCGTGGCATTCACCTACGTTCAGTCTGATGAAAAAGCCCAAAGAGTTGTGCGCGATGTTGAAGCCGCAGGCGGTAAAGCCCTTGCCATCAAGGCTGATAACCGCAGTGATGCAGATATCATCAGTGCGGTGAATGAGGCTGCAAACGCGTTCGGCAAGATTGATATTCTGGTTAACAATGCCGGCATCTTTGATGCCGCCCCGATTGATGATCTGACCATTGAACGATTTGACGCGACGATGGATGTCAATGTGCGGGCTGTCTTTGTTGCGGTGAAAGCCGCACTATCACATATGCCCGAAGGCGGCCGGATCATTTCAATTGGCAGTAACCTTGCCCATAAGGTGCCTTGGCCGGGCATCAGTCTTTATGCCATGTCTAAATCCGCGCTGATCGGCTTTACCCGTGGTTTGGCCCGCGATCTTGGCGGGCGCGGGATTACTGCAAACATTATTCATCCGGGATCAACCAATACTGATATGAACCCGGCAGATGGTCAGATGTCCGATGCCCAGCGTGGTTTGATGTCGATCCCGCAATATAGCCACCCCGACGATACGGCGGGGCTGATTGCCTGGCTGGCGGGACCGGAAGCTAAGGTCGTCACCGGAGCAGAGTTCACGGTCGATAGTGGCATCAACGCCTGATTGCTGCGGTTCTAGCCGACCGAAAATGCAAGAATCTGGCTGATCTGGGTAAAGGGTCGGCCGGATTCTTTGTGCCATTGATCAAAAGCGGCCTGAACAGCTGCGAAATCCTTGTTCGAGGATGGCATCCTGGCGACGATCCCTTCGACTTTCAGGGCCTCAAGAACATCACTTGAGAAAATCGGCGTATCCATACCAATGCGACGCAGGGCAACCTGTCCGGTTTTTCCGCCAAGGCGCGATCCGCCTTTCTGCACAATGCGCAGATTGTCGCAATAATCTGCGCGCTTCCAGTTGGCAAAGAAAGCGCCGACCGATCCGTGTGTTTCAGCAAGCGATTGCAGGAAGCGGGCATTTTCGCCCACCGATTTGATCTTTGGGCCATGTGCGACAATGCCATCGGCCTTTAGAAGACGTTCGACATCTTCATCATGCATCATCGACAGGTGACCAACATCGAAGCCGTCAAAGACTTCCTCAAACCGCGGCCATTTGGTTTCGATCACTTTCCAGCTGAAACCGGCCTGAAAGACACATTTACTCATTTCCGAGAGCCAGCGGTCGGCAGGAATTCGGGCAATATCGTCGGCGGATTTCGGGGTCAGCAAAGCAGAAGAAAGAGAGTTCTTGCTTCCCTTGCGCGCGATGGCCGCTTGTTCAATTTCGTGAAACGGGCGCATGTGGGGGTGGCTCCGTGACCTAAAAAACAGCCAAAGCAAAGCCGTGACTGTTTTCAGATTAACCTTTGCAGATCAGGACTTCGCTGCGACCTTTTCGGGGACGCGACTGTGACGTTCACTGACCCAGCTTTCAAACGTGGTTGCCGGCAGCGGCTTGGAGAACAGGAAGCCCTGAATGAAATCACAGCCCTTTTCACGCAGATATTCAAGCTGCTCGACTTCTTCCACGCCCTCGGCAACGACTTCAAGATTAAGACTGTGACCAAGGCCGATAACGGCATCAACGATGGCCTTGTCATCAAGATCAACATGAATGTCGTTTACAAACGAACGGTCGATCTTGATCGAGCCGACCGGGAAGCGTTTGAGATAGTTCAGCGATGAATAACCGGTACCAAAGTCATCAATCGCGATCATCACACCAAGCGCCTTGAGCTCCTTGAGCGTCGAAACCGCCTTTTCCGGGTTGTTCATCAGGATGGATTCCGTGATCTCAAGTTCAAGCGTTCCCTCGGGAAGAGCTGTATCCTTGACGATCTTGGTCACACTATCAACAAGTTCGGCATCCTGGAACTGTGCCGGTGACAGGTTCACGGCAATCCGAAGCCCCGGAAGAGTTGAATCGCGCCAGACTTGCGTCTGTTTGCAGGCCTTTTCCAGCACCCATGCACCCAACCGGTTGATCAGGCCGCATTCCTCTGCGACCGAGATGAACTCGCCGGGCAGGATCAGGCCACGTTCCGGATGGTGCCAGCGTACAAGAGCCTCTGCACCAACGACCTTTTCGGTCCGGCAGTCAATTTTTGGCTGATAGTAAAGTTCGAGCTGATCGTGTTCGAGCGCGTTGCGCAGATCTTCCTCGATGGTTTTACGTTCCTTGACCCGTTCATGCATTGACGGCAAGAAGAAGCGGTAATTGTTGCGGCCTTCGGCCTTGGCCGCATACATCGCCATATCGGCGTTCTTGACCAGCTGTTCCGGGTTCTCGCCATCTTCAGGAAACAGGGTAATCCCAACACTGGCCGTCGAATGCAGCCGGATGCCACGGCAGTCAAAGGGCTGGGAAAGCTCGTCAATGATGCGCTGGGCAAGGGCGATGGTATCTTCGATATTCTGAACGTCGGTCTGAATGATTGCAAATTCGTCCCCGCCAAGACGCGCAGCGGTATCCGAATCACGGATGATACGCGACAGGCGCTGACCCATTTCCTGAATCATCAGATCGCCAACGTCATGACCAAAGTGGTCATTGATATCCTTGAACCGGTCAAGATCGACAAACAGAACAGTCACACCGCGCTGGAAGCGTCGGGCTGAAAGCAGTGCCTGACGCAGACGGTCAAGGAACAGGGTGCGGTTCGGCAGGCTGGTCAGAACGTCATGCACGGCAAGATGGCGCATGCGTGCTTCGGTCTGTTTACGTTCGGTAATATCGGTATAGGTCGCAACATAACCGCCGCCGGGCATCGGGTTGTGATCAACCTGAATGACGCGGCCATTCGGGCGCGTCCGTTCCATGCGATAGGGTTCGCGGCGGCGCGCAATGGCAACGCGGTCGGAAATCAGGGCCTGAATGCTGACATCGCCATATTCGCCGCGCTCGCCGTTGAAACGCAGGATATCGGAAAGCGGCGTACCTTCCTTGACCAGATCGCGTGGCAGGTTAAGAAGCTCGATATAGCGTTCGTTCCAGACCATAAGATTAAGGTCCTGATCGAACAGGCAGATGCCCTGGCCGATATTATGAAGGGTTGCTTCCAGAAGCGCCTGCTTGCGCTGGGCTTCTTCCTGTGCCTGACCCTGCAGGGCGACCATTTCGTTATATTCGCGGATCAAAAGTCCCAGTTCGTCCGAACTGTTCCATTCCACCGGACGGCGCAGACGGCCATGTTTGGTCATGCGAATGGAATGCAGCAGTCGGTTGAGCGGTTCCTTGATCGACCGTTTGTTTGCGATCAGCAGGCTGGCGGCAACCACAGCGATCAGCAATCCGAACAGGATCATGTCAATAGCGATACGGCGGAACAGAAGATCCTGAACACGGGCGTCGGTAAAGTAGATGACAAGTTCGCCAACATCGTGGCGCACATTGTTGCGTTCGAAATAGACCCGGCGCGACAGGCGCAACGTGTCAGTCAGTTCGGACTGGGAAACACCGGTATGGGCAAATTCGGTTCCGTCTGCGCCCAAAGCCTGCACCGCGACAATGTCGCGATCACGTGCCATGGCATTCAAAGCGGATTCGATATTGTCGACATCAAGGTACCAGAATGGTGTGGCAAGCACGCGGGCGTTGATGTCTGCGGTCTGTTCAACCTTGCCATTCAGGTCATCGCGAAGGACCTTGTAGCTGACATAGCCAAATACGATAAAAAGCGCGAGCGAGAACAGAGAAACCAGCGGCAATGCTATGAAAAGCAACCGACTGCTCAAAGACTTCCGTTGTAAAAAGCCGTACGATCCGCGCGACAAGCGTTCTCTCCTGGGCACCCACTTTAGACTAGTCAGATATACTCTACTCGACGTTTGTATGGGAGCCAACACTCCTATGTCTTTGTCAAATCAACCCGGAAGTTGTTCGAAAGGCAAGTTTGATTTTGTTTTCCTGATAAATAAATGGGTGCAATAACCTGCCCCGTCTATTTTGGGGTGAAGTGTTTAAGCTTCAAGCAGTTGTCAGCGCCGAGCGGAAAATATCATTATTTGGGAACAGCCATCCGGGCGAGTTCATCACAGCGCTCGTTCTCGGGATGACCGGCGTGCCCCTTGACCCAATGCCATTCCACTTTGTGGGGTTTGAGAGCCTCGAGCATGCGCTGCCAGAGTTCGACATTCTTGACCGGTTTCTTGTCAGCCGTTTTCCAGCCGCGCTTCTGCCAGCCGAAAATCCATTTGGTGATACCGTCGCGGACATAGCTGCTGTCGGTATAGATATCGACGGTGCATGGGCGTTTCAGGGCTTCGAGTGCGCTGATTGCGGCCATCATTTCCATACGGTTGTTGGTGGTTTCGGGATCGCCGCCCGAAAGTTCCTTTTCAACGCCCTTGAAACGCAGGATCGCGCCCCAGCCACCCGGGCCGGGATTTCCGCTGCACGCGCCGTCGGTGTAAATCTCGACGTGGTTATCCCCGCCATTGTTTGAAGTCATAGGGGCGCGTCCTTAATCAAATCCATAGGCAGCTGCACTTTCCACCCGCTGATGGAAACGAAGCTTGTTGATATATTCGCGGGGGTTTTTGGGGGTGACCAAGGCGTCTTTTGGCGTATTCACCCAGTCATAAAGACGGGTCAGCAAAAAGCGCAGGCTGGCACCGCGCGCAAGAACCGGAAGGGCAGCGATTTCCCCGCCGCTCAGTGTGCGGACCTTGCCATATTGCGACAGAAGGTTTTTGGCCTTGGTAACATTGAAGCTGTTATCAGGTTCAAAACACCATGCATTCATGCAGATTGCGATGTCGTAGCTCAGCAGGTCATTGCAGGCGAAATAGAAGTCGATCAATCCCGATACATCTTCCTTGCCCGGGAAGAAAAATACGTTGTCGGGGAACAGATCGGCATGAATGACCCCCTTGGGCAGGTCATGGGGCCAGTTGGCTTCGAGATAGGCGATCTCGTCGCCAATCATCTTGCCAAGACCGGGTTCGACATCGTCGGCATGTTCCCGACAGCTTTCCACCAGTCCGCGCCATCCCTTGACACTCAGTGCATTGGGAAGATGCATCTCGAAATCCAGACCGGCAGTATGGAGTTTTGCCAAGGCGGTACCAAGACCCGCACAATGATGGGGCAGGATCCGGCGTGGCGACATGCCTTGCAGGAAAGACGTAATTGCTGCCGGGCGACCGCAAAGACGACGCAGTGCAACGCCGTCCGTCCCGTGGATCGGTGTCGGGCAGTTAAGTCCCTTGGCGGAAAGATGATCCATCAGACCAAGATAGAAGGGCAGGTCATCCGGATTTACCCGTTTTTCATACAGGGTCAGGATGAAAGGAGCTTCGGTCGTCTGTAGCAGAAAGTTGGTGTTTTCCACACCTTCTGCGATGCCCTTGAACGATACAACATCACCGATATCGTATTCGGCGACAAAACGGGCGATGTCTTCGTCTGAAACGTCGGTATAGACGGCCATTGGATTTATCGTATTCCTGATCTGAAAGATAAGCAGTTAGATCGAATTAGCTTGCAAGCTGACGCGGCAGTTTGAAGGTCACATTCTCGTCGGTCAGTGTGATGGTCTCGACCGTCACGTCATATCGTTCGCGGCAGGCATCAATAACCTCTTCGACCAGAACTTCCGGGGCAGATGCCCCGGCGGTGATGCCAAGGGTGTTAATCCCCGCAAGTTTGCTCCAGTCAATATCATGCGCCCGTTCGACCAGAACGGAACGTGTGCAGCCTTCGCGTTTGGCAACTTCGACCAGACGGTTTGAATTCGATGAATTCGGCGCACCCAGAACCAGAATGGCATCAGCCTTTTCGGCAATCATTTTGACCGCATGCTGACGGTTGGTCGTTGCATAGCAAATGTCTTCTTTCTTCGGCACCGAAATTGACGGGAACCGGCGCTGAAGGATTTCAATGATCTTGGCGGTGTCATCAAGTGACAGGGTCGTTTGGGTAACAAAAGCAAGGTTTTCCGGATTGGTGACCTCAAGCTTTTCGGCGTCTTCCTCGGTTTCAATCAGCGTCATGCTGCCTGCCGGGAGCTGGCCCATGGTGCCGATGACCTCCGGGTGACCGGCATGGCCGATCAGAAGAATATGTTTGCCTTCGGCAAAATGGCGTTCTGCGCCGCGATGAACCTTCGAAACCAGCGGGCAGGTCGCATCGAGATATTCAAGCTTGCGGGTTTCGGCAGCTTCGGGCACGGATTTCGGTACGCCATGGGCCGAAAAGATTACCGGTACGCCATCAGGAACAGCATCAAGTTCATCGACGAAAACGGCACCCATATCGCGCAGGCGGTCGACAACGAATTTGTTATGGACGATCTCGTGACGGACATAAACCGGCGCACCATATTTTTCGAGCGCCTTTTCAACGATCTCAATCGCACGATCTACCCCGGCGCAAAAGCCGCGCGGGTTGGCAAGAACGATCCGAAGACTGGCTTTATCTGACATGATACGGGGTCCGGTTTCCAAAATGTGCCGGGCTGTCCCAGCGCAGTTATTCAAGCGTTCTCGTTACATAACCTGCCTGATCTTGTGGCGCAATGACTCAGCATCGATCGAGAAGCCATGAATTTCGCAGATTTTGATGTTTTCATCTTGTGACAATATCCGAAGCGGGTTGTGCCCGTTCAAGTGAGAGAATAGACTGCGCGCGGCCAGTGCTGATCGTGCACATGTCAGAAAACAGATGGTTTGATAGAGGCTTGGATGACAATCGGTAACGGACTGCGGCGCGTATGCGCATTGGGTATGGTCTCGCTTGGTGGATTGCTGGCTGCGTGCAGCGGTAACCCGTTTGAAGAGCAGCCCGTTCCGACGTGCCCGGCGGCCTATCTGCCAAAGGACACCGCAAAGCTTGTCCAATTCAATGGCGCGGGCAAGGATCTGACCGATGTGATCGTCGAGGCCGAGTTCACGGGCTATCTTGGTGATTGCGGTTATGATCTGGGTGACAAGACGCTTGATGTCATCATCAGTCCGATCATCACCGCCGAGCTTGGCCCGGCTGCGCAGGAGCGCAGCGCGTCCTTTAAATATTTCGTGGCGCTTCGTGATCCTGCGGGCAATTTTGTGCAGAAATCGGTGTTTGATGTCACAATGCCGTTTGCCGATAACCTCAATATGGCTCGTTTCCGTGACGAGCAGGTAACATTGTCGGTGCCACTTGATGATGTCTGGACCGGACCGGATTACGAGATTTACCTTGGTTTCCAGCTAAGTGCGGATCAGCTCGACTATAATCGTCGTTTCGGGACGAACTGACGTCGCAGGGTTGAAATTGCGGTCTGACGATTGCCTGAATTTTGGGGCTGGTCGACCGAGATTGAAATACGTATAAGGACGCATACCCAAGTGATCCCCGTGGGAGAGTGCCACGGTCCATAACGGATTGCGCGGACGCCGAAGGAGCAACCACCCCGGAAACTCTCAGGCAAACGGACCGCGGGGAGATGGGACTCTGGAAAGCAGGCGGCATCAGAATGAAATGCCGGTGACCGCCTCGCCGAAGATGTAAGCAGACCGTCACGACAAGTCGGCTGTGATTCTTTCAGGCTCCAAGACAGAGGGGGAATGTGGTTGGCCATTGGTCGGCTATGTTTCGCAACGACTGTCCGGGAGAGCTTGATGGCCGATCATCAGACCGAACTGCTTAAAACAGCCCTTTATGACCTCCATGTAGAACTTGGCGCCAAGATGGTGCCGTTTGCCGGTTATGATATGCCGGTGCAATATCCGCTCGGCGTTAAGGGTGAACATCTTCATACCCGTGCCAAAGCGGGCCTGTTTGACGTGTCACACATGGGGCAGGTTCGCCTGACCGGTGAAAACCGTGTGGCCGAGCTTGAAAAGCTCGTGCCCGGAGACATCGCGATCCTCAAACCGGGTCGCACACGCTACTCGGCTTTTACCCAGGATGACGGCACGATCCTTGACGATCTTATGATCACCAATACCGGTGACAGTCTGTTTCTTGTGATCAACGCAGCGTGCAAGGATGACGACATCGTTCACATGCGCGCCAACCTTGGCGATGGTGTTGCACTTGAGGAGATTGATGATCGTGCGTTGATGGCACTTCAGGGCCCGGAAGCTGCCAAGGTTCTTGCACGCTTTGCGCCGGAAGTTGCCGATCTCAAATTCATGAGTTTTGCCGAGATCGAGATTGCCGGGATCGCCTGCTTTGTGACCCGTTCCGGTTATACCGGCGAAGACGGCTACGAGATTTCCGTTCCCAATGACCGTGCCGAGGAGCTTGCGCGCAAGTTGCTGGCCGAGGACGAAGTCGAAGCCATCGGTCTTGGCGCACGTGATTCGCTGCGTCTGGAAGCCGGACTTTGCCTTTATGGCAATGATATCGATACCACGACGACGCCGGTTGAGGGCGATCTGAACTGGATCATCAACAAACGCCGTCGTGAAGAGGGCGGCTTCAAGGGCGCGGATGTCATCCTTGATCAGCTTGCAAATGGTGCAGACCGCAAACGTGTCGGCATCAAGCCGGAAGGCAAGGCACCCGCCCGCGAACATACCCCGATTCTGAACAGCGACGGCGAAGAAATCGGCGAAATCACCAGCGGTGGTTTTGGTCCGACGGTCGATGGTCCGATTGCAATGGGATATGTGGCAATTGAATTTTCCGAGCCGGGTACCAAGGTCGATCTTATGGTGCGTGGCAAGGCCCGTCCGGCAGAGGTTGTTGAACTTCCGTTCGCACCGCATCGCTATTTCCGCGGCTAATCGCCGTAATTCTTGAGAATGTGCGGCGGATCGCCGCGCGGCAGACAAACGATCAACAGGGACTAAGACAATGGCTAAGAAATTCTCGCAGGAACATGAATGGATCGAGCTTGAAGACGGTATCGCAACCGTTGGCATCACCGATTACGCACAGCAGTCGCTTGGCGATATCGTTTATGTCGAGCTGCCGGAAATCGGCAAGAAACTGACCAAGGATGGTGATGCCGCCGTCGTTGAGTCGGTCAAGGCCGCAAGTGATGTTTATGCGCCGCTTGATGGTGAAATTGTTGAAGTAAACGAAGAACTTGATGCCAATCCGGCGCTGGTGAATGAAGCACCGGAAACCGATGGCTGGTTCTTTAAAATGTCGCTGACTGATGAATCCCAGCTCGACGAGCTGATGGATGAAGCAGCCTATAAAGACTTCGTCGAAGGTCTGTAAGTATGCGTTATCTTCCACTGACACGCGCTGATCGCGCCGTGATGCTTGAAACCATCGGGGCGTCATCAGTCGATGAACTTTACTGTGATGTGCCCGAGGGCGCATTGCTTGATGCACCGGTTGATCTGCCCAGCCATCTTGGCGAAATGCAGGTCGAACGCGACATGCAGGCGCTTGCCGCCAAAAACATCGGCGCATCAAGTGTGCCAAGCTTCCTGGGTGCAGGTGCCTATCGTCACCATGTTCCTGCAACGGTTGATTACATCATCCAGCGCGGTGAATTCCTGACGGCCTATACACCCTATCAGCCGGAAATCGCGCAGGGCACGTTGCAGTATCTGTTCGAATTCCAGACCCAGGTAGCATCGATCACAGGTATGGATGTGGCCAACGCATCGATGTGGGATGGTGCAACATCCTGTGCCGAGGCTGTCCTGATGGCATGCCGTGCGACCCGTCGCAAAAAGGCCGTTCTTTCGGGCGGTCTGCATCCGCATTACCGCGAAGTCACCGAGACCTATTGCCAGTACAGCGATACCGAAGTTGCCGGACGTGACGGCAACCCGGAACAGCAGGCAACTGTCGAGGAACTGGGCGAACTGATTGATGATCAGACGGCCTGCGTTGTTGTGCAGTACCCGGATGTCTTTGGTCGTATTCAGGACCACACCCAGCTTGCAGATCTTTGCCATGCCAAGGGCGCGCTTCTGGTTGTCGTCTTTACCGAGGCTGTTGCATTCGGCGCGATCAAGTCACCGGGAAGCTTCGGTGCCGACATCGTTTGCGGTGAAGGCCAGTCAATCGGCAATGCGCTGAACTATGGCGGGCCATATGTCGGTCTGTTTGCCACCACCCAGAAACTGGTGCGCCAGATGCCCGGTCGTCTCTGTGGCGAGACGGTGGATCAGGATGGCAAGCGTGGTTTTGTTCTGACACTTTCGACCCGTGAACAGCATATCCGCCGCGAAAAGGCGACATCGAACATCTGTACCAACTCCGGTCTGTGCTCGTTGGCATTCACGGTTCACATGAGCCTGCTTGGCGAAGACGGTTATCGTCGCCTGGCAATCCTGAACCACGAAAATGCCTGCAAGGCTGCGGATGCAATTGATTCCGTCGCTGGTGCATCGGTTGTGAATGACGGCTTCTTTAACGAGTTCACTGTCAAACTTGCCAAACCGGCAGCCGAGGTTGTCGAGGCACTGGTCGCCAAGGGTGTTCTTGGTGGTGTTCCACTGTCGCGTCTTTATCCGAACCGTTCTGATCTGGATAATTACCTGCTGGTGGCGGTTACTGAAACCAATACCGATGAAGATATCGCGGCCCTTGCGTCCGCATTGAAGGAGGCGCTGGCATGACGTTTACAACCCATACCGGCAACCGTGGACTTGTTCTGGAAGAAAAGCTGATCTTTGAACAGGGTCAGCCAGGCCGCACCGGCGTTGATCTGCCAGAGCCGAAAGGTACGAAGTCGCGCCTTGCAGGCCTTGATCGTGACAGCAATGTCGGTCTTCCGGGCTTGTCCGAACCGCAGGTGGTTCGCCACTTTACCCGCCTGTCGCAGAAGAATTTCGGGATTGATTCCGGTTTCTTCCCGCTGGGGTCCTGCACCATGAAGCACAACCCGCGCCTGAATGAAAAGGTTGCGCGTTTGCCCGGTCTTTCCGATCTGCATCCAATGCAGCCCGAAAGCACGGTTCAGGGTGCGCTTGAACTGATCGACCAGTGTGCACACTGGTTGCTGGTTCTGACCGGGATGCCGGCAGTTTCCATGTCACCGGCTGCCGGTGCACAGGGTGAACTTTGCGGCATGATGGCCATTCGCGCGGCCCTTGATGCCCGTGGTGAAAACCGCCGTCGTGTTCTGGTGCCGGAATCGGCCCATGGGACCAACCCGGCAACCGCGGCTGCATGTGGCTTTACGGTTGATTCAATCCCGGCAACCGAGGATGGTCGTGTTGATCTGGCGGCGTTTGAGGCCAAGCTTGGTGACGATGTAGCCGGTATCATGCTGACCAACCCGAATACCTGCGGCCTGTTCGAACGTGATGTGCGCAAGATCGCCGATCTGGTGCACGCGGCTGGTGGTTACTTCTATTGCGATGGTGCGAACTTCAACGCCATTGTTGGTCGTGTTCGCCCGGCCGATCTTGGCATTGATGCGATGCATATCAACCTGCACAAGACCTTCTCCACCCCGCATGGTGGTGGCGGACCGGGTTCCGGGCCGGTTGTGTTCTCCGAAGCCCTGGCGCCGTTCGCACCGATCCCTTATGTCGTGCGCAATGAAAACGGCTTCCATCTGGTTGAAACTGCAGACGAAAATGACGGCATGAAGCCGTTTGGCCGTCTGAAAGGCTTCCATGGCCAGATGGGCATGTTCATTCGTGCCCTGACCTATATGAAAAGCCACGGTGCGGATGGTCTGCGTCAGGCGTCGGGTGATGCTGTTCTTAATGCCAACTATCTGCTTGCCCGTCTCAAGGAAAAGCTCAGCGTGGCGTTCCCGGGCTATTGCATGCATGAAGCCCTGTTTGACGACAGCTTCCTGAAAGATACCGGTGTTTCGACGCTGGATCTTGCCAAGGCAATCATCGACGAAGGGTTCCACCCGATGACGATGTATTTCCCGCTGGTCGTTCATGGTGCATTGCTGATCGAGCCGACCGAAACCGAAACCAAGGAATCGATCGACCAGTTCTGTGATGCAGTGCTTGCACTGGTCGCAAAGGCCGAGTCGGGTGATGCAGAGTTCTTCAAGAACGCACCTTACCTGACGCCGCGTCGTCGTCTTGATGAAACGGCAGCGGCGCGCAAGCCTGTGTTGCGCTGGCAACCGGAAACGGCTTGATACGCAAGGCTGCTTTAAGATTGCGAGCACCCCGGTCCATGGCCGGGGTGTTCTTTTTCAAGGACTTGTACTTGAAACCCATTGGACTTGTTGCAATCTGCACCTTTATACTTGTTCGAAAGGTAATGAACGACGCCGTCAAACGGTGCGTTTGGGGATTTTGTGAATGGGCTGCGCCCGTTCTGGAGGTTTGAAGTCAATCATGTCTCGTCGTGTTCAGAAGGTGTTTACTGCCGAACGTCGGTTAAAAGAGCGGACAGGTGGGGTCGTTGAAGATTGGTCGGACTCGTTCTTTGATCCGACGCTGGAAAGCGGGATGGGCGCAGGTGAAGCCATGCCGTCATCCTTGCCGTCTCCGGCTGCAACAGCAGAGCCTTCTGGTTTGACACAAGCTGTTCTCGACGAAATCCGGGCCCTTCGCGGCGAAGTATCCCAACTGCGCGAAGCGGTTGCATCCGGGGCAACAATCAGTGCCGACGCGCCGGTCGCTGCACCGGTTGCATCAAATGATGCGCCGATGGACGAGCTGCCCGAACCGGTTTCAAGCAACTTCACGCATAGCAACCGCCCGGGGGCGTCCGAGCCTGACCGTGATGATCTGGAACTGATTCGTACCCAGATCGAAGAAATGAACGAGCATATCCACAAGGCAAAGATCCAGATCGCATCGTTACGCCACCCAAAGGCGTCTGATGACCGTCTGGTCAGTGCGGCCTCCGAGCTTGATGCCATCGTCAAGGATACGGAAATGGCAACGCATACCATTCTGGAATCTGCCGAACAGATTGACGATCTGGCGATGACGCTCAAGAATTCTGCGCCCAGTGACTTTGTTGCTGATCACGTCGAACAGATCGCCTTTATCGTCACGAAAATCTTTGAGTCCTGTAACTTCCAGGACATTACCGGACAGCGCATCAACAAGGTCGTGCGCACGCTCGAATTTGTTGAAGAACGTGTCCACAACATGATCCTGATCTGGGGCGAGGATGCCTTTGCAGATCTTCCTGTGCCCGAGGGTGCGAGTAAAGAAAACCTGATTGAAGATGCGGATCTTTTGAATGGTCCGCAACTTGAAGGAGAGGGGATCAGTCAGGACGATATTGACAAATTGTTCGATTGAGGATGAAAACCTTGTTTTCTGTCCTATATCTGGGTAACAGACATACCCAATCCTTCCGCAGAAGAAGGATTCCGGCGATTTGCTGACATGTGACGTCAACCAATCGTTTACATATGTTGGGGTATGTTTATACCTATAAGAATAAGAAGCGTTGTTGGGATGCGTGTGACATTCGGTTGCACGTGTTTTGGCGTGCTTGGAGGTTGCTATGGGATTTTGGTCTCTTGGTGCTATTCGCCAGCCTAAGGCTCAGGACATTAAATGGCGCAAAAGCCCGCGTGGGGATTATTACCGCCTGTTCATGATTGATGACATCAGAGAACTCGGTCTGAATGGTGTGGGTGGCGTGTATCTGTTGTGGCATGGCGGCTTGAAACCGTCGTGGCTGGTTGCTGGCGCGACCGAGGATCTTGGCCACAGTTTTCAGGAACTGGCGCGGGACCCGGACATTCGTGAATATGACGGCCGCGGTGGTGTGTTTATGAGCTGGTCGCCGATCAAGGGGTCCTTCCGCGAAGGGGTTGTGCATTTCATTGCAAAGCACACCAACCCGACATTTGAATGCGATTTTGACAGCAGCGAAGACCCGATTCCGGTTCTTTTGCCGCGCTAAACCATTCAATCCGGTCTTTCAGACAAGAAAAGCTCCGCAGATATCTGCGGAGCTTTCTGTGTTTCGATCAGGCCCTGTTGATCAGAGCTTTTCAAGAACAGCTTCGGCGCTGGAAACTTCAAAGACGCCCGGTTCTTCAACCGCGAGATGGGTGACTTTGCCGTTATCGACGATCATCGCGAAGCGGTTGGCGCGTTTGCCAAGTCCACGGCCCGTCAGATCGAGTTCAAGACCCGTTGCATCGACGAATGACAGGTCACCGTCCGAAAGCATGGTAATGTTTTCGGCATTTTCGGATTTTGACCAGGCCTGAAGGACGAAAGCATCATTGGATGCAAGGCAGGCAATCTCGTCGACACCCTTTGCCTTGATTTCGTCGGCCTTGGCAACAAAGCCCGGCAGATGTTTGGCAGAGCAGGTCGGGGTGTAAGCGCCCGGAACTGCAAACAGGACGACCTTGCGGCCTGCAAAGAATTCCTTTGAATTGACGGCTTCGGGGCCGTCGCTGGTCGCGCGGAACAGGGTAACGTCCGGGATATCATTGCCGACTGTGATGGTCATGGGTATCTCCGTAAGAATGCGCAATCCCGTTGATTGCGCGATGGGTATCTTGAACCTGAATCAAACTACAATTCGGCTGTATATTCAATGCTGTCGACCATAGTTTTTAGGAACTGTCATCTCGGGGACAAGATGGTCTGTGAGCTGTGGTCGTGTGAAGTACTGATTACTGCGTGTTCCTGACAATATCGGATGTGGTGTTGCCGCCTGCCGTTTGCAAAGCGCCCAAAACCGCGTCAACCCGAAGCAGCTCGGACAACAGGATGCCATCAGGTGCGCCCGGTCCAAAGACGGCATTGAACGGAATGCCAAAACGCCCGTAAGACGCCAGATAGTCGGCAATTTTCTGGTCAGGGCGGGTCCAGTCGGCCTGCATCAGAACAATATTGTCATTGCGAAGGGCGTTTGCGACCTCGGTGGTTTCAAGAACCAGCTTCTTGTTGACCTGACAGGTGACACACCATTCGGCGGTGACATCGACCAGCACTGTTTTACCCTCGGCAACAAGTGTACCGATTGTTTCAGGCGCAAATGCCTGCCATTCCAGTATTCCGGCATTCTGGTTGCTGGTGGTCTGGCTTGGCGGTTTGGCAAAGCCCGGAGCAAATAGCGCAATCAGGAAACCGGCAAGAGCAAGACCGGTAAAGGCAAAACGCGGACGCAGGTTTTGGGTGCGCGAGCGCGCCCAAACAAACAAGCCACCGATCACAAGACCAAGACCAACGGCAATGGCACCCCCAAGACCGACCTGAACCGACAGGATGCCAAGCAACCATACTGCGGTCCCAACCAGTGCCAGTCCGAGAACTCCCTTGACCACATTCATCCAGCGGCCCGGTTTTGGCAGCAGATGTGCAACACGCGGCTGGATCGCAATTGCCAGATAAGGCAGGGCAAGTCCGATCCCCAGAAGCGTAAAGATCAAAAAGATATCCACGATGCTTCCGGCAAGGGCAAAGCCGATTGCCGTACCAAGAAACGGCGCCGAACACGGCGTCGCCAGCAATGTCGCAAACATGCCGGTCAGAAAATGACCGCTGAGATGACGACCGCGATTTTCCTGATTGCTGATTGCATCATTGGCGACATTGCCCAGTTCGCTGGGACCATTAATTTCAAAAAGTCCCCACATATTGAGTGCAAACAGGGCCAGAATGATCGTCATGACGGTCAGGAACAGCGGTTGCTGGAACTGAATACCCCAACCGATAGACCCACCCGCCAGTTTGATGCCAACCAGTATGGCTGCGATCAGCCAGAAGGACGTCACAATCCCGGCCGCACTGGCAAGAAAACCGTATCTGACCTGTTTGATGTCCTGTTCGCGAACATTGATGACCGACATCACCTTGATCGACAGGACCGGCAATACGCAGGGCATCACATTGAGGATAAGTCCCCCCAGCAATGCAAACACAGCAATCAGCCATATGCTGGTGCTGGTCGTTGCCTCTGCCTCTGCCTCTGCCTCTGCCACTGTCGCCGTCGGGCTGGTGGAGTCTGGTGTATTTACCGTGCCAACCGTAACGGATTGCTCAACCGATAGTGGCCCGGCAATAACGGTGACAGTCAGATCTGTGTTATCAAGAGACTGATCATCATTCAGTCCAAAGACAGCAAGATCAAAATACCGGATGTCGTTTGCTGACGCTGACCCGTTTTTTACGGGGCTCGGCGTGCCAAATCCGGCGCGACCATCACTTTCAATCAGGATGTCATCGACGCTTACGCCCGCTTTATCCAGGCCTTTGATGCCAAGGCGCAGAACGGGCTGGTCTGATGCCTTGTCGACCGTGATGCTTGTGACGGAAACCGGAAGGTCGTCCCCGCGCAATGGAACGCGGGACACAAATTTTTCGATCTGATGGGCCTGGTTGCTCGCCGTCGACGCACCTGTGTCCGGACCTGTTGCGACGGACGCCGGGACATCAAGTTTGAAGTTTGCATTTGCCGGAATGCAAATGTCGCTGCACACCAGATAATCGACATCAAGACTGATCGAGACGTCCTTGCGCGGATCGGGAATGACGACATCAATCGGCAAAATGATGTGGTTCTTGTAGCCGAATGTTTCGAGACCAAAGATTGAGAAACGATGCGGGGCTGGCCACAGGATTTGGGCGTCACCCAGATTTTCGGACCCGGTCCAGTCAAGCTGCGGCGGGAAGCCAGCGTCACCGGCACTGCGCCAGTAGATCTTCCAGTCGGGCTGTAACTCGAATTCAAGGCCAAGGCGCAGCATGTCCGAACCGTTAAGCCCGGTTTGAGCACTGATCAGCCGAACGGACGCAAAGTCTTCATCCGTCCAGCCTGACGTCATATCCTGGGCGGCGATTGCAGGGCGCACCCCGCCAAACGACAAGATCGTTACGGCAAGCAGCAGCGATAAGCGAATGATCAGGTGGCGAAGCACGTCGTGGTCCTTACATAGCCGATATCAGGATGCCTTACTCTGGATCGAATATATGGCGCAAAGCAGGCAAAGTTCCATGCCTTGAAGGCGTAATCCCCTGAGACGATCAAATCAAGCCACGTCTATGTGACCGATTTATCTGTGTGCGGCGATGACATATGTCTATCGACCTCAATCTGGCGAAAAGTTTTGCGGAAATGTTGGCGATTGCAGGGGCGGGTTCCTACATCTTGAATATAAGGGAAATGCCCGGAACACTGTAATTATGTCATGTTTGTCGGGGTTCTTGATGGTAATGGACCGTTAATCGCGCTAGGCTTGATGAAACAGGACAGGAAGAGTTACGAGATGGCTGAGCGTATCAACACAGGCGAATATCTTGGCGGAAAGCTGCTGGTGGCGATGCCCGGCATGCGTGATCCGCGTTTTTCGCAAAGTGTTGTTTACATCTGTGCCCACAATAAGGATGGGGCGATGGGGCTGGTCATCAACCGTGTGATTGACAGCATCACCTTTCCGGAACTTCTCGAACAACTCGGCATTGCCCGTCCGGCACCAACCATCGAAGATATTCAGGTCCATTTTGGCGGTCCGGTCGAAAGCAGTCGCGGATTTGTTCTGCATTCCACCGATTTTTCAAACGAGGCTACCCTGCATGTTGATCCGGGGGTCTCGGTAACTGCAACGGTTGATATCCTCGAACAGATCGCCTTGGGCGAAGGTCCCAAAAGCCGCATTCTGGCGCTGGGCTATGCCGGATGGCGCAGTGGTCAGCTTGAAAGTGAAATTCTTGCCAATGGCTGGCTGCATGTTGATGCCGATGCAGACCTTTTGTTTGACGTAGATTGCGAAGACAAATGGGAACAGGCGTTTTCCAAGCTTGGTTTCGCACCGGAACTGCTGTCAGGCGAAGCTGGTCACGCCTGATCCGGTTTCGAGCTCACTGTTTTCTCAAAAGAAAAGCCTGCCGTCTGGCAGGCTTTTGCATTTTCAGCGACAGATGTCGTGATCAATCAAACAGGGCGTCAATTTCTGCCTGCGAGAAGATCTGATCAACCTCGTCCTGACTGACGCGCTGGGCATTTTGCGGTGCCTTGGTGACTGTTTTGTCAAGGTTGTCGAGGCCTTTGGGATCAGCGGGCAGATCGAAATCGCCAAAATCATCATCGCCCCAGATCTCGATCACGCGATTCACGCGTTCCTCGATATATTTCATCGTGTTGACGACTTTGGTGATGCGCTGCCCTGTCAGGTCCTGGAAGTTGCAGGACTCAAACACCTTGACCACCAGTTCGACAATGTCATCAGCCAGTCCTTGTGTATATTCGTCCGGTGCAGCCGAGCGGATATTGTGCGCAACCGCGTCAATCTTTTCGACGGTTTCAAGGATGTTGGCTGTTGCATCCTCGGTGGCCGCCACAACGGAATCAAGTTCACCCTTGACGATGTTGATGCGCGTGCCGCTGCTGTCTTCAGGGGCGGTATAAAGAGCCGCGATTTCGCGTTTCGTTTCCTGAATTGAGTTGGCCAGAGCACGAATTTCGGTTTTCAGAAGACGCAATTCATTGCGGGCATCTTCCTGTTCACTGTCTGTCGGCTTGGCATTCTGCTTTTTCTGCTCTTCGATCATGATGCGAATGTCAGAAAGAAGCTCAAGCTTGAGCTCTTCGATCGCAGTATGAAGAGACGAAATGTCCACGCCGCCAGTTCCCTGACCAGCGGTCGGGGCATCTACGGCCGGAAAGGAAACCATGTCACTCATGGTTTCAAGTTTGTTGAGGAGCCGCATCTCGGCGGTAAAAAGTCTTTTGCTGCCTTGACGTGCCATCTGCGAACCTCTGTTATTTTCCAGTCAGCATCCAGGGGAAACTTTGGGACGTGTCATACCCCGTACAGGGATCTGGATACATACGTTTGGGTAGAATAGTCCGCAAAACTTATATCGCCAACCAATTTCATCTTACTGATATGCTAGGAAACTGTTGGTATTTCAAGGGCTCGACCACAGATTCCCGTCAAGTGCTGATCATCTCTGGCCTGTTGCCAGCTTTTGCGAATCGCGTTTTTGAACAGGTGCTTACCGGTTTTGTCAGCAGCATTTCAGAACGCCGACATGAAACGTCAATGTGACGTAGCGATGCGCCCCTGAAAAGATGTCCTGATCAGACCGTCATCAAACCTGTCCGGCTTTATCCATTGGTTGAAGAGATTCTAAAGTTGTTCATCGGTTATATTGCAAAGCAGCAAAACTGAAAGGGTTCAAAAAACTCTAACCGGAATGGCTGTTTTTCTATCTAAGGGTGGGTATTTTCGAACGTTTTTAATAAAACCAAAGCGATAATTTGAACTGTTATCAAATACATTTTTTGTGCATTGCAGCGAGGTTTTTTCTGGATCAGGTGCCGAAGATACGCTATTTGCCTGCCTTACAGATGTACTTTCGGGTGCAGGCTTATTAAGAATAAGATATGTCAGAGGAAATGCTCCGGTCCGATCTGCTGTTAATCTTTGGTTGAAGCGTGATAATGTCCTTGAGAGGGGGCGATTATCATTCATTCGGCCATCGGTGGTTTCGGAGGCGGGGAGGATTGAGGCATATCGCCTTGAGATGTAATGCGAGGGGGCAGATTCGCATGTCGATCAAGAAGCTATTTCCCATCTTTCTGTTGGGATTGGCGGTAATCACCGGGTTTGATGGCGCAGCACTTGCTGCGGTTGGTCAGCCCGAGCCCTGGCAGCTTGGGCTGCAGGATCCGGTTTCGCCTGTGGCTGTTGAAGGCCAGAAATTCTTTAATCTACTTACGTGGCTGATGACGATCATTACCGTGATCGTTCTTGCTTTGCTGCTGTACGTACTTTTCCGTTTCAGCGCGAAGCGCAACCCGGTACCGTCGAAAACAACGCACCACACCCTTCTTGAAGTGGTCTGGACGGTTGTGCCGGTCCTTATTCTTCTTGTCATCGCGATCCCGTCCTTCCGTCTGCTGTATTTTGCAGACCGCGTCGAGGATGCCGACCTTACCCTTAAGATTATCGGCAAGCAGTGGTACTGGACCTACGAATATCCGGACAACGGTAACTTCACCTTTGATTCCCTGATGATCGACGAAGAAACCGCTGTTGCCGAAGGCCTCAATCGCCTTCTGGATGTGGACAATCCTGTTGTCCTGCCGGTCGATGCCAATATTCGATTGATCATGACGTCCGATGACGTGATCCATAACTGGGCCATGCCGTCGCTCTTCATCAAGCTTGATGCCGTACCTGGTCGTCTGAACGAAACCTGGACCCGCATTCCAGGCGAGTATGCCGGTACAACATTCTATGGCCAGTGTTCGGAGCTGTGTGGTGTGAACCACGCCTATATGCCGATCGCGGTCAAGGCTGTTACGATGGAAGAATACGAAGCCTGGGTAGCCAAGGCACAAGAACAGTTCGCATCTGCTGACTTGCCGTCTTCGGTATCAGTGGCATCGGCAGAGTGAGGGAGAGACTGATGGCTCACGCTGACACACATGATCACGATCATACCCCCGGCTTCTTTACCCGTTGGTTCCTGTCGACCAACCATAAGGATATCGGGACTCTTTATCTTGTCTTCTCGGTGATTGCCGGTCTGATCGGTGGCGCGTTCTCGGTCTGGTTCCGTATGGAACTGGCTCATCCGGGGACCCAGATCATTGAAGATCACCATTTCTTCAACGTGCTTGTGACCGCACACGGCATGATCATGGTGTTCTTCGTTGTCATGCCCGCCATGATTGGCGGTTTTGGCAACTGGTTCGTTCCGATCATGATCGGTGCGCCGGATATGGCGTTCCCGCGTTTGAACAACATTTCGTTCTGGCTGATCGTGCCAGCCTTCATCTTGCTGATGCTTTCTGCCGTTGTCGGCAGTGGTGCCGGTACAGGCTGGACGGTTTATCCGCCTCTTTCCGGGGTGCTTGGCCATCCTGATGCGTCGGTAGACCTTGCGATCTTTGCGCTGCATCTTGCAGGGGCCAGCTCGATCCTTGGTGCGGTGAACTTCATCACCACCATCTTCAACATGCGTGCCCCGGGCATGACCCTGCACAAAATGCCGCTATTTGCATGGTCCATGCTGGTAACAGCTTTCCTGCTGCTGCTGGCGGTGCCGGTTCTTGGTGGCGCGATTACCATGCTTCTGACCGACCGTAACTTTGGTACGGATTTCTTCAATCCGGCCGGTGGCGGTGACCCGATCCTTTATCAGCATCTGTTCTGGTTCTTCGGGCATCCGGAAGTGTACATCATGATCCTGCCGGGCTTTGGCATCATCAGCCACATCATTTCGACCTTCTCGCGCAAGCCGGTCTTTGGCTATCTCGGGATGGCATATGCGATGGTTGCGATTGGTGTTGTCGGCTTCATCGTGTGGGCACACCACATGTATACCGTCGGTATGGATGTTGACACCCGTGCGTATTTCACGGCAGCGACGATGGTCATTGCGGTGCCGACCGGGGTTAAAATCTTCTCGTGGATTGCGACCATGTGGGGTGGCTCGATCACCTTGCGTGCTCCGATGCTCTGGGCGATCGGCTTTATCTTCCTGTTCACTGTGGGCGGTGTGACAGGGGTTATGCTGGCAAACTCGGGCATGGATCTGCCGCTTCACGATACCTACTTCGTTGTGGCTCACTTCCACTATGTTCTGTCGCTTGGTGCCGTGTTCTCGATCTTTGCCGGTTTCTATTACTGGTTCAGCAAGATGACCGGTTACGAGATTTCCGATCTCGGTGCGAAGATCCATTTCTGGGCCTTCTTCGTCGGCGTCAACCTGACCTTCTTCCCGCAGCACTTCTTGGGTCTTGCTGGCATGCCGCGTCGTTATGCCGACTATCCGGATGCGTTTGCCGGTTGGAACCTTGTTTCGTCTTATGGTGCATATATCTCGTTTGCATCGACCATCTTCTTCCTCTGTGTGGTGGCGCATGCCTTCATCCGAGGCAAGAAGGCCGAAGCAAATCCGTATGGCGAAGGTGCAGATACACTGGAATGGACCGTCAGCTCGCCGCCGCCGTTCCATACCTTTGACGAACTGCCGCGCATCAAGTAAGTGACACTGGTTTAAGCCCCCCGCGAGCTTGTCTTGCGGGGGGCACCCTACCGCCCCAAGAAGAGAAGACCAGAGTTCCATGACCAAGCAGGTTGCCGACCAGACCATTGCTCTTGAAAGTGCAGCATCGCTGCCGATTTCCGAGGTGCGCGACTATATCGCGTTGCTCAAGCCCGGTGTGATGACCCTTGTTGTTTTCACCGGTGCTGTTGGTCTGTTGATTGCCCCGGGTTCGATCCATCCGTTTTTGGGACTCGTCGCAATTGCCTGTATTGCAGTCGCCAGTGGCGCGGCTGCTTCGATTAACATGTGGTATGACCGGGATATCGACATCCACATGAAACGCACCCAGAACCGGCCGATTCCGGCAGGGCGCGTACCGGCGGACGAAGCCCTGTCTCTTGGCATTGCGCTTTCGGTCGTTTCGGTAACCGTTATGGCGGTTGCCATCAATATTGCTGCTGCGGTTTTGCTTGCGGTGTCGATTGCGTTCTACGTTTTCGTTTACACCATGTGGCTCAAGCGCAGTACGCCACAGAATATCGTCATTGGCGGTGCCGCCGGGGCATTTCCCCCGATGATCGGCTGGGCGTCGGTGACCGGCGGGGTCGATCTGAATTCGATCGCGTTGTTTATGATTATCTTTATGTGGACACCACCGCATTTCTGGGCCCTGGCCCTTTTCCGTTGTGGTGACTACGCAAAGGTCGGGGTTCCGATGATGCCGGTTGTGGCTGGCGAAGCGGCAACCAAAAAGCAGATGCTGATTTATACAATTCTGCTTGTGCCGGTTACCTTTGTGCCGGTGGCGACCGGGCTGCTGGGTGTTTTTTATGGCGTGACGGCGGGGCTGACCGGGCTTCTGTTTCTGCGCCATGCGATCCGCGTGCTGCGCAATGCCGAAGAACGCGCGCCGCATAAGATGTTTGGGTATTCCATCCTGTATCTGTTTGTCCTGTTCGGGGCGATGGTTGCGGATGTTTGGCTGGTTGGATTTATGGCATGAGCGAACAGGCACAGCACAACAAGGCCGAGCTTGAAGCGTTTCTTGCCAAACGCAAAAAGAAGAACCTCGTATTTCTGGCCATTCTTGGTGGCCTGGCGGTTCTGTTCTTTGCGATCACAATTTTGAAGATGAGCTAGGAACTCGGGCAAGATGGCTGATCAGACGCAACTCGATAAAACAAAGGCAAAGAACAAGCGGGTCTTGTTCAGTTGTGTGTTTGTTGTTGGTGCGATGGTTGGCCTGTCCTATGCGTCGGTCCCGCTTTACAAGTTGTTTTGTCAGGTCACCGGGTTTGGCGGTACGACTCAGGTCGCAACCGAAGCTCCGGTCGAAGTGTCGGAAAAAACCATCAAGATCCGGTTCAATGCGGACGTCAATTCGGGTCTGAACTGGCAGTTTAAACCGGAACAGCGCGAGATCACCGTTCGCTTGGGCGAGGACAATCTGGCTTATTACATGGCAGAAAACATGGCGCTTACCCCGATCACCGGACAGGCGACATACAACGTGACACCATTGAAGGCAGGGCAGTATTTCAGCAAGATCGCATGTTTCTGTTTTGACGAGCAAACCCTTGCACCGGGACAGCGCGTCGATATGCCGGTCAGTTTCTATGTTGATCCTGCCATTGCAGAAGACATCAATACCCAGGACGTGAAGACAATTACCCTGTCCTATACCTTCTTCAAGGCCGATGTGTCGGTCGAGGCAGCAGGCAGGGAAAATAATCAGGGAGGCTGACAGAATGCAGATTTGCGGACTGTGGCCTCGGTTTAACAAAGCGAACTTGAATTTCTTTTGTAAGGATTGAGGGGGGCAAGGAATGAGTGATCATGCTCAGAAACATCCGTTCCACCTGGTAGACCCAAGCCCGTGGCCGCTTGTCGCGGCAGCATCGGCAGGTCTGTTTACTGGTGGCATGGTCATGTTCATGCATTCGGATCGGGCACCGGCTGATTTCTGGCTGGCGGCGATCGGGATTGCTGGCATCCTGTTTGTGATGTTCCGTTGGTGGAGCAACGTAATCAGCGAGTCAAAGATTTACCACAACAAGGTCGTTCAGATCGGCCTGCGTTATGGCATGTCGCTGTTTATCGCATCCGAAGTAATGTTCTTTGTGGCTTTCTTCTGGGCGTTCTTCCACAACGCATTTGTGATCTTCAGCCCCGGCGTCACCGAATGGCCGCCTGCAGGGGTCGAGGTTCTTGACCCGTGGGATTTGCCGTTCCTGAACACCCTGATCCTGCTGCTGTCGGGCTGCACCCTGACCTGGGCGCATCATGGCTGCATCGAAGGCAAGAAAAAGGATCTGGTTCAGGGGCTGGCGCTGACCGTGGCGCTTGGCGTGATCTTCCTGGGCTTGCAGGCTTATGAATATAGCCACGCGGCATTCGGCTTTGCTGATAACATCTATTCTTCGACCTTCTACATGGCGACCGGTTTCCACGGCTTCCACGTATTTGTCGGAACGGTGTTCCTTGCGGTCTGCCTTGTACGTGCGACGAAGGATGGCTTTAAACCCGATCATCATTTCGGTCTGGAAGCTGCAGCTTGGTACTGGCACTTCGTTGACGTTGTCTGGCTGTTCCTGTTCTTCGCCGTTTACATCTGGGGCGGCGAATAAGCCGCTCTGACCCGGTTGGCCGGGTCCAAGATCATGGATGATTATTATCCGAACATTTCCCCCATACGTACCGGGCTGGCATGCAAATGCCCCCGCTGCGGTGGGGGAAAGCTGTTTCAGGGCTATCTGACTGTTCGTGAAAAGTGCGATGTCTGCGGGCTGGATTTGCGCGGGCATGATGCCGGTGACGGCCCGGCTGTGTTTATCATCTTTATTCTCGGATTTCTGGTTGTTCCCCTGGCGCTTTGGGTTGAGATGAAATACATGCCGCCATTATGGTTGCATGCGGTGGTGTGGGGGCCGGTTATTATCGGTGTGACAATGGTGTTGCTTAGACCGTTAAAAGGTCTCATGGTGGCGCTGCAATATCGCCATAGATCGACATCTCAACAGGACTGATTTCAGTTAATGCCTTTACTTACTACGCGCCCTAGTCCGGCGATGAAAATCTGCGTCGGCTTGTCTCTGGTTATTTTGGTGGGGCTCGGTTCCTGGCAGCTTGACAGGCTATTCTGGAAACAGGGCCTGATTGAGCAACGTCAGGCACAGGCATTGATGACACCGATCCCGGTTCCGACCGATACGGTCGTTGACCCGTCACTGGCGTTTCGCGCAGCCTATGCCGACGGGCGTTACCTGAACGATCAGGAAAAATACCTGATGGCACGCACCCGGCGCGGCAATGTCGGGTTCCAGTTGATCACCCCGCTTGAACAGGAAGATGGTCGCATCATTCTGGTTAATCGCGGATGGGTGCCGACAGAAAACCGTGACCCGGAAACACGCCCTGAAAGCCTTGTTGAGGGGAAAGTCCATGTGACAGGGGTTTTGCGCCTGCCAAAGACAAAACACTGGGCGCAGCCGGAAAATGATGCGCTTACCAATCAGTGGTTTTATGTCGATGTCGATCACATGGCCGAAGATAGCGGTGCGGAGCTTGCCAGCCCTTATTATCTGGAACTTGATGATACGCCCGTCGCTGGCGGATTGCCGATCGGTGGTCAGGCCAAGGTCGAGTTGCCAAACAACCATCTGGAATATGCAATTACCTGGTACAGTCTGGCGCTGTCCCTGATTGTGATCTTTGTTGTTTATCATCGCCGTCCTGCCGAAGACAAAGATGATCAGGATCACAATGGTCAGGCTGCCTGACGGTGTCGTGCCGGGCAGGTTGCCCGATTAGCCAGTTTCCTGTTTGCCGTCCCTGTTGGACGAGATCATACCCCAAAAGAAGAAAAATGAGCGCTGACCGGTTTGCGGCAGCGCCAAGGAGTTCCGATGACCGAAGCATATAAAAAGCTCGAAGCCCGTTTCCATCGCATGGGTGTTCTCTCTGATGCCGGTCAGATGCTGCATTGGGATATGGCGGCAATCATGCCTGAAGGTGGCGCAGAGGCCCGGTCAGAACAGCTGGCGACCCTGAGTGTTCTTGAAAACGAGCTGATGAATGCGCCGGAAATGGGCGACCTGATTGCTGCTGCCGAAGACGAAAGTCTTGATGCCTGGCAGAAAGCCAACCTTGGCGAGATGAAACGCAACTGGGTGCATGGCACCGCCGTTCCATCCGATCTGGTCGAAAAGATGTCGCGCGCGGAAACCCGCTGCGAAGTTGCATGGCGTAAGGCGCGTGCAGACAATGATTTCAAGGGGCTTCTGCCGAAATTGCAGGAAGTGCTTGATCTGTCGATTGAGGCAGGCAAGGCAAAGGCGGATGCGCTGGGTACGTCGGTCTATGACGCGTTGCTTGATCAGTATGATCCGATGATGCGGTCGGACCGGATTGACAGTCTGTTTGCCGAGCTTGAAGCATTCCTGCCCGATTTCACATCCGAAGTGATCGAGCGGCAAAAAGCCGAAGCCAAGCCGGTTCTGCCGGTCGGTCCGTTCCCGATTGAAACCCAGAACGCGGTTGGCCTTGATCTGATGAAAGCGGTCGGGTTTGATTTTAACCATGGGCGTCTGGATATTTCGCATCATCCGTTCTGCGGTGGTATTCCCGATGATGTGCGCATCACCACCCGCTATGACGAAAATGATTTTACCTCGGCCATCATGGGCGTTCTGCACGAAACCGGTCACGCGATGTATGAGCGTGGCTTGCCCAGGGACTGGCGCAACCAGCCGGTCGGCAAGGCACGCGGCATGACCATGCATGAAAGCCAGTCGCTTCTGGTTGAAATGCAGGCCTGCCGGTCCGAGGAGTTCCTGACTTATGCGGGGCCAGTTTTCAAAAAGGCATTTGGTGGCGATGATGCGGCATGGAGTGCCGCAAACCTGCACCGGCTGTATACCCGGGTTGAGCCCGGCCTGATTCGTGTTGATGCCGACGAGGTCACCTATCCGGCACATGTCATCATGCGCTATCGGCTTGAGCGTGCCCTGATCGAAGGCGATATGAAACTTGCCGATCTTCCGGGTGTCTGGAACGAAATGATGCAGAAGCTTCTGGGGATCACGCCGAAGGATGATCGTGACGGATGCCTGCAGGATATCCATTGGCCATCCGGGGCCTGGGGCTATTTCCCGACCTATACGCTGGGCGCTATGGCGGCAGCCCAGATCTTTGCCGCGGCACGGGATGCAAACCCGGCTATTCCCGATGCATTGTCGCGTGGTGAATTCGAACCGCTGATGAACTGGCTTGCACAGAATATCCACAGTCAGGCTTCAAGCCGTTCAACCGATGAAATTCTTAAGGATGCGACGGGAAGCATTCTTGGTGTTGATGCTTTCAAAACCCATATGCACAACCGGTACGGAATCTAAATTCGATTGAATGCATGTGGTAATATGCTAGCATCGGTAACTACGGATTTCCGAATGATGATAAGCGGTTATCCGATAGTTTACCCTTTATAGACTTCATGGGTATGACAGTCACATGGGAATAACCGACGGCAACAAGAAGGTCATGGACCGCCAGGTCTTTGCCACAGATCAGGTTATTTTCCGGGAAGGGAAGCCGGGAAACTCGGCCTATGTTGTCCAAGAAGGCAAAGTCGAGGTTTTCAAAACCCTGAATGGTGAAGAAGAAGTCATTCTGGGGACCATTGAAGCCGGTGGCTTGTTTGGCGAACTTGCTCTTGTTGATAACAAACCGCGCATGGCATCTGCACGTGCGACCGAACGTACTGTGCTGATCGCGATCAACCGCCAGACCTTTGAGAAAAAAATGGCGGGCTCGGATCGCTTTATCAAGGCGATCTTGCGAATCCTGCTTGGGAACTACCGGACTGTGGTTCGCCGTGCCGCGGTTGCCGAGGCCAAGCTTAAGGAACATGGCATTCCGCTTGATTGAGACGTGCAAATTATCCGCAGTTTGCAAGAGGCTTGCGGGATAATGCCGACCACAGCCCAGCTCTGCTTGATTGTCCCTTGACTATATTTGCCCAACCCCTCACTAACTCAGGCGTTGGAGTGTGTTTTGTCGCGACTTGCGTCCGGACACACGGAACTGGTTTTCGCCTTATGCAGGAGCAGGTCTAGTGCGCTATGTCAGCACGCGGGGAAGCGCCCCCATTTTGCAGTTCGATGATGTTCTTCTTGCCGGTCTGGCCCGTGATGGTGGTCTTTATGTCCCCGAAACCTGGCCTGCTTTTTCCAAGGATGACATTCGTGCGCTGCGAACTCTGACATATGCAGAAGTCGCTTTCAAAGTGATCCAGCCGTTTGTGGCAGGCACTGTTGATGACGATGCCCTTAAGGCCATTCTCGAAGATACCTATAACGGCTTTGATCACGACGCAGTCGCACCGCTCAAACAGCTTGGTGCCAATGACTGGGTGATGGAGCTGTTCCATGGCCCCACACTTGCCTTCAAGGATTATGCGCTTCAGGTTGTTGGTCGTCTGTTTGACCATGTTCTGGCCAAGCGCGGCGAACGGATCACGATTGTTGGTGCAACCTCCGGCGATACCGGATCGGCTGCGATTGAAGCCTGCCGGGATCGTGAAAATATCGATATCTTCATCCTGCATCCGAAAGGCCGCGTTTCAGAAGTTCAGCGTCGCCAGATGACGACGATCCTGTCTGACAACGTTCATAACATTGCGGTCGAAGGATCGTTTGATGATTGTCAGGATCTGGTCAAGGCCCTGTTCAATGATCATGCCTTCCGTGACGAGATTGGCCTGTCTGCGGTCAACTCGATCAACTGGGCGCGTATCATGTGCCAGATCGCCTATTATTTCTGGGCCGGTGTGCAGCTCGGTTCCCCGGAACGCGAGATTTCCTTCTCTGTACCGTCGGGCAACTTTGGTAATGTCTATGCCGGCTATGCAGCGATGCAGATGGGCCTTCCGATCAAGCAGTTCGTGGTGGGTGCGAACCGCAATGACATCCTTGCGCGCTTCTTTGAAAGCGGTGTGATGAAAATGGAAGGTGTGGCGCCGTCGCTCAGCCCGTCCATGGACATTCAGGTCAGCTCGAACTTCGAACGTCTGATGTTTGATCTTTATGATCGTGATGGTCTGGCGATTGCCGAGATGCTGACCAAATTCCGTGAAACCGGTGTTATGGAAATGTCACAGGGGCAGTTTGCCCGCGCACGCGAACATTTCGATGGTTATCGTCTTGATGACGACGCGACCAAGGCCGCGATCAAGGATATCCTTGAAACAAGTGGCGAGCTGGTCGATCCGCATTCCGTGATCGGCATCGTTTCGGGCCGCGCCTGCAATCGGGACAAATCGGTGCCGATGGTGGCACTGGCCACAGCACATCCGGCAAAGTTCCCCGATGCGGTCAAACAGGCATCCGGCATTTATCCGGACTTGCCGCCGCGTCTCTCTGATCTATATGACCGACCTGAAAAGGTCGAACCCATGGCCAATGATGTTGACGCATTGATGGCGCATGTCCGTAAAAACCGGCGTGCGGCCTGAAAATCGGATATGATTGGGCGTGATGTGAAAAACAGGAGTAATGCTATATGACAGTCGAGCTTACCCAGCTTGACAATGGGATGATTGTCGCAACCGACCGCCTTGACCATGTGCAGTCGGTGGCCCTTGGTACCTGGGTTGATGTTGGCGCGCGTAACGAAACGCCAGACATTAACGGCATTTCCCATATGCTTGAACATATGGCCTTCAAGGGCACGCGCCGTCGTTCCGCGCTTCAGATCTCCGAGGAGATCGAAGCCGTTGGCGGGCAGATGAATGCTTATACATCGCGTGAAAACACGGCCTATTACTGCAAGGTCCTGCACGAAGATCAGGAACTGGCGATTGATGTGATTGCCGACATCCTGCAGCATTCAACGCTTGATGCCAAAGAGCTTGAACGCGAACGCCAGGTCATCCTGCAGGAAATCGGGCAGGCCAATGACACGCCCGACGACATCATTTTTGACTATTTTCAGGAAACTGCCCTGCCAAATCAGGCTCTGGGCCGTTCAATCCTTGGCAGTCCGGAAAATGTATCGTCGTTGACGCGTGATCATCTGTTTGACTATATGTCGCGCCGCTACAGCCCGAAACGCATGGTGTTTTCGGCATCTGGCAAGGTCGAACACCAGCGCGTTGTCGACATGGTTGCCGAAAAATTCGACAGCCTGCCTGCACATGAAGATCACGAGATGGAGCCGCTCAAATACGAAGGCGGTAACCGGATTGAAAATCGCAAACTTGAACAGGTTCATGTGATTTTCGGTCTTCCGACCGTGTCCTATACCGATGACAGCTTCTATGACCTGCAGGTCTTCAACACCCTTCTGGGGGGTGGCATGTCATCGCGTCTGTTCCAGGAAATCCGTGAAAAGCGTGGTCTGGTTTATTCGGTCTATAGCTTCTCGTCGCATTATGTCGATGGTGGCCTGTTTTCGATCTATGCCGGGACCGGGGCCAATGACATTGGCGAACTGATGCCGGTCATGTGCGACGAACTGGTCCGTGCGACCGATGATCTGACCGAAGAAGAAGTCACGCGCGCGCGTGCACAGCTCAAGGCATCGGTTGTGATGGCGATGGAAAGCAATTCCGGTCGCTGTGAAACCCTTGCCCGTCAAATCCAGATTTTCGGTCGTCCGCAGAGCATGGAAGAGATCGTCGCCAGGATTGACGGAGTTGATCTTGAAAGCGTGCGTCGTTCCGGCAAGGCGCTTCTGGATGGGAAACCGACCATCACGGCGCTTGGCCCGGTCGACAAGATGCCTGAATATGACGAACTGGCGGCCCGCCTGCGCGGTTGATTGCCAGAACCGGACAGATAAAAGACGGCACTTGTTCCTTGGGGCAGGTGCCGTTTCTTTTTGCTGCGTCAAAGCTTGTGGTGTATCCCCATATCTGTCGGCAGAAAGGGATAAGCCCATGCAATATGCCTTTGATATTGGCGGTTCTAAGATTGAATTCGGGGTGTTCAGTGACGCTGGTGAAGTCCTGCTTCACAGCAAGACACCAACGCCCAGGGACAATCTGGATGCGTTTGTTGCAACCATCCGGGATGTGATCGGCGAGGCGGATCAGGAATTCGGTGCGCATCCTGATATCGGGATCAGTTTTGCCGGTGGTCTGGATCTGCAAAGCGGAGCGGTGATTTCAGCCAACATCCCGGCAATCAAGGGCTGGTCCCTGGCATCAGAACTGTCATCCATCCTTGGCCGCAATGTGCTGGTGGAAAATGACGCTGATTGCTTTGCCCTGGCCGAGGCGATCAGCGGTGTCGCCAAAAATGCCCGAACCGTTTTCGCGATCATTCTTGGTACCGGCGTGGGGGGCGGCATTGTTGTTGATGGCCGCTTCATTGGCGGTGGTAGTGGCATTCGCGGCGAATGGGGGCATGGGAATGATGTAACCGGTACGCTGATCCGTAATGGTCTGGCACCGGTTCCCTGTGGCTGTGGTCAAACCGGGTGCCTTGATGCCTGGGGCGGAGCGCGTGGCCTTGAACATATTCACACCCAGATCAGCGGAAACCCGATCAGCAGCTTTGAAATCACTGATGCCTGGCGGGCCGCAGATGTCCAGGCCACCCGCGCGGTCGAGATTTACTGTGAACTGGTCGCCCGCGAGCTTGCCCTGATGGTCAATGTCATTGATCCCGACTGTATTCCGGTTGGCGGCGGCATGGCATCGGAAAAGGGGATTGTCGCGCAAATCGATGCGCTGGTTCGTGAACGTGCTCTGGGACGCTATGACAACCCGCTGATCATTCCCGGTGCCTTTGCCAGCGATGGTGGGCTTCGGGGGGCGGCAATGCTGCATCTTGATGCGAAAGGCGCGGGATCGGATAAAGGGTCGCGACCAATCGGGATACCGCGCTGATGACCGGGAATGATCTTCTGCTTGAAGTCTGTGTCGAAAGTCTCGGGGATGCGGTGCGTGCAATCGAAGCCGGCGCAGACCGGATTGAATATTGTTCGGCACTGGCACTTGGTGGATTGACGCCAACCCCCGGGGCCTTGGCGCGCATTTCCGGACTTGATGCACCATGTATGGTGATGATCCGTCCACGGCCGGGTGACTTTTGTTATGACGCTTCTGAATGTACCCTCATGAAGCACGAGATCGCGCTGGCGCGCGATCATGGTGCGGCCGGTGTGGTGTTTGGCGCCTGCGACAAGGATGGCAATCTTGATGTTGCTGTTTTGCGGGACCTGATTGCTGAATGTGATGGTCTGCAGACAACCCTGCACCGCGCCTTTGACGTGGTTGCCGATCAGTCCCGCGCGCTTGAACAGGCGGTTGTGCTGGGCTTTGACCGCATCCTGACCAGCGGAGGTGCATCCGATGCACTGTCCGGGCGTGATCAGATCGCAAAACTGCAAAAGCAGGCCAATGGCCGGATCATGATCCTGCCCGGTGCCGGGGTTTCGGCGGCCAATGCGGGCGAGATCTTGCGCATAACCGGGGCCATCGAACTGCATGCCTCCTGCAAGGCGGACGGCGGTGAAGATGGACGAATATGTGTCGATCCTGCGCGTGTCACCGCCCTGAAAGAAGCGATGCGCCAATAAAACGGATCGTATCAATGAAAGGCTTATGCATACGTATGGTATCGGTCTAATCTTAATAGGTTAAGGCCGGTAATTGTTCGTTAAGCTGGCTGGCATAAAGCTTTGTTTCTGATGCGTGCCACAGGGGCAGGCGGCTTTGGGTATCAATGGTGCAACGGTTGGTGAAATAATGACGACAGAACAAAATAGTGGCGCAAATTCCGTTGGCTTGGCTGCGAACCAGACATTGAACCGGCTGCACCAGATCATCACGTCGCAGAACCTGAATTTCGAGCAGCGCGTCGATGCGATCCTGAAACTGGGAACGGAACATTTTGGTCTGCCGATCGGGGTGTTCAGCAAGATCGTTGAGGATCAGTATGAAATCCAGCAGGCCGTGCATCCCGAAAATGCCCTGACACCGGGCATGAGTTTTGAACTCGCCAACACCTATAGCGCCCATGTCATTCAGGCTGGCGATGTGTGCGGCTTCAACCATGTTGGCCAAAGCGATGTCAAAACCCATTCCAGTTATCAGAATTTCCGGCTTGAAGCCTATCTTGGTGCGCCGGTTCCGGTGGATGGCAAATACTATGGAACGCTGAGTTTCTCGGGGCCGCGACCGGTCCCTGTCTTTACAGCACCTGATATCGAATTGGTTCGGCTATTTGCTTTGTTGCTGGGGCAGGCGATTGCTCGCCGTGCCGATCAGCACGCACTCGACGCTGCGCGCAAGGAGGTCGAACGTCTGTCGACGCGCGATCCGCTGACCGGTCTTTATAACCGGCGTTATATGCAAGATTGCCTGAAAGCCGAACTCGGGCGTACCAAACGCTATGACAAGCAGCTGGTTGTTGGTTTGCTTGATTACGATAATTTCAAGAAACTCAATGACGATTATGGTCATGATGCGGGTGACAACGCCCTGAAACTGTTTGCCAGGGTATCTTCGGAACTTATGCGTGACACCGACGTGATCGCACGGTGGGGCAACGAGGAATTTCTGATCCTGATGCCCGAAACCGGTGCCGCCGGGGCTATTAAATATTTGCAACGCCTGACGGATCGTGTCCGTGAATCTGATTTCCGGGCAGGCGATGATGAACTTCACCTGAGCCTGAGCGTTGGTCTGGGGATTGCCGAGCCGGGGGATACGGTCGACACCTTGATCGCACGCGCCGGTGTTGCAATGTATGAATCCAAACAGGCAGGCTAGTATACGATCGTCTGCTTCGGCGGGGACTGACGGCAGGCGATACGGATACTGATCACATGACAGCTCGCAGAACCCGTGCGAGTGTTTCCGGCGTCAGTGGTTTGGACAGATATCCGTCAAACCCGATCGCAAGGTAACGGCTTTCGGCTTGTTCAAGGGCGTCTGCGGTAACGACAATGATCTTTGCATTGCGCGATGGTCCCGGCGTCCTTCGGATGGCATGAAGGGCCTCTGTGCCATCCATCACCGGCATTTGCGCATCCATCAGGATCAGGTCATAGCGGTTTTCCACGGCCTTCTCGACAGCTTCGCGGCCATCACAGGCATAGCTGATCTCATAGGGACCTTTGTCAAGAAAGGCCCCTATGACGATACGATTGAGTTCCTTGTCATCAACGACGAGCACCTTGATGAAATTATCAAGCGGCACGTCACTATTTTCCAGGGTCGGAAGTTCAGGCGAATAATGTTCAGCAACAAGTCCGCTGTGCTCGTTCAGGGCCGGATGTACTGGTGTGAACGGAACGTCGACCCAAAATTTTGCACCTTTGCCGGGGACAGCGGAGGCATCAATCTTGCCGCCCATTGCCTCGGTCAAACGTTTGGCAATGGCAAGTCCAAGACCAGTGCCGCCATATTTGCGTGTTGTTGACTGGTCGGCCTGATTAAAGGCCTCAAACAGATTTTTCCGTGTTTCGTCGCCAAAGCCGATACCGGTATCCGTAACTTCAAGCCTTAGAACAACGACATCTGCCCAATGTTCGGAAAGCCTGTCGCTGCGGTAAAGATTGACCGTAACATTCCCTGTCTCGGTAAATTTCAGGGCATTGGAAAGAAAGTTAGCCAGAATCTGGCGCAATCGGGTGGGATCACCTTCGACAAAGTCCGGTGTGTCGTCGGCAATGATGGTGCGCAGATCAAGCTCCTTGTCCGAGGCGATACTGCTGAAACTGCCAACCGTGTTGCGCACAACATCCTGTGGTGAAAAGACGATATGCTCGATCTCGAGCTTGCCGGCTTCAATCTTGCTAAGATCAAGGACGTCGTTGACGATGGCCATAAGGGTCTTGGCTGATTCATTGATCAGCACAGCATAACGTTGCAGGTTTGCCGCCATATCGCCTCTGGCCAGCAGACCTGACAGACCAAGAATGCTGTTCATCGGGGTTCTTATTTCGTGGCTGACAGTGGCCAGAAATTCCGACTTTGCCTGACTGGCGGCATTGGCCCGGTTCCGTTCGGTTGCAAATTGCTGAAGGTTGGTGCGAATGATCGCGATCATCGGCCAGACAACACCAAAGATCACCCCAAGAATGCACAGGATCAACGCCCCGCGCGTCACAAGAGATACTTGCGTGCTGATCATAAGTTGGCGTTCGGCATCGCGTTGATAAAGCGTAACCGTCCGGTCAAGCATCTCAAGCAACGGTTTGAAAGCAGTCCGGTGAATGTATTCGGCATCAATGGCCACAACACGGCTTTGTCCGGGGTCGGTGCTGTTCAGAACACGTTTTGCAGCTTCAAGAAACGATCTTACTTCACTATCAAGTGACGGTTTTCCTTCAAGATAATAGCGGCGAATGACGCCTTCTGACGGGGGAAGCGCAAGCTGCTGGTCGCCATCGACAAGTGCGCGGTGGGAGCTTTCCATCAGGTCAATCGCGTCTTTTAGTGCAAGGCGTATTTCGTTACTTTCGGCTGCGGTGGTCTGGGTGCCTTGTGCAAGCATCTGGCTAAAGCCGTTGATGCGCTGGCTCAGCATGCGCTGGCGGCCGCTCATATTGATCTGAAGGGTGGTTTCCTGACGGGCATGTTCAATCATGTAATCGACAACGCCATCAGCAAAAATCAGGCTCAGGATCAACCCGGTCGCAATCAGGATGCGTTTGCGAAAGGGGATGACAACATCGCGCGGTCGCAGCAAGGGATGTGGGCTGTCGCGATTTTCTGTGTCCCCGGGTGTCATTCGCTTCCCCTAAAAAAACTTACGTTCCCTGTTCTGTTTGCTTTGGCAGGGTAATGGTCTTTATCAGACAGTTGAACGCTACATTGTGAATATGGGGGTTGTCACGCGCAATTCGAGAAGTTCAGGGGAACGAAACGAGGCCCGGTTGAAGGCCGGATATCTTTGGGCAAAAAGAAAACCGCTTTGAGGAAACCTCAAAGCGGTTTGTCTTGGCTGGGGCGGTAGGATTCGAACCTACGGTACACGATACCAAAAACCGATGCCTTACCACTTGGCCACGCCCCATCAGCATGCGTGGCGCGGAAAATAGCGCCCCCGTGACAAGAGTGCAACCCTCTATTTGAAGGTTTTTTTATCACGGTCCTAGTCGGGGAATGACGCGCCGATATTTGACAGAACTCTGGCTTGCTGACTGATGATTTCCGTTGGTGAAATCCACCAGTCCGGGTGCTGGGCAGCGATGGCAATTGCGGCCTTTTCTGCCTGATTGCTGGTGTCATAAATGCCAAAACAGGTGGCCCCGCTTCCTGACATCCGGGCAAGAAGACAGCCTTCTTCACGGGCCAGCGCATTCAGCACGTCGCAAATCTCGGGAAGGATGCTGGTGGCGGCAAGCGTCAGGTCATTACCGCATTCCGACAAGGCATCGGCAAGGGCGGCCCCACTGGCAAATTCACGTTGCACATCCCAAAGCCCCGAGACAGAGAAGGCTTCGTCTTCGCGCGCCTTGAAAATTGCCGGGGTCGAAACCGCCTTGCCGGGATTGATCAGCAACATGGCAACGGGCGGAAGTTCGGGAAGGTCGGTCAGTTCTTCGCCAATACCAGACATCAGACAGGTCCTGCCATGCAGGCATACCGGCACATCCGCACCGAGACTGAGCGCAATCCGTGAAAGGGCATTCTGATCAAGGTCGAGTTGCCACATATCGCAAAGAAGGCGCAATGCACTGGCCGCATCCGCAGACCCGCCGCCAATGCCCGACGCAACAGGCAGGCGCTTATCAAGGACAAGATCAGCACCAAGTCTGGTGCCGCTTTCTTCCTGAAGCAGCCGTGCGGCGCGGACAACCAGATTGTTTTTGGTCTCTTCAAGCGCAAGGCTTGCCGACATCGGACCGGTGATCGTCAGATTGATCGCACCATCATCGCGGCATTCGCCGCTTAGAACGTCACCGACAGCGGTAAAGCAGACAAGACTTTCAAGCAGGTGATAACCGTCATCACGCTTGCCGGTGATATGCAAAAACAGATTGATTTTGGCCGGTGCCTGTTCGCTATAGGTCGCAGACATGGATGTTTCTTCCCGAACTAACTGGTCAGTTCACGACGACCGGGGCGACGGCCGGTACCTGACCCTTGATCTTGTTTTCGACTGTGGTCCGCAATTCTTCTGTCGGATTGAATGAAAGGGCGCGGTGCCACTGGAACCGGGCTTCGTGATACCGCCCGATCTGCCAATAGGCATCGCCAAGGTGATCATTGATGGTCGGATCATCAGGTTTGAGTTCCACAGCCTTTTCAAGTTGCTCGACCGCGTCATCAAACCGGCCGAGCTTGTAGTAAACCCAGCCAAGACTGTCGACGATATAGCCGTCATCAGGCTGCAATTCGACCGCGCGTTTCAGCATGTCTTCGGCCTGTTCGAAATTCTTGCCCATATCAACCCAGCTATATCCAAGATAGTTCAGGACATAGGGTTGTTCCGGCTCGATTTCGAGCGCAAGCAGGAAGTCCGTTTCTGCCTTTTTCCAGTCACCGGCACGCTCATGGGCGATACCGCGACGATACAGCAACCGCCATCCGACCAGACTGTCACCACCAAGGCGCTCGATCGCCTTGTCATAGGCGCTTGCGGCTTTGGCATAGTCGCCCTGAATACGCAGGATATCACCAAGCTGGATCAGGGCATCGGGACGGTCCTTGCGTTCATTGACCATGTTTTCGAGAATATCGATGGCTTTGTCAGCCTGCCCGATCTGCTCAAGACTGGATGCGGTGCGAAGGCGGGCATTCCAGCTGTGTGGGGATGTTTGCGGGATCGCGCTGTAAACCGAGATCGCCGCGTCATAGCGTTCCTGGATTTCCATGACCTCACCGACCAGAAGCCGGGTGATATCGTCATAGGGGCGCAGCGACAGGGAATAGCGCGCCATCAACAGGGCCGGATCAACAGCATTTTCCTGACTAAGCAGGGTCGCGATATCAAGATAGGCCTCTGCCAGACCGGTGGTTGGTGTCAGGATCGTTGCCAGTGGCGGCTCGCCGCGTTCAAGCCGTTCCAGATGGAAGGGCATGGCTAGTGACTGCGGGTGGCGATCCATATAGCTTTGATACAGCAGGGCTGCTTTTTGTGACTGGCCTTTGCGCTCATAGACAGCGCCAAGGGCCTCGGCCGCGCGCAGCGGCGCATCCGCCGGATCGCCATAGGCGCTGGCAAGGGCGCGTTCGGCACCGTTAAGATCATCGAAATAGGCCAGAATCAGGCCACGATGATATTCCGAAAGCGGATTAAGCGCGCCATTCCCCTGCATTTCATCCAGTGACGACAAGGCCCTGGATGGTTCGTTCAGACCGGCATATAGCCAGGCCTTTGCCAGGGGGGCGATCAGGGCATTGATGCCGCGCTGGGGCAGTTCCGATACGACATTGATTGCATCCTGATAGCGGTCTTCACGGATCGCGGTGTCCATGACCGTCAGGGCTGCAAACAGGTCTTCTGGATTTTCTCCTTGAAGCTGTTTGGCGATGTCACTGGCATCGGAAATACGGCCATCACTGATCAGCGCCAGAAAGGCACGGCGGCGCAATTCGTTATTACCGGGTTCCAGCTCATGGGCGCGCAAAAGATACTGCGCCGCATAGCCGGACTGGCTTTCAAGCTGGGCTGCTTTACCTGCAAGGAAGTTCCCCGAAAAGCCGTCTGATTGCGGATACTGGAATTCTACCTGCTCGTCGCGCTGTGGCATGGAGCCACAGGCTGAAAGAGCAAGTGCCGTCATCGGGATGATGATTTGTAACAGTTGACGTTTCAAAGGCTTGTCCTGCGTCCGCAATTCGGGTTCGGTATTGTCGCGTGCCGAGCAACACCATGTTGAATTTCGGGTTTAGCCTACTCAGTCGGCAATTATAAGGCAAAGCATTTGCAACACGCGACGACATGCAATCGCAAGACAATACGCTATATCACGGCATGCCGGTTCAAAACCGTCACGGATTTCAGGTTGGTGGCTGTGCAAACCTTCTGGCAAAGCCCCGGTTTGGTCGGGAAAATACAATCATCAGACCAAAACAAAAAGACCCGCCAGATAGCGGGTCTTTTGTATGACGAAAGCCAGAAGGCTTACATGTTCGGATAATTCGGGCCGCCGCCACCTTCGGGCACCACCCAGACGATATTCTGGGTCGGGTCCTTGATGTCGCAGGTTTTGCAATGCACGCAGTTCTGGGCATTGATCTGCAAACGTTTGCCGCCCTTGTCTTCATCTTCGACAAATTCGTAAACGCCTGCCGGGCAGAACCGTGCTTCGGGGCCGTCATAAATGGCAAGATTGGTGTTGACCGGAACACTGTCATCCTTGAGCGTCAGGTGAACAGGCTGGTCTTCGCCATGGTTGGTGTTCGACAGGAAGACCGACGACAATTTATCAAAGCTGATTTTGCCATCGGGTTTCGGATAGTCGATCTTGGGCATCTCGGCTGCCGGTTTCAGGCAGGAATGGTCTGCATGGTTCTTGAAGGTCCAGGGAGCCTTGCCGCCAAACAGATATGTATCAACCGCACTATAAGCCATGCCGCCCCAGAAGCCCCATTTGGCAAAGCTCGGGCGGATGTTGCGGACCTTGTGCAGTTCCGGATAGATCCAGCTGTTTTCAATGCGCGACGGATAGCTGTCCATCTGGGCGGGGACTTCGTCTGCGGTCAGGGCCTCGAATGCGGCCTCGGCGGCCAGCATCCCGGTCTTCATCGCGGTGTGCGATCCCTTGATTTTCGGCACGTTCATGAAGCCTGCCGAACAGCCGATCAGGCAACCACCCGGGAAAACAAGATCAGGGATCGACTGGAAACCGCCTTCGTTGAGCGCGCGCGCACCATAGGAAATGCGCCGACCCTTTTCGAAAATCTTGCGAATGGCCGGATGGGTCTTGAACCGCTGGAACTCGTCAAACGGGCTGAGATGCGGGTTCGCGTAATCAAGGCCGATGACAAAGCCGACAACAACCTGATTGTTATCAAGATGATACAGGAAGGATCCGCCATAGGTGTCTTTGTCGAGCGGCCAGCCAACCGTATGCTGGATCAGGCCTTCCTTATGGACTTCCGGATCAACTTCCCAAAGTTCCTTGATACCGATGCCATAGGTCTGCGGATCGGAATTCTTGCGCAGATCAAACTTCTTGATCAGCTGTTCGGAAAGCGATCCACGGCACCCTTCGGCAAAGAAGGTGTATTTGGCATGCAGTTCCATGCCCGGTTCGTGGTTCGGGCCGGGCGTGCCGTCACGCGTAAGGCCCATATCGCCTGTGGCAATACCCTTTACCGAACCGTCTTCGTTAAACAGAACTTCGGCGGCGGCAAAACCCGGATAAACTTCAACGCCAAGCGCCTCGGCCTGTTCGCCAAGCCAGCGGCACACATTACCAAGGCTGACAATATAATTGCCCTTGTTATGCATCTGCGGCGGGGTCGGCAGTTTTCTGGAACCGGTTTCGCTCAGCATCATGAACTGGTCTTCACCAGCCGGAACGTTCAGCGGCGCGCCGCGTTCTTTCCAGTCCGGGAAAAGTTCGTTCATGGAGCGGGGCTCCATCACGGCACCCGACAGGGTGTGGGCGCCGACTTCGGAACCCTTTTCAACCACACAGACGGTGATTTCTTTTTCCTGTTCCTGGGCGAGTTGCATCAGTTTGATGGCAGCCGACAGACCGGATACACCGGCGCCTACGACAACCACGTCAAATTCCATGGATTCGCGTTCCATATGGCCTCTCTCGTTTGGCTGCTACCTTGTTCGAACTGTTTTCGTCCGTTTGGTTGCAGGCCGGTATTCACCGATCAGAGTCTCGCCCAAGCCCTGATTTCTCACATTTGGCGCTTAATCGGTATAGCTATACCTATTTAGCGCGCGTTTGTATATGGTACATATGGATCAAAATCGTTAAAGTCGGTCAAAATCCGCTGCACCAATCACGCGTGCGCCGCAACATACACCGCCTTTGTGTAGATGAGCAATCCAATTACAGATTTTGATGTAAATAATCTCGATCCGTTTCAGGCATTGGTCTGGCAATATGAAATGGGTGTGGACGAAGCAATTGCTGACGAGCCACTCGACCGTTTCAAGGCTTCTGAAAGCCTGAGCCGGAATGCTGCGAACCGGCCCGGATTCGCCCCGCAACCGCAATCGGCAGCCCGTCCCGGGGCGACGTCTGTGGCGCGACCATCTGCGCTTGGCGCTGGTGGTCCGGCTCCGATGCCACAAGGCGCTGATGGCGGGTTTCTGCTTTCAGATACACCGCACGAAGCCCGTCAGTCGGCCCGTGATGCGGCCGCAGCCGCCACCAGTCTTGATGAACTCAAAGACGCCATCGAGAAGTTCGAAGGCTGCGCGCTTAAAAAATCTGCAAGCAACACTGTCTTTGGGACCGGGAATGTCGAAGCCAAGCTGGTTCTGGTTGGCGAAGCCCCGGGTGCGGAGGAGGACCGGCAGGGACTGCCGTTTGTTGGTCCCAGCGGCAAGCTGCTTGATGCGATGTTGCGGTCCATCGGACTTGCGCGCGAAGAAGTCTATATCACCAATATCCTGCCCTGGCGCCCGCCGGGGAACCGGCAGCCGACCACGGCCGAGGTTGCAGTGTGCGAACCGTTTGTGCGCCGTCATCTTGAACTGATCGGCCCAAAGGTCGTCGTATGTCTGGGCGGAAGTTCTGCCAAAACCCTGATGGAAGAAGATCGAGGGATCACGCGTTTGCGTGGCACATGGAAGGAACTGGTCTTTGCCGACGGGGCCAGGGCCGATCTGACCGCAATGTTCCATCCGGCATATTTGCTGCGAACCCCCGAACAAAAGCGCCTTGCATGGCGTGACTTGCGGGCCGTTGCACAGAAGCTTTAAGGAATTGGCGATAAATAGGGCGTACGCATGGGAGATATGCGTCTGTCTGATCGGGTGAAATGGGATCTCGCCAAGTAATTGATTCCAGATAAATGATTTCGCGGTTTGGGCGTTTGCTGCTATAAAAGGCGCCGTTGCACCGGGGGGAACACCGCAGGCAACGGGTTGCGAGACCAAGCTGCTTCGGGATAAACACGCGGCTTTGAAGCAAAGCCTCGTTGGGGATACTGAATTTGATCGAAGCAATAAGAACAAGCCTGCCGGGTGTGAAAACCACACTAAGACAGGGCCTCTTAGTCGCTATGTTCGGGGTCATGACCTTCATGGCAGCTCCGTCACCTGCTGTCGCGGACACGCAGGAACAGGCTGCTTTGGGTAATCCCGAACTGGACGATGCATTATCGGTCCTTGTTCCCAAGCCGCTTTCAGATCGTGATGCCGAGCTTTATGAACAGATTTTTGCTGTTCAGGAACAGGGCCGCTGGAAAGATGCCGACCGGCTGATTTCGCGCCTTTCGGATGATGTGCTGATGGGCCATGTTCTGGCACAGCGTTATTTGCATCCGACGGCATATCGGTCACGTTACAAAGAACTCAAGGACTGGCTTGCGAGCTATGCCGACCTGCCTCAGGCGCCGCGCATCTATAAACTTGCGCTGACACGCCGCGGGTCTGCGAACTATCCGAAAAAGCCGGTCGGAAGCTATGTTTCGGGTGCCGGATATGATTATGAAAATATCTCGCCCTATTATCACAAATCGACCAAACAGCTTTCCGCAGCACAACGTTCGCGTCTGTCGACGCTCAAGAACCGTATTCGTCACCGGATCGGTAATGGCTGGCCCAGCGGGGCGCTAGAGGTTCTTGAAAGCCTTGAAGCAAAGCGTCTGTTTGATGCCTATGAACAGGATCAGGCGCGCGCATCCATTGCGTCGGGCTATTATTATTTCGGCAAGCCCGATCTTGCGCTGAAATATGCCAGCGAAGCAGCTAAGCGGTCGGGTAAATATCTGCCACAGGCGCATTGGACCGCAGGTCTGACCGCATGGCGACTTGGCAAGATGGACACCGCGCACAAGCATTTTGCCGCCCTTAGCACCAATAAATATGCATCAAGCTGGACCCGCACGGCTGGCGCGTTCTGGGCTGCGCGCATTGATCTGGCCGCCGGGCATTTCGAAGATGCCGAGAAGATGCTTAATCGCGCCGCCGAATATCCGCGATCGTTCTATGGTCAGCTTGCCATGCGTGCACTTGGTCGCGATGACGTGTTTGACTGGGACAGTCTTGAGCTTGACGAAAACCGTGCAAACAAGTTGAAACTTGATCCGCATGGTCGCCGTGCTTTGGCCCTTCTTCAGGTCGGTCAGCGCGACGAGGCCGAACGCGAACTTCGCAAGGCCGCAGCCAAGGATGATGATGCCCTGCGCCGTGCGGTGCTGGCACTGACCGATACGGCGAATTTCGCGTCCCTGACCATGCGTCTTGGCAGTTATATCGCGCAGAAAACCGGCGATGTTTTTGTAAACGCCCTTTATCCGGTCCCGCCATGGGAGCCCGAAGGCGGGTATGAAGTCGACCGTGCGCTGATTTATGCCTTCATGCGCCAGGAATCAGGCTTTAATACCGATGCGCGCAGCCATGCCGGTGCGCGTGGTTTGATGCAGCTGATGCCGGCAACAGCAAGTTATATCGGCAATACCCGCTATCGCGGTGCCAAACGTGCCGAGCTGTATGAACCGGAAATCAATCTGTCGCTTGGTCAGAAATATGTTGATCATTTGCTTGAACAGAACGGTGTCGATAACGGCTTCTTGCAGTTGATGGCGGCCTATAATGGCGGGATTGGCAATCTTGGGCGCTGGCAAAAGGCGCTTAAGGACAATGTCGATCCGCTCTATTTCATCGAAAGCATTCCGTCGCGTGAAACCCGGCTGTTTATCGAGCGCGTGATGGCCAATCTCTGGATGTACCGGTCGCGCTTTGGTCAGGAAGCGCCGTCACTTGATCTTCTGGCTGCGGGGCAGTGGCCAACCTACCAGCCGCAGGACGATCTTGGCGACAGCGGTCTGACGGTCGAGCGTTAAGCACCAGAAACATTTGATGACAGACAAAAACGTCGACAAACAGAACAGGGACCGTAACCCGGATCAGGGGACGGTCCTTGATCGTATCAAGATGCCGCCAATGAGCGGCGAGGAAGCCTTGCGGCGCTTTAACGAAACCAGTGTGGCGTCTGATGGCAATGCTGTTGGCAAGGGTGGTTCAAACCAGAGCGATCTGGCCCAGCTTCACCCGATCATGAAGCTTGTCGCACTTGGTGGCACCTTATTGATGATCACAGCCATCCTGCTTGGGGTGCTGTATCTGTTCGGTGCGTGATTTACGTTGTTTACTGGGCGTCGGTACGCGCATCTGAAAGTGCCTGAAGAGCCTTGATCTCGCTTTCTGTGGCGTTGCCCAGCGGATCGTCCTTTGGCAAGTCGCGATAAAGATCGCGCAGGACATTCAATGCTTGTGACGGTTTGTCGCTCTGTTTCAGCATGATACCGTAATAATAGCGCGCCAGAAGATGGTTGGGCATCTGACCCAAAGCATGCAACACCAGATCGCGCGACGTGCTGTCTATCTGGCCGTTTTGCGCGGTAATACGGGTGTCGGCATATTCAATTGCCAATAACGGGTTGTGCCCTGAAAGGGCATAGGCCTGGGCAAAGGCGGCAACGGCCCGTTCGATATTGCCAAGCCGCAAGGAGCCGCGCGCCAGTGCCACCCAGCCCTGAAGGTTGCGCGGATTGACCTCAAGCGACAGCACGATCTGATTAAGCAGGCGCTGGATTTGCTGGTCTGTCTTGTAATTCGGATTGGTGACATTGCCCGCAACTGCGGCTGCTGCGGCAAGGTTACGCTCGCCTGCACGTTCGGCATAGGGTTTCGCGGGTAATGTCGGATTGCCAATAACAATATAAACACCAAACGCAATCACTACCGGAATGACGGAAAGTCCCATCCGGCGCGGGGAAAATACTTTGCCATTATAGCCGGGCAGGCTGACATAAATGACAGCCGCACCAAAAAGCGCCAATGCAGACAAACCAACCCAGATCAACGCAGGCCTCCGTCCGGGTGGTGTTTATGCATCGAGATAATCGCGGACATCAGGCGCGCCCGTCATCTTTTGAAGTGCCAAGAATTTCATCAAGGCGGGCCTGTTCATCACGCGACAGGGATGTCGTTGTTGCTGCTGCTTCGCGTTGCTTGCGTCGGTAAAACGCAAAGACGGCAAGCAGGGCCAGAATTGCCAAAACTGCCGGGCTGGCCCACAGAATGTAGGTTTCCGGTTTCAGGGGCGGGTTCAAAAGAACATAGTCGCCATAGCGTGCAACAATGTAGTCAATGGCTTCTGCGTTTGTGTCCCCTGCAATCAGGCGTTCGCGAACCAGCACGCGCAGGTCGCGGGCCAGTTCGGCATCGGAATCATCAATCGACTGGTTCTGACAGACAAGGCAACGCAGTTCCTGACTGATATCGCGGGCACGTTTTTCCAGAACCGGATTGGACAGCATCTCGTCAGGGTTCACTGCCCATGCAGGATTGCCCGCCAGAAGCGGCATGATGACGCCAAGGGTGCCAATCAGTGTCAGAAGACGTCGGGTCATCCTTTTAACTCCGCAATTTTGGGCAGAAGTACATTCTCAAGCACATCTACCGTAACTGGACCGACATGCTTGTATCTGATTTGACCGGTGCCATCGATGATGAAGGTTTCAGGCACACCGTAAACCCCGAAATCAATACCGGTACGACCGGACAGATCCATGCCGACAGCAGTATAGGGATCCCCAAGTTCGGCCAGCCATTTGACACCGTCCTGAGGATCTTTTTCCTTGTAGTTCAGGCCAAAGACCGGAATATCGGCTTCGCGCGAAAGGCGCTTGATCAACGGGTGTTCTGCACGGCAGGGCACACACCAGCTGGCAAAGACATTGAGAACCGAAACCTGACCTTTGGTGAGATCAGCCTTGGACAGGCCCTTGTCGCGTCCGGGAAGCGGCGGCAAAGAGAAATCCGGTGCCGGTTTATCGATCAAAACCGATGGCACAACCGATGAATCCTTGTCGATATTCATCAAAAACACCCCGGCCAGGGCCGCAAACAGAACCAGCGGGATCACAGCAAGCGAAAATCTCATGAAGCGGAAACTCCGTTCTTCTGAAAGCGCAGGAATATGCGTGTAACGATACTGATGGCTCCGCCCGTCAGCATCAATATCATGCCTGCCCATACCCATGTCATCATTGGCAGGAAGCGGACCGAAACGACCCGTCCGCCATCGTCGGCGCGATCGCCGACAGAAACGTGCAAGTCCCCGTCACGACCATGCCAGATACCCGCTTCACGGGTTTCAACGCCGCGGATCGGATAATAACGAATTTCCGGATAGAGCTCGGTAACAGGAAGGGCATGACGATAGAGAATGAATTTTGCCTGCCGGGTGGCATAGTTTTCACCAGCCAGCAAAGACACACCTTCATATTGAAGGTTGTAGGGGCCAGCCTGGATGCTTTGACCGGCGCGCGCAGACACAACAATCTGTTCTTCCCAGATGCTGCTTGCAGCCCCGCCAGCCAGCATGACGGCCAGACCAATATGGGCAAGGGTCATGCTCAGATAACGCGGCCCCAGAAGCTGAAGGTTTCGGTATTTGCTTTCACCGTGATCGGGCTGCCCCCACAGGCGCGCCCAAAGGTCGCTAAGCGATGCAGTCAAAATCCAGCCCGCCAGTCCGATGCCGATCAGCGGGGCCGGTGAAAGGTCAATAAAGCGGATCGACACAAACAGAAAAATGATCAGTGACAGGATGGCGGCAAGCTTCATGCGCCGACCGATCAGCCATACTTCATCCTGACGCCAGCGCAATGTCGGGGCAAAGCCCATCAGTAACAATAGCGGGACTGTCATCGGAACCAGAACTTCAACATAGAAAGGTCCGCCGACTGTAATGTTTTCACCGCCAAGCCAGCGTAATACCAGCGGATAGATGGTCCCAATCAGAACCACTGCAGCAATCAGCGCAAGAATGACACTGTTAAGGAACATGCTGCTTTCGCGCGAAATCGGCTCGAAGGGTCTTGGTTCACCCAGATTGTCGCTGCGTTGCCAGAACAGATAATATGATCCGGCAAAGACCACACAGAACCCGATCAGAAGGGTCATGCTGTCGCCGGATTTCATCAGGGTTTCGGTAAGCGGACCAAACAGGTCCGAGCGGGTCAGATAAACACCGAACCAGCCAACGGCGAGTGCCGAAAGTCCAAGAAATGCCGTCCAGCCCTTAAGCGTTTCGGTTTTTTCAAGCACAGCCCGGCAATGCACAAGAGCCGTGGTCAAAAGCCAGGGCAACAGCAAGCTGTTCTCTGCTGTATCCCAATACCACCAGTTCCCCCATGCCTGCTGGCTATAGGATCGATAGGCATTGATCGCAATGGCAGTTCCAAGCGAAACCCAAGACATAATTGTCCAGAAGCGCATGGTTTCGGCGACACGGCGATCAAACTTTTTGTCAAGCAGGCCCGAAATGGTCAGGGCATAAACTACGGCCAGTCCGGCAAGGCCAAGATACAGGAACGGTTCGCGCAGAACCCGCAACACGTCCTGATTTTGCGGGTTCATGCCACGTCCATCAAGCGGGGCAACAGCCATCCGCAAAAACGGGTCGGCATCAATCAGTGTTGCGAGCCCCAAGACGGCAATCAACAGACCAAGAACAGACAGGGCATTGTGATACAGCGATCCGTCATCGTCTTGGGCATAGGATGATTTTTCCGGGGTAAAAAGCTGAATGGCAAGAACCACATTGACCAGCGATACCGCCAACAGCCAAAGCACCATCGCCCCGCCATCGGGGGTAAAAGCGGCTCCGATGCGGAACAATAATGGCGTGGATGAATGGCTTACATCCGCAACAATCGGTAGGCTGAAGTCGCTAACAATGAAAGCATGCAGAAGGCCTGCCTCGGCGATGATCGCCAGCACCAGAATACCGAGTGGCAGAATCAGATACGGGCTGGTCTGGCGAGGAAGGTCTTGCGTGGGGAGCCTGACGGACATATTGCCCGGACCATCCGAAAACGGACTGGGGGAGCCGCCTGCAAGCACAGTTGCCGGTCCCAGCAAGGAGGACCGTAAAGACGAGCGCAGCCAAAGCGGGCTGCACAGCACAGCCTGACCGAAGCCTGTCACCACAATCAGGAGCAGGGCAAAATGTCCGAACTCTGCAAGCATCTCCGTCTAAGGCTTCCCCGATCTGATCCCCGAAGACATATCTGACGGTGTGACGGGACACCTACAACACAGTTACGTCAAAACCGGGTTTTTCTTACGCGTTTGATTGGACTTTATCGCGATAGAATGTGGCTTAATTGCGCATTTGTTCCGCGTTTTTTTGTTCGATTTCTTCCCAATGGCCGCTTTTCTTAAGGGATTCGGCGACTTCGGGTGGCATGTAGTTTTCATCATGCTTTGCAAGAACTTCGGATGCAACAAAAGTACCGTTTCCGTTCATATGGCCTTCAGCGACCACACCCTGACCTTCACGGAACAGGTCAGGCAGAATACCGCTATAGGCAATCGGAACAGATTGGGCCATATCAGTCACGACAAAGGCGATGGTCTTGCCATCTTCAAGCTTTGCGACCGATCCTTCGACGACCAGTCCCCCGATGCGCAGACGCTGATCAGGATCAATAGGGGACTTCTCAACAATTTCGGTAGGGCTGAAGAAGAAGACAACCGAATCCTCGAACGCGGTCAGGATCAATGCCGCCGCACCGGCAACTGCCAGAAGAACAGCGCCGATAATATACATGCGTTGGCGTTTACGGGCTTTTGCGCGGGAAAGTGACACAATAGTTCTCCGGTCAGGATGCCTTTGGGGCTTTCTTGGTTCTGCGGGGACGACGTGCCTGCAGAACAGTTTCAAGCTGGTCGCGTTCGATGCGGCTGTTACGCAAACTGCGCAAGGTCGCCAGCAACAGGGCAATCATGGCAATTGCCGTTATGGCGTAGCTGCCCCAGATATAGCTGCCATATCCGCCCATTGAGAAGAACTCACTCATTGGCTGGCCTCCGCATTGTGACCCGCATCATAGCTGTTGGCTTTTTCAGCTTCCTGATCGGATCGTTCGTCAAACATGCCAGAAAGCTGCAAGGCGCGAATGCGACGTTCGTTAAGCTCAAGACGTACCCGCAAAATCAGCAGTACAAAATAATAACAGGTGAACCCGAGGATCATCAGACCAAGCGGCAATTGCATGCTTGGATCAACGCTCGGGCCATCCATCCGGACGATGGATGCTGGTTGATGCAGGGTGTTCCACCAGTCGACCGAAAACTTGACGATCGGGACATTGATGGCACCAACCAGTGCAAGTGCCGATCCGGCCTTTGATCCGCGTTCGGGATCATCAAATGCATTCACCAGCGCGATATAGCCAAGATACAGGAACAGCAGGATCAGCATCGAGGTCAGGCGTGCATCCCATACCCACCATGTGCCCCACATCGGTTCGCCCCACAAAGATCCGGTGATCAGGCAAAGTGCGGTAAAGGTCGCACCGATCGGAGCCGTGGCGCGCGCGCAGATGTCAGCAAGCGGATGCTTCCAGATCAGGCTCATTGCACCGCAAATTGCCATGCCGACATAGCAGAACAAACCCATCCAGGCGGCAGGGACATGTAAATACATGATCCGCACGGTGTCGCCTTGCTGATAGTCAAGTGGTGACGCAAAAAGCGCGAAATAAAGCCCGGTTGCAATCAGGATCGCTGTTGCACCGGCCAACCATGGCAGGAGCGGGTCGGTCAGCTTCAGAAACACACTTGGTTTGGCAAAACGATGCATATTCTTCTGTCCGTTATTCCATTGCCTGACGCACCGCATGTGCGGTGGCAAACGGGGTGGCCGCCAATGTGATCAGCAAAATGGCACCCATTATTTGTAACTGTGCGGTTGCTGAAATACCCAGCAAGGCCGCCTCAACTGCGCCGGCTCCGAAAATCAGAACCGGAATATACAGGGGGAGTACCAGTAATGAAACAAGTACACCGCCTCGTCGCGCGCCAAGAATAAGGGCCGCGCCAATTGCCCCGATCAGGCTCAATGCCGGGGTACCCAGCAACATGGCAATCATCAGCGTGACAAATCCGTTCTGGTCCATATTGAGCATCACCGCCATCAAGGGGGCAGCAATGATCAATGGCAACCCGGTGGTCAGCCAGTGTGCGAGCACCTTGCCCAAGACCAGCAATTCAAGCGAGACCGGCGACAGGGTCAAAAGTTCAAGCGTGCCGTCTTCGTAATCTGTCTGAAAAACCCGTTCGAGTGACAGCATGGCCGCAAGCAATGCCGAAACCCAGATAACCCCCGATGCAATACGTGCCAGAATGTTGGCCTCGGGGCCGACACCGAATGGAAACAGGGTTGTCGTGACGATAAAGAATGCCACAACCATGACCGAATCAGCCCCCTGACGCAGGGCAAGCCGCAGATCGCGTTGCAATATGGCAAGGAAGCCGTTCATTGGGCGGCCTCCTGTGCCGGATCAGGGCCAAGATCATCAAACTCGGAATGTTCCATCAGCCATTCGACCATCGGGATCGCAAATTTATCCAGATCAAGAATAACCGGATTGTCGACTTCCAGATCAATATGGGTCGAATAAATCACGATACCGCCGGAAGACCTGAAATCGGCGATCATGCGCGAAACCTCGCCACAGCTTTCACGGTCAAGCCCGACTGTGGGTTCGTCCAGCAGCCAAAGGTCACTTTGACCAATCAGAATGCGGGCAAGGGCGGTGCGGCGTTTCTGACCGCTTGAAAGATAGCGTCCTGATACCCGGGAAAGATGATGGATATCAAGCACATCAAGGGCTGTATCAATTTCCTGTTCAAGGTTTTTGACACCGCGCAATTGCCCCCAAAGACGCAAATTGTCGCGTACCGACAGAACCGGTTTGACGGCATCCTGATGTCCCAGATATTGCAACCGGGCCTGATGGGCGATCCGGTCATCGGCGATGTTTTCATCGTCCCAGCAAATCTGACCGGAACGGGGGGACAGAAGACCCGCCATAACACGCAGCAGACTTGATTTCCCGGCACCGTTTCGACCACGCAGCATGATTGCGTCACCGGATTGGGCGGCAAATGAAACGCCACCAAATACAAGCCGCTCGCCACGCAGGCAGGTCAAGTCAGAACCGCTAAAATTTGCCATGTAACCCGTTCAATAACCATACGCTCAGCCTTGTTGGAAATATTCTATAACGTCTTAAGGCCGATGATCCATTCTTTAACCGATATCGATTGCGGTGGCTTTGCTTCAAGTCAATCCAAACTAGCCATCAGCCGATATGCGATCCGTGCCATGGACATAACAGGTGCTCGGTTTCCAACAAATGAACCGGATTTAGGTGATTGGGTGGTTGGGTAAGATACGAAGGGGTTAAAACCGGACGACAGAGGCGGCGATAATCGGTCCACCCCGACCATTCTGGATCAGAACCGCGATGCCACCGTCATAGGCGGTGGTCATGGTGAACGGGATGTTTTTTTCCGTTCCGTCCCAGGGGCCAAGATCAATCATTTCTCGAACGACATTGGCATGAACCAGCCGTTTCCCCGCATTCTCGCCCGACAGGACATCACGCTGATGTTCACGGTCATAGCCGATGAGCCAAATACGATTGGCCTGTTGTGCGCCAGATTTGCCAACAGCTTTAAGGGTGATCGCACCTTGGGCCGGTTGACCGTGATTTTCGGAAGTCAGCGAGATTTCCGAAATATCTTTCAGGGGCGCAACGGTTTTGCTGGTCGACTCGATACTGCGTTTTGCGGTCGCCCGAACCACGGTATCGCCATTGATAATGACCTGCGGGGTATAGACGTAACGTTCGCGCATGCGATTGGCATAGTCTCGTTGCCGATCACTGTAACGTGCATCTGAAAACGGATCGGTCCATCCCAGATAGTTCCAGTAATCGACATGATATGACAGCACAAGAAGGGTACTATCTTCCTGATTCAGCTCGTAAAGAACGCGATCAGCCGGCGGGCAGGAATTGCATCCCTGCGAGGTGTAAAGTTCCACCACGGCACGCGGCATGACGCTTTGGGATGCATGGATATCACCAGAAACCAGCATCATCGTGCAAAAAAGGGCGGTTATGAGGGGACGAGAATGTTTCATGCCTGTCATAATGCCTGAAAACACCCATCAACCCCTAATCACAAGGCCTTGAGAGTGCAGAGATCGGCAAAAGGGCGGATTTTTGCGCTTTTTTACCAAATTTCGAAATGAGATTTCCAAAGATTGGTGTTAAGAGCTGCGGACCAATCAGAACCATTCCACGGATCTGATGGCATCGTGAGGGACGTCTTGAACCTTTGCGTTAAAGGCAAAAATGAGGAACTGGCACGTTGGCGGGAGCAGAACTCCAACGAGGCCGGTCGACAAAGAGGTTTGCAGGTTAATGATGAAACGTGAACACTGGGGCTCGCGCCTCGGATTTATTCTGGCGGCTGCGGGGTCGGCTGTCGGGCTTGGGAACATCTGGAAGTTCCCCTATATGGCTGGCGAGAATGGCGGTGGCGCCTTCCTGATCATCTATCTCGCGCTGGTCTTTACCATCGGGATTTCGGTCATGCTGGCCGAGTTCGTGATCGGTCGAATGTCGGAAAAGAATGCGATTGGCGCATTTGCGAAGCTTAAAGGCGGGCTGTGGCCAGTTGTCGGCTTCTTTGGTGTGGCTGCTGCCTTTATTATTCTTTCCTTCTACAGCGTCGTTGCCGGCTGGACGATTTCCTACATGATCAAATCGCTTTCGGGTGCTTTGGCGATCGAAGATCCGGCTGCGTTGGGGAATATTTTCGGGGACTTCATCTCCGATCCGGTTTCACCGCTGATCTATCATGCAATCTTCATGGCACTTACGGTTCTTGTGGTGCTGGCAGGTGTCGGTTCCGGGATCGAGCGAGCTTCCAAAATCCTTATGCCTGCGCTGTTTGCGCTGTTGATCATACTGATCATTCGTTCGGTGACCTTGCCTGGCGGCGAAGAAGGTGTTGCCTTCCTGTTGGCGCCTGATTTCTCGAAAGTGACCTGGAATACGGTTTCCGATGCACTTTCGCAGGCCTTCTTCTCGCTCTCGCTGGGCATGGGTGCGATGATCACCTATGGCTCGTATCTGTCGAAAAAGGAAAATATTGCAAGTTCGGCGGGTTGGGTCACCTTGCTTGATACGGCGGTTGCCGTGATGGCCGGTCTGTTGATCCTGCCAGCTGTATTTGCGTTCGGCTTTGATCCGAGTGCCGGTCCCGGCCTGACCTTCATCACGCTTCCGGCGGTGTTTGCGCATATGCCGATGGGCTCGGTCTTTGCCTTTATGTTCTTCCTGCTACTGGCGATTGCGGCCCTGACATCGGCGGTGTCGATCCTTGAAGTGGTCGTGGCCTATTTCGTTGATGATCGTGGTGTCAGCCGCAAGACTGCGGCCATTGTGATTGGCGTGATCATCTTTGCACTTGGTATTCCATCATCGCTGTCACTTGGTGTGATGTCTGATGTCACCTTCTTTGGCAAAAGCTTCTTTGATCTGATGGACTTTATCAGCTCAAACCTGCTGCTGCCGATTGGTGGTCTGTTCATTTCGCTGTTTGTCGGCTGGGTGATCTGGGGCAAAGCCAAGCAAGAGATTGCTGCCCACAACGGTGTTGTTCCGGCATGGATCAGTGCCTGGGGGCTGATCGTCAAATTCGTGGCACCGGTCGCAATTGCGTTCATCCTGCTCAAGGGGCTTGGTACCTTTTAAGCGGGCTTGACGCAAAGACCAGAATCCAAAGGGCGGGAATTTTCCCGCCCTTTGTGTTTTTATGATGCATGAGATCAGACTGCTGATGTGTTGGCCAGTTTCGAGATGTCTGCGGCCGACATGGGACGGCCAAGCAGATAGCCTTGCAAAATATCACATCCAGCTTCGCGCAGAACATCAAGCTGACGGTCATTTTCGACCCCCTCGGCAATACAGGTTTTGCCAAGGTTGCGGGCCATATTGATGATGGTAATGGCCAATGTCTGGCCTTCTTCGCCCTGATCAATATCGGTCACAAAGCTTCGATCAAGCTTGATGATATCGAACGGCAATGTGCGCAGATAACTCAGACTGGAAAAACCGGTTCCGAAGTCATCAAGTGAAATGCGAATGCCAAGATCGCGAACACGCTGCAGTTTGGCACGCATGTCTTCGATATTGCGCATGAACAGGCTTTCGGTGACTTCAATCTCAAGCCGGTCGGCCGAAAGTCCCTTATCGACCAGAATGGCACGAAGTTGTTCGGCAAGATCAACCGTCCCATAAAACTGCTGGACCGAAACATTCACGGCTAGACGCAAGTTATGCAGGCCTTCCTTGCGCCAGTCGACCAGTTGGCGGCAGGCCGTGCGCATGACCCAGCGCCCGAGTTCACCAATAACCCCGATCTCTTCGGCAACCGGAATGAAGGTTGAGGGTGGAATGACTTCACCACTGACTGTGGTCCATCTTGTCAATGCCTCGACCCCGCAAAGGACCCCGGTTTTGGCGTCAAATTGTGGCTGGTAGGCCAGATGCAGTTCATTGTTATCAAGTGCACGGCGAAGTGCGGTTTCAAGTGCCAGATCGGCACCCTTTTGACTTTGCATCGACACGCTGTAACGACCAACGCGGTTACGACCCTGTTCTTTGGCCTGCAACATGGCAAGTTCAACACAGCGCAACAGGTTGCTGGTGTCGTTTGCATCCTTCGGGAAAGAAGCGACCCCGATGCTTGCCGACAGATAAAGGTCATCGCCCCTGCTTGTCAGATGTGGCTCGCCAAGGCGAACAAGCAGGCGTTCGGCAAGGTTAAGGGCCTCTTGCTCGGTTTTGATGTCCGGCAGGATCGCAGCATATTCATCGGCCCCAACGCGTGCCATAACCGCGTCATGGCCAAGCTCGCGGCTGACGCGTCTGGAAACTTCGACCAGAACATCATCACCGGTATTGTGACCCAGCGCGTTATTGACGCGCTGAAAGTTATCGATATCAAGCATCATCACGGTCAGGGAGCGATTGTTCTGGCGCGCACGACCAACATGCAGGGACAGTAGCTCCGAAAACCGCCGACGATTGGGCATACCGGTCAGCTCATCGGTAAAGGCCATGCGCAGGATGTCTTCGCGGTTCTTTTCCCGTTCACTGATATCGGTGAATATGGATGCGTAATGACTGATGGTGCCGTCGCTGTCACGGATGGCCATGATTGTCAGCCATTCAGGGAAAACTTCCCCCGATTTGCGACGGTTCCAGATTTCGCCTTCCCATTTTCCGGTTTGCGAAAGATCTTCCCACATTTTGGCGTAGAATTCCGGGCTTTGCCGACCTGATTGCAGAATGCTTGGATTCTTGCCAATCACTTCGTCAGCCTGATAGCCGGTAATCCGAGTGAAAGCGGGATTGACCGCCTCGATTTCGGCGCGTGCGTTGCAAACCATCACACAATCGGGGGAGTTTTCAATCAGCTTGCGGGCAAGGGCAAGTGACTGGCGCGCCTTGATCAGTTCGCTGGTACTGTCGTCATTGATGTTGTTGAGATAAACCAGATAGTCCTGTTCGATGAATTCCAGGAGATCGGCAAAGGACAGGACCCCGATGATTTCCTTGTGACGGTTTTTCACAACAAGATGACGGATATTATTGCGCAGCATGATTGTGCGCGCGTCGTTCAGATTGACATCACCGTTTATCATCCTGACCGGACGGGTGGCGATTTCGCCTGCGGTCAGATTGTCATTGTCTTCGGCCAATGCGCGCAGGATATCGCGTTCGGTTATAATTCCGGTTTGCAATTCGACCGGCAAATCTGCGGCAAAGCCGGTGATGATGGCGCTATCGCGCTTTTCTTCATGCATGCGCCGGCGCAGATCGGTGATCGGCATTCTGGCATCGACAAAGATCGTTGACTGGCGAAGGGCATCGGCAACGTCATTTGCGCTAAAGGGCTTTTTGTTGCTGATCTGGCGGATCAGATCCGTGCGGCTGATGATGCCGACCAGACAATCATTTTCATCTACGGTGACCAGATGGCGGACGTTGCGTTCACGCATTCGGGCGATGGCGGATTGGGGGCTTGCGTGAATGGAAACAGTGTGGACCGGATAAGACATATGCATTTCGACAGGCTGGGAAAGCACGGTTTTGCAATCCGCAGGGAGCGAGAGTAAATCGTATTCAGTAAGAATTCCGACCGGTTTGTTCGATTCTATCGCGATGATGGAACTGGTGTTGGCGTTGCGCATTTTGGAAATGGCTTGCGCAAGCGATGTTGCCGGACTGCAACTCAACACTGTCCCGGGCGATAACATACCGACCGTCAGACCAAAAGACCGATCTTCGGCTGGGGTGGGGCGTATCATTTGATCCTGCTCAGATGTCCTGTGCTCTCTTGTGTTGTGTTCAAAAGGCAATTCGAGTTGCTCCATGTCTAACAGATAACAATTGCCCGGGAATTGTTCTGGATCAAGGACACATGTGGGGATTGTTTAGAGTCATTAAAGAGCAACCTAAAATAAAACACCCCGCTGATCAGAGATCAGCGGGGTGCGTATCAGCTTGCGTCTGATTTACAAAGAAATCAGGCTGCTTTCATCATGTTACGCAGAACGAACTGCAAGATGCCGCCGTTCTGGTAGTAGAGAACTTCGTTCTCGGTATCGATACGGCAGGTCGCAACGAGTTCCTCGGTGCTGCCATCTTTGCGCGTGATGCGAACCGTAACGTCCTGAAGCGGGGTGATGCCATCACCGATGCCCAGTACGTCGAAGGTTTCAGAGCCATCAAGCTTGTAGGTCTCGCGACCTTCACCGTTTTTGAACTGCAGCGGCAGGACGCCCATGCAGACCAGGTTGGTGCGGTGGATACGCTCGAAGCTTTCCGCGATCACAGCTTTGACGCCAAGAAGGTTGGTGCCTTTTGCTGCCCAGTCACGCGAAGAACCGGTACCGTATTCTTTACCCGCGATGACAACCAGCGGGGTGCCTTCGGCCTGATAACGCATGGCAACGTCATAAACCCAGCCCTGTTCACCCGACGGGTAATGGACCGAGATGCCGCCTTCGGTGCCCGGTGCCATTTCGTTACGAATACGAATGTTGGCAAAGGTACCGCGCATCATGACTTCGTGGTTACCACGGCGTGCGCCATAGGAGTTGAAGTCACGAACGGAAACGCCATGCGCCTTGAGGTATTCACCTGCCGGGCTTTCTTCCTTGATCGAACCGGCCGGAGAAATGTGGTCGGTGGTAACAGAGTCACCAAGGATCAGGAGCGGACGTGCGCCGTGAACTTCTGAGAAGTCACCCGGCTCAGCGGCCATGTTGACGAAGTAAGGCGGATTCTGGACGTAGGTCGACTTGCCATCCCACGCGAAGGTTTCGCCTTCGGTGATTTCGATGGCCTGCCAGGGCTTCGGACCAGCAAAGATGTTGTCATAACGATCTTTGTACATCGCAGCAGAAATCGACGACGCAATGGTGTCAGCAATTTCTTTGTTGCTCGGCCAGATGTCTTTCAGGAAGACGTCATTGCCATTCTTGTCGGTGCCAAGCGGATCGTTGTTCAGATCGACCTTCAGGTTACCGGCAAGTGCATAGGCAACAACCAGCGGCGGCGAGGCAAGGTAGTTTGCCTTGACCTGCGGGCTGATACGGCCTTCGAAGTTACGGTTACCCGACAGAACGGCGGTGACGAGCATGTCGTTACCGTCGATTGCATCGATGATCGGTGCCGCCAGCGGACCGGAGTTACCGATACAGGTGGTGCAACCGAAACCGGCAACGTTAAAGCCAAGCTGATCCAGGTAATCCTGAAGGCCTGCTTTTTCGAGATAGTCGGCAACAACGAGCGAACCCGGTGCAAGCGAGGTTTTCACCCACGGTTTGCTGGTCAGGCCAAGCTCGACAGCTTTCTTCGCCAGAAGACCTGCTGCAATCAGCACGCTCGGGTTCGAGGTGTTGGTGCAAGAGGTGATCGCAGCGATAACGACGTTCCCGTCCTTCATTGCAAAGTTTTCGTTCGAAACTGCAACAGAACGATCTGCATCAACGCCCGGTGCCATTTCGGCAAAGGTACCATTGAAGCTCGAAACAGCGTCTTTAAGAAGAACACGGTCCTGCGGACGCTTCGGACCCGAAAGGGCCGGCTCGACGGTCGAGATGTCAAGCTCAAGTGTTGCAGTGTATTCGGCTTCATGTGCCGGGTCACGCCACATGCCCTGTTCTTTGGCATATGCCTCGACCAGAGCAATCTGGTCTTCGTCACGACCGGTCGAACGCATGTAGTTCAGCGTTTCGTCATCGATCGGGAAGAAGCCACAGGTCGCACCATATTCCGGTGCCATGTTACCGATGGTCGCACGATCCGGCAGGCTCATGTGGTCAAGGGCATCGCCATAGAATTCGACGAATTTGCCAACAACGCCTTTTTCACGCAGCATCTGAACGACACGCAGAACGAGGTCAGTTGCGGTGATGCCTTCTTTCATGGAGCCGGTCAGTTTGAAGCCGACGACTTCCGGGATCAGCATCGAGATCGGCTGGCCAAGCATTGCTGCTTCGGCTTCCAGACCGCCAACACCCCAACCCAGAACAGCAAGGCCGTTAACCATGGTGGTGTGAGAATCGGTACCAACCAGGGTGTCCGGATACGCAACGGTTTTGCCGTCGTCGTCTTTGCCGGTCCAGACGACCTTGGCAAGATGTTCGACGTTAACCTGGTGGCAGATGCCAGCTCCCGGCGGGACGATGCGGAAATTGTTGAAAGCGTTCTGGCCCCAACGCAGGAAGCCATAACGTTCGCCGTTACGCTCGAACTCGACTTCCATGTTTTTGTCGAGTGCGTCGTCGGTACCAAAGAAGTCGATCATGACCGAGTGGTCAATGACAAGGTCAACCGGTGAAAGCGGGTTCACCTTCTGGGCGTCGCCACCCATCTTCACGACAGCGTCGCGCATTGCAGCAAGGTCAACAACTGCCGGAACGCCGGTGAAGTCCTGCATCAGAACGCGGGCCGGACGATAGTTGATCTCGTGGCTGCTCTTGTGCTCTTTGAGCCAGTCAATAACAGCTTTGACATCGTCGGTCTTAACGGTGAAATCATCTTCATAACGCAGAAGGTTCTCAAGAACGACTTTCAGCGTGAAGGGAAGTTTTGAAACGTCGCCGAACTTCTCGGAAGCAACTTTGAGGCTGTAATAGTCGACGGACTTGTCCCCGACTTTCAGCGTGCGGCGCGTTTTCAGGTTGTCTTTGCCACAAATGGACATCAGACCCTCCTCAAGGTGGTTAAAAGGGCTTGTCGTGACAAGACACCCCGACCGTCGGAGCGCCGAGCGGTGGGCTATCTGTGTTGCGTGACGCGGGTCACGGCTACATATCTATGTGCAACGGGGTTACACCACAATTCCCTGTGAAAGTCCAGACCCCGTAAAGGGGTATTGGTGAAAACCCGTTGATCACAGCATGTTGGCAAAGCCCAACAAGCAATCAAACGGCTTTAGACGATATGTGCCGTGGCTTTTGGCCTTTCAATAGGACGGGCAAAGCGCGGAGTCTGTTTTTTCCTGACATGGTTATAAAGCCGCCGGCATTCGCGGCAGTGAATGTCGGTGTGGGGCGCAGGGTCCGGTCGCCTGTAATGACGACTCCGCACCGGAGTCGGGGCGGCGGGTTCGGATTTGCATGCAAAGCGACATGTTCGCAATGCGCGCGAATTGTGCGGTGCATGATTGAGAAAGATTTTTGCAATGCGGTGTTTTCGCTGGCCGTCTGCGACCTGCAACCTGAGATAACGCTACGTAATCAAGGGTAGAGCGGTCAGTGTATTCTGTCGTCAAATAATTGTGCGGTGCGAATTTGTAGAAAACTCCCAACCCCTTGAGAATCATTGCATTGACGCAATATGCTGAAATTGGTACTTAAATGCCTATTAAATGTGTCAAGCCCGGTTTCCGTAAGGTCAGGGTCATAAAATAAACCGACACATCATCAGGGAAACTGAACAGCGGTTTGCAAATTTTCACGCGAAAGAACCCGAAATGCGGTTCTGCGGCATTTGCGGCCCAAGTCAGGGAGGAATGCGACGGCATGACGTCACAGAGTCCTATTTTAGAAATTAGCGACGTGTCGCTTGTTTTCGGCGGCGTACGTGCGCTGAGTGATGTCAGCTTCTCCGTTCAACCGGGCGAGCTTTTTTCGATTATCGGCCCGAACGGTGCCGGTAAGACATCCATGCTGAATTGTGTTTCGGGGCGCTATACGCCAACGACCGGTTCGGTATCGTTCAAGGGCAAGGATGTTACCGGGCTCAAGCCGAATGATCGTGCCGAACTTGGTATCGGGCGTACGTTCCAGAACCTGGCGCTGTTTGGCCATATGAATGTTCTTGATAACATCATGGTCGGTCGGCACCACCTTCTGAAAAACAACTTCCTGAACGGTCCCCTGTATTGGTTTGGCGGGGCGCAGAAAGAAGAGCTCGATCATCGTCGTTTCTGCGAAGACGTCATCGACTTCCTTGAAATTTCCCATATCCGCAAGGCGACCGCCGGCACGCTTTCCTATGGTTTGCGCAAACGGGTCGAGCTTGCGCGTGCTGTTGCGTTGCGTCCGGACCTGATCCTGCTTGATGAGCCGATGGCGGGCATGAATCTCGAAGAAAAAGAGGACATGGCGCGCTTTATCATCGATCTCAATGAAGAGTGGGGCATGACCGTTGTCATGATTGAACATGACATGGGCGTGGTCATGGATATCTCCAACCGGGTGATGGTCCTTGATTTCGGTCGCAAGATTGCCGAAGGCCTGCCTGAAGAGGTCATGGCCAACAAGCATGTCAAGAAAGCCTATCTCGGCGAAGAAGGCGACGACACGGACGAAGACGAGCAGGTGGCCTGATCATGAGCAGCAATATCCCGGAATATGCCGACGTTCAGTCGCTTGATAACTTCCCGAAAGTGCTGGCCTACAACGCGCGCAACTGGCCCAAAGACGTCGCCATGCGCGAAAAGGAATTCGGTATCTGGCAGGAATTCACCTGGCAGGACTATAACGACCGCGTCAAATGGATGGCGCTTGGCATGCGCGCCCTCGGCCTTGGGCAGGGCGATGTTGTTGGCATTATCGGTGAAAACCGTCCGGAATGGGTTTGGGCCGAAATCGCAGCCCACGCGCTGCGCGGTATGTCGGTTGGTCTTTATCAGGACAGCCTGCACGAAGAAGTCGCCTATTTGATTACCTATTCAGGTGCGCGCATCCTGATCGCCGAAGACGAAGAACAATGCGACAAGCTGCTTGAGCTTGGCGAAGACATCCCGACTGTCGACCACATCGTTTATTGTGACCCGCGCGGGATGCGCAAATACGACGATCCGCGTTTGCTGGATGTCGAAAAGCTTTATGAACTGGGCCGCGAGCTGGAGGCAAAAAATCCGGGCATTTATGACCAGATGGTTGCCGACACCCGTGGCGATGAATGCGCCATTCTGTGCACCACCTCGGGGACGACGTCCAAGCCGAAGATGGCGATGCTCAATTCCGGTGATTTCCTTGATCATTGTGCGGCCTACCTTCGCGCCGACCCGAAATACCCGGGCGACAACTATGTCTCGGTCCTGCCGCTGCCATGGATTATGGAGCAGGTCTATGTCGTTGGTCAGTCGTTGATCAGCCGCCAGATCGTCAATTTCGTCGAAGAGCAGGAAACCATGATGGCCGACCTGCGCGAAATTGGTCCGAACTTTGTCCTGCTGGCGCCACGCGTTTGGGAAACCATCGCGGCCGATGTTCGTGCACGGATGATGGATTCCACACCGTTCAAACAAAAGATGTTTGATTTCGGCATGGCGCTGGCGCGCACCGCGATGGATGCCGGTGGCCATTCGAAAATGGCTGATGTGATCCTGATGAATGCGCTTAAAGATCGTCTTGGATTTTCCAATCTGCGGTCCGCCGCGACGGGTGGTGCCGCGATTGGTCCGGAAACCTTCAGGTTCTTCCATGCGATGGGCGTGCCACTGCGTCAGCTTTATGGCCAGACCGAACTGTGTGGCGCTTATACCATCCATCAGCCGGGCGATATTGATTTCGATACGGTTGGCGTTGCCTTTGATAATTCCGAGATCAAGGTGATCAACACCGACGAAAACGGTGTTGGCGAAATCGTTGCCCGTACGTCGGGCATGTTTACCGGATACTTCAAAAATCAGGCCGCCTATGACGAGGATGTCCGGGATGGCTGGATGCATACCGGGGATGCCGGTTACTTCAAGGACGAGAACCAGCACCTTGTGGTGATCGACCGTATGAAGGACCTGGCGGAAACCTCCACAGGGGTGCGTTATTCGCCGCAGTTCATTGAAAACAAACTGAAATTTTCGCCCTTCATTGCCGAGGCTGTGATTCTTGGCAAGGACCTGCCGTTCCTGTCGACCATGATCTGTATTCGTTATTCGATCATGGCGAAATGGGCCGAGCAGCGCGGGATTGCCTTTACCAACTACACCAACCTGTCAGCCCAGCCGCAGGTCTATGACATGATCACTGAGGAAATCCGCGAAGTGAACAAAACACTTCCGGAAGCCCAGCGGATCAAGCGGTTCCTTCTGCTTTACAAGGAACTGGATGCCGATGATGGCGAGCTGACCCGTACGCGCAAAGTGCGTCGTGGCGTGGTTGCCGAGAAATATGCCGACATCATCGATGCGGTTTATGCCGGCAATGACAAGGTTGATATCGACACCATGATCACCTTCCAGGACGGGTCCAAAACCCGCATCCAGACGAGCGTGAAGGTCGTTGATCTTGACAATGACAAGGCCGCACAGACGGCCCCGAAAGCCGCCGAATAAGGCAGCAGCATAACTGTGGCCCCGGCCAAAGGCCTTGGCCGCCATTACAGGGATGGTAACATGAATTTCGAACTTCTGTTCCAGCTTCTGCTGAACGGTTTGATTGTCGGGACACTCTATGGCGTTGTCGCCATGTGCTTTGTCCTGATCTACAAATCGACCCAGATCGTCAACTTTGCCCAGGGTGAGTTCCTGCTGATCGGGGCATGGGTGTGTTATGCATTCCTTGTCGAGATGCATATGCCATTCTGGCTGGGTTTCCTGTTTACCTTGCTGTTTATGATGGCGTTTGGCGTCGTTCTTCAGATGGTCGTGTTACGGCCGATGATTGGCGAACCGATCATCTCGGTGATCATGGTGACGATCGGGCTTTCGATCTTCTTCCAGGCGGCAACCAAGTGGATATTCGGGGCAACCACCGCGACCTATCCGCAGGTGTTTGAAACCCGATCGGTTAACCTTTTGGGGATGCAGATCGAGACGGCCTATATCATGAGCTTCGTGATCTCGTTGTTCATCATGGCCGGGTTCTATTGGTTCTTTAAATATTCCAAGCTTGGCCTTGCCATGCGGGCAACCGCGTTTGATCAGCAGGTCGCGCAAAGCCTTGGTATTTCCGTCAAAACCGTATTTGCCATGTCCTGGGCAATCTCGGCCCTTGTATCGGGTGTCGCCGGGATCGTGATCGGCATGGTCAATGGCGTGTCGTCCGCCCTTTCGGTTATCGGCATCAAGGTGTTCCCGGCAGTGATCCTTGGCGGGCTTGATTCGATCATCGGTGCCATTGTCGGCGGCGTGATCATTGGTCTGCTTGAAAATACCGCTGAATTCGTCGACGGCCAGTATCTGCACTGGGGCAACCTGTTCTCGATCGCACCGTTCTATGTGCTGATCATTATTCTGTGCATCAAGCCATATGGCCTGTTTGGCACCAAAGACATCGAACGTATCTAGAGGACAGGGAAGATATACTATGGCTGGATTTTCTATACGTCCTTGCGGTGACTTCCGAACGACTTATCGTCAGGATACCCGCATCTTTGATACGACCTATATCCGTAACGCCGCGATCCTTGGCATCTTTGCTGTCGCCATGATCCCGTTTGTTCTGGATGGCTATTACGTCAACCTGTTCATTCAGATTTCCTATTTTGCGATTGCCGCATTGGGCTTGAATATTCTGGTCGGCTTTACCGGGCAGATTTCATTGGGCCATGCCGCATTCTTTGGTTTCGGGGCCTTTGCATCGGCCTGGATCAACAACACCACGGGCATTCCCGTCCTGTTGTCGATCCCGCTGGCTGGTTTGATGACCGCAGCAGTTGGTATGTTGTTTGGGTTGCCGGCGGCACGGATCAAGGGGCTTTATCTGGCGATTGCGACACTGGCAGCCCAGTTCATCCTCGAAGATTTCTTTGCCCGGGCTGAATGGTTTACTGGCGGTTCCTATGGCGCGGCCGCAAATCCGGTCAATGTGTTTGGCTACGAAGTTCTGGATGATTTCAGCTTCTTCTATGTCTGCCTGTTCTTCCTGGTTGTGATGTATTTGCTGGGGACGAACCTGATGCGGACCCGCGATGGTCGTGCCTTTGTTGCGGTGCGCGACCATTATCTTTCGGCTGAAATCATGGGGATTAACCTCACGAAATATCGCCTGATGAGCTTTGCGATTTCGTCTTTCTATGCCGGTGTCGGCGGGGCGATGTATGGCCACTATCTGGGCTTTGTCTCGGCCGAGGGCTTTACCATTCTGCTGTCGATCCAGTTCCTGGGCATGATCATCATCGGTGGTCTTGGTTCCGTCAAAGGGACCTTGATGGGCACGGTGTTCATGGTTTTGTTGCCCGAAGTTATGGAAACCGGTGTCAGCGCACTAAGCGTTTTTGAATGGGCCAATTCGACGGCTGTGACCGACGGACTGGCCTATATCAAGGAGATGGCAATTGGTCTGGCCATCATCCTGTTCCTGATCTTTGAGCCGGATGGGCTTGCCCATCGCTGGCAACAGATCAGGGCGTACTGGAAGCTTTATCCCTTCTCGTACTGATCAAAACCCCGAACCCGGCCCGCTTACAAAAAACAAAAGGGCCGGGACAAAAACGGGGCGACCGGGAGGCTTACTTTAGTGAAAACGTCCAAGGGAGATGTCGTTATGAAAAGATTGATTGCAGCGACCGCGATGGTCGCAACGGGGCTGTCGTTCTCGGCAGCACAAGCAGATGACGATATGGTATTTGTCGGCCATCTGATGGATATCACCGGTGCCACCGGCTTTATTGGCAAGTTCTATGCCGATGGTGTGCGCGATGCGCTGTCTTACATCAACACCCATGGCGGTATTGATGGCACGGTTCTGGATTCTGAATCTGTTGACTATGCCTACAAGGTCCCGCAGGCGATTGCGAACTACAAGAAATGGCGTTCGCGCAACGATATGGTTGCGATGCAGGGCTGGGGCACGGGCGATACCGAAGCCCTGATCAGCTTCGTTGCCAAGGATGAAGTACCGGTCTATTCCGCATCCTATTCCGGTCACCTGACCGATCCGACGGGCAAAAACCCGAAAACCGCCAAACCGGCACCTTATAACTTCTTCTATGGCGCGTCCTATTCCGACGCCTGCCGTGCGCTGGTTCAGTGGGCTGCAGAAGACTGGAAACAGTCCGGTGGTTCCGGCAAGCCGGTCTTCTCGCATATCGGCGATAACCACCCCTATCCGAACGCCCCGAAAGAAGCCTGTGCGGAATACGCAACCGAGCTTGGCTTTGAAGTAACCGCACCGGTGGTTGTTTCGATGAAGCCGGGTGACTTCAAGGCACAGTGCCTGACCCTTAAGGAAGCCGGGACCAACTATGGCTACCTCGGTAACCTCGGCCCGTCGGTTGTGTCGCTGGTGAAATCCTGTGACACGGTTGGCGCATCTCCGAAATGGCTCGCCAACATCTGGGCTGGTGACTACGAGACCCTTAAAACCATTGGCGATGTCGAAAACTACATCTTCCCGGCGATGACCAGCTTCTGGACCGATGAAGGTGTTCCGGGCATGGATCTGGTGCGTGAAATCTCCAAGATGTCGGACAGCTCTGGCGAAGAGTTCCGCACCCATCACTATATCCGTGGCATTTGCTCTGCCTATTACATGAAAGAAGCCATGGAATGGGCCAAGAACAATGGCGGCATCACCGGCGCGAACATCAAGGCAGGCATGTATGCCCGCCAGAACTGGGTGCCGGCCGGTCTTGAAGGCGTTTGCATGGAAGCAACCTGGACCGCCGAAGACCATCGCGGCATCAACACCGTCAATATCTATAACGGTAGCGCCAAAGGCGGTGAAGCAACGGTCGAAAAAGTAACGACCGTTACCTTGCCGCGTCGTGACGACTGGCTTGGTTACTAAGATCATCCAGTAAGACGAATGTCTCCCAGACTGTTCGGAGGCAGGGCATAAGACGCAAGATGCCCTGTCTCCAACAGCTGGAGATCACAAGAAGATCATTCGAAAGGGACACCATGGCAGAGCCCGCCCGCAAAATAGAAACCGCCGAACCGATGCTGTCGGTCAATAACATCGAAGTCGTCTATGACGAGGTGATTCTGGTCCTGCGTGGCGTCTCGCTTGAGGTTCCGCAAGGCAAGATCGTTACCCTTCTGGGCCCGAACGGGGCTGGAAAATCCACGACGCTTAAGGCGATTTCCGGTTTGCTGAAAACCGAAGACGGCGAAGTCACTCGTGGTGACATCAGTTTCATGGGCAACCAGATTGCCAATGGCAATCCCGAGGATATCGTGCGCTCCGGCCTGTTTCAGGTTATGGAAGGCCGCCGTATTATCGAGGACATGACCTGCATCGAAAACCTGCGTCTGGGCGCCTATACCCGCAAGGACAACAAGGTCAAAGACGATATCGAGATGGTCTTTGAGTACTTCCCGCGTCTTAAGGAACGCACCGGACTTGCCGGTTACCTTTCAGGTGGGGAGCAACAGATGCTGGCGATCGGGCGCGCGCTTATGGCGCGGCCCAAAATGATCCTGCTTGATGAACCGTCGATGGGCTTGTCGCCGCTTCTGGTCAAGGAAGTGTTCGGGATCATTGAAAAGATCAACCGCGAACAGGGCATCACCATGCTGATTGTTGAACAGAACGCCAACTTTGCGCTTAAGGTTGCCGACTATGGTTACATCATGGAAAGCGGTAAGGTTGTTCTGGACGGCACCCGTGACGAGCTTCTTAATAACGAGGACGTCAAGGAATTCTATCTTGGTGGCGGTTCTGAAGAACGCAAAAGCTTCAAGAACATCAAGTCCTACAAGCGCCGCAAACGTTGGCTCTAGGATAGAGATACACCGGGGCCGTATATCGGTGTGGTGGACGCCTTTGAATGAAAGACGGGTATGATGCTTAAAACTTACTATGACGAGCGCGAAACGCGAACTCCCGGAAGCCGCGAGGCCGGCTTGATGGCAGCACTGCCGCGCATTCTGCATCATGCCAAATCGCAATCGAAGGCTTATGGTCGACTGTTGGCCGATATCGAGCCGCAAAAAATCACCACCCGCGATGCACTGGCGAAACTGCCGCTGACCCGCAAGTCGGACCTGATTGATGCGCAGGCCAAGGAACCGCCGCTGGCGGGACTGAACGCAACGCCAATCCCGGCGATGGCACGCCTGTTCCAAAGCCCGGGGCCGATTTATGACCCACAGGGCAAGGGCGATGACTGGTGGCGGATGGGCCGGGCGTTCTTTGCCGCTGGCTTCCGCCCCGGCGATATTGTTCATAACTGCCTGTCCTACCACCTGACACCGGGTGGCTTCATCTTTGACAGTGGCGCACGGGCGTGTGGGTGTGTTGTCGTTCCGGCCGGGGTCGGACAAAGCGAAGCACAGGTCAAGGCAATCAGCGACCTTAAACCAACCGGATATAGCGGTACGCCATCTTTCCTGAAAATCCTGATCGAAAAGGCCGAGGAACTCGGTGCGGATATTTCATCGATCAAGCGCGCCCTGGTATCGGGCGAAGCGCTTCCGGAAAGCCTGCGATCCTGGTTTGCCGAGCGCGATATCGCCATGCTGCAATGCTATGCCAGTGCCGACCTTGGCCTGATTGCCTATGAAAGCGATGCCAAGGACGGGATGATCGTTGCCGAAGACATCATTCTTGAAATCGTCCGTCCGGGCACGGGCGAGCCGGTGGCAGAGGGTGAGGTTGGCGAAGTCGTCGTCACGACACTTAACATGGACTATCCGCTGGTCCGGTTTGCGACTGGCGACTTGTCGGCAATTGCTGTGGGCGAAAGTGCCTGTGGTCGCACAAACCATCGTATCAAAGGCTGGATGGGGCGTGCCGATCAGACCACCAAGATCAAGGGCATGTTTGTTCATCCGCAACAGATCGGCGAAATCGTCAAACGTCATGGCGACATTGCCAAGGCGCGCCTTGTCGTTACCCGGGAAAACGATAACGACGTCATGACCCTGACCTGCGAGGGTATTGATGACGGCCAGATTGATGCGATTGCCGAAACGCTTGCCAGTGTTTGCAAGCTGCGCGGGACGGTTTTGGTCACAGAGGTTGGCAGTCTGCCCAATGACGGCAAGGTGATTGATGATCAGCGTGATCTGATCTGATTAAGTTAACTGACTTAGTGTTTCATTCCCGCTCGGGAAAACTGTGCCGCTCGGCTTTGCCGGCGGCACTTTTTTTCTAGATCAAGCTGGCTGCTTTCAGTACCAGACCACCTGCAAGCAGCGTAAGCGCCGTCCCGACAATCACGTTTTTTAGCGAAAGCAAAGATCCGTCGCCATGGTCGTGATCATGACCGTGGTTGTGGTCGTGGCCACCATGATCGTGCTCGTGGTCATGCTGTGCTGCCTTCTGGCCTTCGCGACGGAGCCACAGCAAGATGCCAATCAGCCCAAAGGCCGCGATATTCAGGAACAGCGTATAATTGACGCCAAAAGCACTGACCTCGGCAATGTCGCGGCTGCTTTCGGGCAGGGCACCAAGTGCGACAAAGGCGTAATGCAGGATAAGGGCGGTGGCCACAATGCTGGCATACATGACCCCCGCGATATAAAGCGCAGTTTTCCAGCCATAATACCGGGCATTGACCTTGACCAGTGGCGGGACCATCAGGTCCGAATAGATAAAGCCCATAATCCCGGCAAAGCTGACACCCCCGGCACTGAGAACCGTGGCCAATGGAATGTTCCCCATCGAGCCGATAAAGGTCGCGGCGGCGACAAATGGTGCCACAAGGGCATTTTCAAGAACCGTCAGAAACGGCAAGTCTGCCGCCTTACCTGTGCCGTCCCCGGCAAGGAACAGGGTCTGCCAGAATTCGGCCGGGACAAAGACCGCAATGAAGCCGGCAATCGTGAAGCCGATCAGGATTTCACGCCAGACCATCTGCCATTCCATGACAAAGCGGTTGCCAACTTGTTGCCAGCCTTGCTTGGACTTGATGCGTTTCTTCCAGTCGAAGTCGTCTTCTTCGCTGCCGGTTTCCTCGTCGGCATGTTGCTTGGCGGCTTCAATCATCTCCTTGGGATATGTCACGCGGATCAGAACAGCCGAAATCGCAATCATCAGTATACCACCGATGATTTCTGCGGCCAGAAACTGCCACCCCAGAAACAGGAAGATCAGAACGCCAAGTTCAATGACCAGGTTGGTCGATGCGAACATGAAGGCGACTGTGGCTATGAAATGCGCGCCTTTCTGAAACAGCGATCGTGCTGCCGAAAGGGCCGCAAACGAGCATGAACTTGATACGGCGCCAAACAGACCGGCAAGCGAAACGCTGCCGATTCCGGCATCGCCCATATGTGCAGTCAGTCGGTTCTTGGGGACGAAAACCTGAATCGCGGCACTGATGGCGTAACCAAGCACAAACGCCCACAGCGCGTTCCAGAAGAAACCAAGTGCGGTCATGACGCCGTTTGAATATTGATCTAGCAAATGCATTGCGACCTTCCTGCCATTTCAGGTGTCGGGGTCCTTGTTAAACGGCTGGAAAGGTGAGGTGTTCCAAGATAGGCATTCGCCAACATCTGTGTATGATGGCCGAAATACCAAAAATGCCGCGGGGGAAGCACGGTGCGTACGGGCAAGACTTTTGCCGTTTCCATGATTACGGTCTGCCAGTTGATGGCGCTCGCGCTGTGGTTTTCGGCCACGGCGGTGCTGCCGCAATTGCGCAGCGAGTTTGGTATTGGGGCGCTGCAATCTTCATTATTTACCAGTGCAGTTTTGCTGGGCTTCGTTCTGGGAACTGTAACCAGTGCGATCCTCGGTCTGGCGGATCGCATCGAACCCCGGCGTTTCTGGGCGGCATCGGCGATGATTGCCGCGACCGCCAATATCCTGATCCTTGTTGTTCCGGTTGACGGCATTGTTGTGATCCTGTTGCGGTTGATCACAGGCGTTTGCATGGCCGGGATTTACCCGATTGGCATGAAGATGGTGGCAACCTGGTCACGCGGGGATACAGGTTTCTTGGTGGGGCTCTTGGTCGGGGCGCTGACCATGGGGTCGGCGATGCCGCACCTGTTTGCGGTGGCGGTGCCACTGGACTGGCGATATGTGATCATCACCGCCAGTGTAACCGCCTATATTGCGGCGTTTGCGATATTGTTTGTGCATCTGGGCGGCACGCCGGGACGATCCCCGCGCTTTGATCCGAAAATGGTAGGCAAGATCTGGTCAAACAGGCCGTTGCGTCATGCCTGCTATGGCTATTTCGGGCATATGTGGGAGCTTTATGCCATGTGGGGCTGGATCGGTTTGTTCCTGTATGGGGCATTTTCCGACCGCTTCGTCGATAACCCCGGCATCTGGTCGGCCTTATCCACCTTTGCGATTGTTGGCGTTGGTGCATTTGGCTCTTTGGCGGGGGGCTATTACGCAGACCGGATTGGGCGAACGACGGTGACAATTGCCGCCATGGTGGTAAGTGGCGCCTGTGCACTGATTGCGGGAGGTTTGGCCGATGCACCCTTTGTTCTTCTTCTTGTGGTCTGTGTCGTCTGGGGAATTTCGGTTGTTGCGGATTCCGCGCAATTTTCATCCTGTGTGATTGAACTTGCCGATCCGCATCAGGTCGGCACGGCATTAACCCTGCAAAATGCCATCGGCTTTCTGATCGCCCTTATATCCATCCATCTCGTGCCGGTTGTCGCCGATCAGACAGGTTGGTGGGGGGCGTTTGCCATGTTGGCTGTCGGGCCTGTTTTGGGAACGATTGCCATGGTCAGGCTGCGCATGATGCCAGATGCAATACGTCTTGCCGGAGGCAGAAAGTGATTTTGAATGCGCTCTCGCACCATTACAGGTGATCGTCTTCACTTGACAGTGCGGAGGTAAAAAGCTGCGCTGTTTGGGTTTTCTTGACCATTATCAGTACTAATATTAACTTCTGGCGGAATTTTCTTGCTGTCTCGCGTTCGGGGCGATGCGGCGAATATCCAAAAATAAGGGTCTTTCATGAGTCTCACCCTCATTGTTTTGCTTCCCTTCATTGGGGCGGTCTTACCCGCCATAATGATCAGGGCCGGGCGCAATGCTTGTGCCACAGCGACCGGTTCTGTCACGCTGCTTGCCCTGATCCTGCTGATGGCAAAGGCCCCGGCGGTCATTGCCGGCGAGGTATTTCAGGTCAGTTATAGTTGGTTGCCGGAATTGGGTCTGAATGTGACCCTCTTTCTGGACGGGCTCGGGTTGCTGTTTGCGACCCTGATCCTCGGTATCGGTCTTCTGATTATCATCTATGCGCGGTTCTATCTTTCCAAGGACGACCCGATGGGCAGGTTCTATGTGTTCCTGCTTTTGTTCCAGGGGGCCATGGTCGGTATCGTTCTTTCCGATAATATCCTGCTGCTGTTGATTTTCTGGGAACTGACATCGCTGTCATCGTTCCTTTTGATCGGTTATTGGAAACATTTGCCAGAAGGCCGTCAGGGCGCGCGCATGGCGCTTGCCGTTACCGGGGCCGGTGGTTTGGCAATGATTGCCGGGATGCTGATCCTTGGCGATATTGTCGGGTCTTATGATTTGACCGTGATCTTGCAGAACGCCGACCTGATCCAGGCATCGCCGATGTATGTTCCGGCGCTGATCCTGATTCTGCTTGGCTGCTTTACCAAATCGGCTCAGTTCCCGTTCCATTTCTGGCTGCCGCATGCGATGGCTGCACCAACACCGGTTTCGGCCTATCTGCATTCGGCGACAATGGTGAAGGCGGGCATCTTTTTGATGGCACGCATGTGGCCGGTTCTGTCGGGTACACCGGAATGGTTCTATATCGTGGCAACAGCCGGTCTGGTGACCATGGTGCTGGGCGCATGGATTGCGATCTTCAAGCATGACCTGAAAGGTCTTCTGGCCTATTCGACGGTCAGTCACCTTGGTCTTGTCACCATGTTGCTTGGTTTTGGCACGCCGATGGCGGCCGTTGCCGGTGTGTTTCACATCATCAACCATGCAACCTTCAAGGCGGCCCTGTTTATGACGGCTGGTATTGTCGATCATGAAACTGGCACCCGCGATATTCGCCGCTTTGGCGGGTTGCTGAACATGATGCCGATTGCTGGCACCATCGGGATTATCACCGCTGCCTCGATGGCGGGGGTCATTCCGTTTAACGGTTTCATTTCCAAGGAAATGATGCTTGAGGAAGCCTGGCATACCATGTGGTTTGATCAGAACTGGGTTGTGCCGCTTCTGGCAACCGTTGGTGCGCTGTTCTCGGTGGCGTATTCCTTCCGGTTTATCTTCCATGTTTGGCTGGGCAAGCCGCGTGATGAAAACCTGCCGCATCATCCGCATGACCCGCCATTTGGCATGTGGGCACCGCCCGCCTTGCTGACGGTTCTGGTGGTGCTTATCGGTCTGTTTCCGTCTGCGATCGCAGGACCCTTGGTGGCTGCGACCGCAGGGGCAGTAACCGGTGGTGAATTGCCGGAATACCATCTGTCACTTTGGCACGGTCTGACACCGGCGCTTGGCATGAGTGCGATTGCGCTAATCGGTGGTGCGTTGTTGTTGATGCGTCATGGTGGGCTGATGTCGGCAACCGCCAACCTGTCGCGGCCGGATGCAAAGGCAATGTTTGATTGCGCGATTGCCAAATCCGTCGCGCTGAGCCGACTGGTCTCGGACAATTTGCATAATGGATCGCTGCAGCGCTATTTGGCGATCACGGTCATCGGTGCAATCGGTATCGGGCTTTCGGGCTTCTATGCGCAGCCGGACTTCCAGTCCGGTTCGCGGGAACTTCTTGAAGTCTCTCCTCCTGCGGCCATTGGCTGGCTGTTGCTGGTTGCGACCTGTATTGCCTCGGTCTTTATGCATCACAACCGTTTGCTGACCTTGCTTTTGGTTGGTGTGATTGGCCTGATTGTATCGCTTGGCTTTATCTATCTTTCCGCACCGGACCTTGCACTGACGCAGATTTCGGTCGAGGTGGTGACGGTTATTCTGATGTTGCTTGCGCTTAATATCCTGCCCAAGGAAACGCCAAAGGAAAGCATGGCCGGACGGAAGATGCGTGACGGCATTGTTTCGATTGCGGCGGGTTTTGGGGTTGGTGGTGCGATTTGGGCGATCATGACCCGTGATCTGCCAAACACAATCTCGTCCTATCATTTGGCGAATTCAAAGATTGAAGGTGGCGGGACCAACGTTGTCAACGTCATCCTCGTTGATTTCCGTGGCTTTGATACTTTTGGCGAGATCATTGTTCTGGGGATTGCAGCCCTTGCGATCTTTGCTCTGATCGAAACCGTGACTCAGGGCGAAGCCGCCAAACGACTGGCCAACTGGGTTGTCAGCAACCGTCGCTCGGCTGATCGCCATCCGATGATGATGGTTGTTGCCACACGGGTGATGTTGCCATTGTCGCTGATGGTCGGGGTTTACATTTTCCTGCGCGGTCATAACGAACCGGGCGGTGGCTTTATCGCCGGTCTGGTCGTGTCGGTCGCACTGGTCATGCAATATATGGCGTCCGGCTTTGGCTGGACCCAGAATCGCATGAAGGTCAACTATCACGGCATGATTGGTCTGGGCGTTCTGGCCGCGGCCATCACCGGGGTTGCGGCCTGGGTTGCGGGCTTGCCGTTCCTGACCAGTGGTTTCACCTATATCAGCCTGCCAATCGTTGGCAAATTTGAAGTCGCATCTGCGATGGGCTTTGACGTTGGTGTCTTCCTGACGGTTGTCGGTGCGGTGATGCTTGCCCTTGCCAAACTTTCGCAGGTCGAACGCATGGCTGAACATGTTGATATAAATACCGAGCCGATGGATCACGATCCATCGAGCAGAGTTGCTCCGGCACCATCGCCGGAAAAGGGGGCCTGATATGGAGTTTCTTGTCGCAAGCAGTATTGGGCTTCTGACCACCTGCGGGACGTATCTGTTACTGCGCGGGCGAACTTTCCCGGTGGTTGTTGGCCTGGCTTTGCTGTCCTATGCGGTGAACGTTTTCCTGTTTGCCATGGGACGTTTGACCATCAACATGCCACCGATCCTGCGTGAAGGTGTCACCGAATATACCGATCCGTTGCCCCAGGCGCTTGTCCTGACCGCGATTGTGATTTCGTTCGGTATGACGGCACTGATCGTTGTTTTGTCGATCCGGGCTTTCCTTGAAATCGGCAATGACCATGTTGACGGTCGCCCGGTCGGCGCGTCCTCTGAGGCAGGAGATAAAAACTGATGGGTGACTGGATTGTTGTTCCCATACTGCTGCCTGCGGTGATGGCGGCGCTGATTGTTCTGGCGGTGCGTCACGATATTATCCTGCAGCGTGTCTTTTCGATCACGGCAACGGTTGCTCTTGTCGCGGTTTCTCTGTCGTTGCTGATTTTCGCCAGCGGCCATGGCCCGGAAATGTATGCCTTGGGCGATTGGCCCGCACCGTTTGGTATTGTGCTGGTGCTGGATCGTTTGTCAGCGATGATGGTGTTTCTCACATCGCTTCTGGGGCTTGGTGTTATCCTGTTTGCCTCAAGCGAATGGGATCAGCGCGGCAAGCACTTCCATGCCCTGTTCCAGTTCCAGCTGATGGGGGTTAATGGCGCGTTCCTGACCGGTGATATCTTTAACCTGTTTGTGTTCTTCGAAGTTCTTTTGATCGCGTCCTATGGCCTGATGCTGCATGGTGCGGGTGCTGAACGTCTTAAGGCCGGGATGCAATATGTCGTCATCAACCTGACCGGGTCTGCCCTGTTCCTGCTGGGCGTGGGGATGATCTATTCGGTGACAGGTACGCTGAACATGGCCGATCTTGTCATTCAGGTTGCCAATGTGGCATCCGGTGATGCGGCTATTTTGCGGGCCGGTGCGCTGGTCCTGCTTCTGGTGTTCTGTGTCAAGGCGGCTTTGGTTCCGGTTCATTTCTGGTTGCCGGGAACCTATGCCAATGCACCGGCACCTGTGGCCGCCCTGTTTGCCATCATGACCAAGGTCGGGGCCTATTCGGTCCTGCGTGTCTATTCGCTGGCCTTTGGCGATATGGCAGGCGACATGTCCTGGCTGGCAGCGCCGTATGTCCTGCCGGCCGCACTGGTGACCCTGGTGCTGGGCATGACAGGGGTTTTGGCGGCAAAACGCCTTAACAGCCTGATCGCTTTTTCGGTGATCGGATCTATGGGGACGCTGTTGATTGCCATCGGTCTGTTCACGCCTGACGCCATCTCGGCAGGTCTTTATTATCTGCTGCATTCGACCTTCTCGGCCGCGGCCTTGTTCCTGATTGCCGATCTGGTAGTGTCGCGCCGCGGGCAATTCGGCGACAGCCTGAATACTGCGCCGCGCTTCCATCAGTCCGGTTTCCTTGCTGTTCTGTTCTTTTTCGGGGCCATTGGTATGGCCGGGATGCCGCCACTTAGTGGCTTCATCGGTAAATTGCAAATCCTTGACGCGGCTCGCGACAGCGATGCCATGGTCTGGATCTGGTCGATCATTCTGGTGACGTCCCTTATGTGTATCGTTGGCTTTGGCCGGGCAGGTAGTGTGTTGTTCTGGAAAACTGCCTCGGTTGAGGGTGAAATCACGGTCGAAGGGGCCAAATGGCCGGTTCTGCCCGTGGTGGCGACCTGTGTTATGCTTGCGGCGTTGGTCGCGCTTACGGTCTTCGCCGGGCCGATCACCGATTATCTGAACGGTGTTTCCGCGCAGCTCTTTGACACGACACAATATATCGAAGCGGTGCTGGGTGAAGACGCCCTGTCACTGGTCGGTCAATAAGGGGAGAGGATAGAAAAGATGATGAAACGTTATCTGCCCCATCCGCTGTTGACCCTTGTGCTTCTTGTTGTCTGGGTCTTTCTGGTCAATGAAATCTCGGCTGGTGCTGTTGTTCTTGGCCTGATTCTTGCGGTCATTATTCCGCTGATCACATCCAGTTTCTGGCAGGATCGTCCAAGACTGCGCAATGTCTATGGCATCTGCGAGTACGGGCTGGTTGTGCTGTGGGATATTGTGGTGGCGAATGTGATTGTTGCCGGACTGATCCTGTTTCGCAAATCCGAAAGCCTTGAGTCAAAATGCGTGGTGGTACCGCTTGATCTGACCTCGCCCGAGGCCATCACAACCCTTGCCGGAACCATCACCATGACGCCGGGAACCGTGACGATTGATCTGAGCGCCGATGCCAAAAGCCTTCTTGTGCATTGCCTGCATGCGCCTGATCCGCAGGCCGTGGTTGATGATATCAAGAATCGCTACGAACGCCGTCTGAAGGAGATTTTCGAATGATCGAATATGCACTGAATTTCGGCTTCGTCTGTGTGGCGCTGGCACTGTTGATGAACCTTTATCGTCTGACCATGGGCCCGACGACGGCGGATCGTGTTCTGGCGGTTGATACCATGGCGATCAATGCCATTGCCCTTCTGGTGCTGTATGGGATTGGCAAGGCAACCGCGATGTATTTCGAAGGGGCATTGCTGTTTGCGATGTTCGGATTTGTATCAACCGTGGCCTATTGCAAGTTCGTCTTGCGCGGCGACATCATCGAATAAGGGAGTGTGACGATGCCGTTTGTTGTTGAACTCGTCATCTCGCTTCTGATTGTGACTGGCGGAGTGTTCCTGCTGGTCGGGTCATTCGGGATGATCAAGCTGCGCGATCTTCTGACGCGCCTGCATGCACCGACCAAGGCCAGCACTGTCGGGCTTGGCAGTGTCTTGATCGCATCGATGCTGTTTTTCTGGGTCGAACGCGGTCATTTTACGATCCACGAATTGTTGATTACGCTGTTTATTTTCCTGACAGCGCCGATTACGGCCAACCTGATCGCCAAGGCCTATATGCTGCTGAACGTTGATCCGAACAAGGATCTGCCGCACAGCAAACAGGATGAAGGCTGGGCAACCTTTGACCCGGTCGGGCCAGAGGGCTATGACCCGAGCGAGGAATACAAGGAAAAGGAAACCTGAAAGGGTCAGGACCTTTGAGATTTCAAACGGCATCGGGAAACCGGTGCCGTTTTTTGATATGGTGGCGATAACGCAATCTTGGTGACCCGGCATCCAGATGATTTTTGAAACCGAACGTCTTTTCTTGCGGCCAAGGACGATGGACGATTTTGACGCCTGTCTTGCGATGGACAGGGCACCGGGCGTTGTCGACTTCGTTCAGGGCCCGTGGCGTGACCCTGTGCAACACAGGGCGTTTATCACCGCACGTATTGGCCAGGACTATGGAAACGGTCTTGGGTACTGGTCGATTTTTGCAAAGACCCAACCGGATCGCTTTCTTGGATGGATATTATTGATCCCCGAAGACAGTACAGGACCCGAGATAGAAGTTGGTTGGCGCTTGCATCCTGATTTCTGGGGGCAGGGAATTGCCAGCGAAGCAGCATCGGTGATTATTGATCACGCGTTTTCCCGTCTCGAACTCCCATGCATTGTTGCAGATATCGATGAACGCAATATGGCTTCGCGGAAGCTTGCAGAAAAATTGGGTATGACGGCTGATCGCGTGGTTGGCGGCTATTTGCGTCATGTCATGACGCTTGAGGATTATCTGGGGCTTCGCGCCTGAACGGAAAATCCTGATTAGAAACGCTGGTCGTTTGTTGTCCGAAGCTTTGTGGCTTGCTATGACCAATAGCAGAGAGGGACACCATAGGCACACCATACAGCATGCCAGATTTTGCTATCGAAGATCAGTATCACGGACGAATTGCCGGGATCGATGAGGTTGGCCGTGGCCCCTTGGCCGGGCCCGTTGTTGCCGCCGCCGTGATCCTGCCGCGCGATGGGCGACTGCCGATCGAACTGTTGTCCGAGCTTAATGATTCCAAAAAGCTTTCAGCCAAAAAGCGCGATCATCTGTATGCGATCATCATGAACTGTGCCGAAGTCGGTATTGGCGCAGCATCGGTGCGCGAAATTGACCAGATCAATATCCTGCAGGCGACCTATGTCGCCATGCGCCGTGCTGTCAGTCGCCTTGAAGCCTTACCCGATCAGGCACTGGTCGATGGCAATCGCGATCCCGGATTGCCCTGTGCGGTGGAGACGGTGGTGAAGGGCGATAGCAAGTCGCTTTCAATTGCCGCGGCATCAATTGTTGCCAAGGTGGTGCGTGACCGCGCCATGGCGCGTCTGGCCACGCGATACCCGTTCTTCGGCTGGGAAGGCAATGCGGGATATGGGGTCAAGAAACATATGGCCGGATTGGGCGAGGTTGGCCCCACGGCTCATCATCGCAAAAGTTTTAAACCGATTGCCGATCTGTTTGATGCGATGATGGATGGTCGCTAGGCGCTAGGCCGAGGCCGTCTGGTTAAACGGGACGACATGGGCGCGGACCAGATCGGTGCCATCTTCCTTGCGGGTAACGGCGGCAAAGCCATTATCATAACCAATTGAAACACGTTCATGCACACGGCACTCGGTGCGGAACTGGATATCAAGGCTTTCCGGATGAAAGTCCGGCTGTCCGTCATGACCCGCCACACCCATGACCCACTGCATCATGCGGACATTATTGACATGCCCATACAGATCAAGATCAGATGGCCGTGCCGTGATGTTATCGATGATTGGCAAAGGATCCTTGGTAAAGGCCGGTCGCAATGATGGTTCGATCAGTTTGGGGCCGGGCGGATCGGGCAGGCGTTCTTCGATCCATTCCGGCCATTGCGCTGCGCGACGGGTGATCAGGTCAAACATCACCCAGAAACTTTGCGCGACACCGATGACCTCGCCCTTACTGTTGGAAAGACGAAAATCACGGGTGGCGACGCGGCGCGAAACGCCAGATGGCCAGGTTTCAACCAGGATATCCTCGCCATTGCCAGGATAGTTGCGAATATGAATAACCATGCGCGCCAGCACCCATGCAATCCCCTGATCAACCGTATCGTCATAGGCCAGTTTCAGGATACGGGCGCCCCAGCCAGCGGCATCCTGCATATAGTCCGCCAGTGCAGACATCATGACCTTGCCATTGTCACCAATCTCGGAATAACGAACGCGATAGGTTCCCTTCCATCCGCAATTGGCCGGAAGTGTCTCCGTTGCAATCTTGTTCCAGTCGATGGTCATGGCAGGCCTTTGTCTGGGGGCGCGTTTCTGGGGCGCGATCAATAGGCAGGTTTTTGCCGCATCTTCTTGGTGTCGCCGCGCTTCTTTTTGGTATCAACGCGTTTGCGTTTGGCAGAAAGGCTGGGTCGGGTTTTGACGCGGTATTTTTTGCGTTCGGCGGCCTTGCGCAAAAGCGCTAGAAATCGCTCGATTGCGTCTTGCTTGTTGCGTTCCTGGGTGCGGTGACGCTGGGCATCAAAGATGATTTCGCCGTCATTGGTCAGTTTGCTGCCGGCAAGTTCACGCAGGCGATTGCGCACGCGTATCGGCAATTCGGTCAGA